>Ga0315549_1002390_pt1 | contig 17925 bp, 15 predicted proteins | sample SalMarSW160200MG_FD_203101 | JGI IMG/M metagenome (GOLD analysis project Ga0315549, IMG submission 203101) | Salt marsh sediment microbial communities from the Plum Island Ecosystem LTER, Massachusetts, United States - Salt Marsh Sediment SW1601-200 ... | reverse complement strand
TATTCTCTCGCTTCTTTAATTTCATAAGCGGCAAAAGTTAATGCGGAATCAATCGGATAAAGATATTCAGATATCTTGATTTGCAGGGAACTATCCGCAGTAAATAAATCTTTCTTTAATTCCTTAACTATACCCTCACATTGAGTAATTTTGGTTTTTGCTCTCATTACAGACATTTTCCTTCTTGTTATCCACTCGGGATCAGGATTTATTTCTTTCCTGAAATAAGGTTCTAAAACCCTTTCCCATTCGACTTCCAAAGGATATTGTCCGTTCTTTATCATATATTTTTCCAGCGCATTTCTTATTTCTTTGAGTCCCTTCTCAGCCTTCAATCGATGCGCCCTGCCGGCAAAGATAGCTTCTCCACCACAGGAGATAAAAACTAAAACACAGGATAATACTATTAAAACCAGCGATTTCCTCATAAAAAATAACCCTCCATTCAAACCTTTGGAGCCGACGGGACTTGAACCCGTGCCCTTCTGACTGCCAGTCAGACGCGCTACCAACTGCGCCACGGCCCCTATTATATAAATTTATATTAATGTAAAAAATTGAATTGTCAAGATTTTAAATCAGGTTATCTAACCACAAAGAACACAAAACCCACACCACATCCCTTTTTATTTAATTGTACCGCAAAGACACAGAGTGCACAGAGCCACACCTCACTCCACTTTCTCTATTGTATTTTAATTAAACAACCTCAAAATCCGAAAAACCGATTTAACCACAGAGAGCACCATGCCCTGCCTGTTCCGAGAAGATTAACTATCTTTCCCATATGAAGTGTACTTGTAACAATAAGAATATCCCTGATATCAGCAAAAATCAATTGTTTAATAGGATTGTAAATCACAGACTCTTTGCCAACCGGTAAAAAATGTTTATTTGTAACTTTTGTTAAAGGATACAGCCTGTCCCCTTTTCCTCCTGCGAGTATTACACCTTTTATATATCTTAAAAATAAAAATATACTTACTTTTTGTGTAGTTCCCTGGAATATTTGTATTCCAAAGAGAGTTCATCCCGTGAAATAGCTTGCTATTCCACGGGACAGGCCCGAGAGCGGAAGTGGTGGCTTCCTCTGCTTTCAGAAATCAACCACGGCTTTTTGAGGGATTCAGGCTCCGCCTTTTAAAAAAATGGGGAGATGCAAGTGTAGTTGCACTATTGACAATAAGAAACTTTTCTGTAATTATGGCTAATGTTTAATAAATATAAAAATCGAATAAAGAGTTCTCTTGTATTAGTATGGGGTACTGTTGTTGTTATTTACTTTTTCAGACGTTTCCCAATCATTCACCTCTCTGAAGTCATCTTAAATGTGTTTGCTCTTTTTATACTACTATTATTTTTTACAGCTTTAGGTAGATATATATTAAAAAAATTCCGGTTCAAATGGAATTCATTCGTTGAAGAATGTTGTTTCTCTTTCGGTATCGGTTCCGGAATTTTCATTTTGTTAATTATCGGTCTTGCTTTTCTGAAATTGCTTTTCGAAATTATAATCGTTTCGCTTTTCCTAATACTTTTTATTTTAGTTTACAAAGATGCCAAATATCTTGCTATTACAGGATATAATCAACTTTTAAAATTCCTTTCAAGTAAAAAGTCTTCTCACGAGAAAGTTTTTATTGGCTTTATCTTTGTTGGTATTATTCTAACTCTTCTAACAACTCTAACGCCCCCTTTCTTTTACGATGCATTATCATATCATCTGGCAGTTCCGCAGAAGTATCTTGTTAACCATGGTTTTTCCTTTCTTCCTCTTAATTATTTCTCGAATTTTCCCGCGAATCTCGGCATGTTATTTGTTTTAGCTTTCAGTCTTTCAGGTGATTTGTTAGCTAAGTTGATTTCCTGGGCATATGCTCCTCTTACCACTCTGGCGGTTTATTCTTTTACTAAATCTCTTTGGGGAAATCGAGTCGGAATACTCTCTGCGGCTATATTTATATTTGTACCCGGAATAATGATTCTTTCCACTTTAACTTCAATAGACCTCGCGGTTACATTTTATTCTTTTATGAGCCTGTATTCGCTGCTTTACTGGTGTAAATCTCCTCAAAAAAGATGGTTTATATTTTCAGGAATATTTTGCGGTCTTGCAATGGGAACAAAATACACTGCAATCTTAGTTACCTGGTTAACCCTTGAAACGATTTTGCTTGTTCACTTATATTTCATTAAAAAGAAATCGTTTATTAATGGATTAAAATATTGTATTTGTTTCGGCTTAATTGCCCTCCTCTGTTTTTCTCCCTGGTTAATAAAAAATATTATCTATACTAATAATCCTTTGTATCCTTTTTCGCATTCTTTGTTGAAATCAGACAGTTCAAAAATCAATAATTATAGCCACGTAATGCGGCGAATAGGCAATCCTGTCCATTCCTGGTTTTATGCATACAAAAATAACGATAGGTCTTTGTCGGAAGGAATTAAATTAATCCTAAGTAGTCCCTGGAAGGTTACAATGACTATGAATGGAGCTGCTGGAAAAACAGGGATAATTTTCTTCTTAGGATTACCATTCATATTTCTTCTCAAGAAAATACCGCTCATCATTCGTTACTTATTGTTTTTTTCGATATGTGTTTTTCTTTTATGGATATTATTATTACCATGGATTTTACGTTTTGCCTTCCCGATGTTCCCTCCACTAAGTATTATCCTCGCCTATGTCTTTTGTCAATTATCGGAATATTCTAATAGAAAAAAATGGATCGCTGCCGGCATTGGCATTGTTTTAATATACCACTTGTTTTTATTTTTTTCTGAAATGGTTTCAGTTTTACGCCCTTTTCCTTATTTATTCGGAAATCAATCAAAAGAGGAATTTCTGGTATCACATGGCGTCAATTACTACCCGGTAATCCAATGGGCAAACAATACAATCCCAACTAACTCCAAGATTTTATTTGTTGGCGAGTTGCGAGGTTACTATTGCAGGAGAGACTATCTCTTACATGTTGGAATACAGGGCGTCGATGAGGAAAAACTGATATTGCGTAACTTTATTAAAAAAGCCAACAGCGTTGATGAAATACTGCAGAATTTAAATAGCTTAGAGATTACTCATATTTTAATTAACTTTTCCGAAATGTCTCGACTTGCCAAAAATTATCTTTCTTTAAATTCATATTTTGATTTCCCCGATAAGGAAAAAAGTGAACTGGTTGAAGAATTTTTTTCAGATTATTTACACCCTTTAGCTTCAAAATATAACGTCACACTTTACAAAATAAACTATCCCGAAGACATCTTGAAACAGAAACCACAAGATTCCACAGATTAACACAAGATTACCCCACCACTCCCCAAATTAATATCACCGCAGAGACGCAGAGCCCCACCACACCCCAGATAGTAACCACAAGATTTCACCCTGGTACAGTCGTGTTAATCTGCAGCTATTATTCGGGGTAGAGGGGTTAAAGACAATAAAAAACTCTACGTTCTCTGTGGCTATTATTTAGGGTATAGGATATAGGGTTTAGGGTATAGAAAAAAACAAAAGAAAAAAACAAAAACTCTGTGGGGCGTGTGTTGACTGGGAATACTATAATCAGAAAAAAGGACGCCTGAGCGCCCTTTTTTCTAAAAGTTTTATATGAAAAATTTACGATTACCTACCTGGTACCAATGTTAAAGTAGACGAAAGACCACCTTTACAACCACCCTCTATAGTATAAGATGTTCCAGTAAAACCAGTACCAGAAACCGCTTCATAACCTACTTGTCCTTCGTTAGTCTCAAGAGAAAAATTAAACTTCCCCGGAGTAACTGCAGCATAACGAGACCTTGTACCATCGTACGGATTCATGAAGTTTGTCGGTATTTCATTTATAAGCAATGGTTCGGCATCATTTGGATATCTACCCATTTCATCTATAGACAACGACTCAACAGTTACCTGCAAAGTATGCTGATTAGCTTTCACCGAAGCGCATTTAGCTCTGTCCACTATCTTTACAAAGTTCGGGATGGCTATAGCTGCAAGAATACCAATGATGACGACCACAACCATTAACTCGATAAGCGTAAAACCACGTTTCTTCATATGACCTCCTAAATTTAAAAGTTTAACTTAACTACCACAATAAACAAATCAATAGTAATCATATACCAATATCTATACAAGAAGCATTCCTGAAAAAAAGACATTGATTTCCAAATACTTAAACCTGATCATGTTTGCAAAGTGCAAATTTCCTTGCAAAATCCGTAAAATAAATTTAACATAAAACTCTCAGAGTTCATCGTAAAATTAGTAAATTCTGCCTGCAGTAAGAATAAGGTTAAGCGGAATTGCATTTTTACCCAAACCGGTAATAGTGTAATTGTCGTATGGATTCGTTTTGTACTCCACCACGCCTTCAACATCGGCACCAGTTTCATCCTGAACTACCGGAGCAAGCGGGTTAAAAGGATTATTCATTCCCGGAGGCAAATCATCAGAAAACAAAATGACAGAAGCTGGATAACTTCCCGGGTTATCCAAACAATAAAACTCTACTTCAACTTGAGTTGTATGCATATTAGCTTTTACTTCCGCTACCTTAGCTTGAACAACAATTCTAACATAGTTAGGTATTGCTATTGCAGCAAGAATGCCAATGATCACAATTACTACCATGAGCTCAATTAACGTAAACCCCTCTTTCTTCCTTATCATATACTTAAAAATACGAAAAAAATCAAAAATGTCAAGGCTAAAATTCATTTTCCATAAATTAATTAAAAAAATTTACTACAAAAAGCACACCCGCAACCCCTGATATTAACCACGAAACACACGAAAAACACGAAACCCAACCCCCCGGAATGGGACGCAGATGCACGCAGATTTTCAGGATTTGAATCCCCCTTCCACCCCAGATTAATTAGCCACAGATTTGTACTGATAGACACGGATACCCTTCCCACCACCCCATTTTTTATTATTGGTAAGTCAAAAAAAAATTGAAATCCGTGTAGATACGCCTGCCCTGCCTGTCCCGCTTGCCCCGTAAGGAAGAATAACCGTATCGGGGTGTCCTCTGTGTTAAAAAATGTTGGGTTTGTGGGGAAAACCCGGCGTTGACAATTTGAAGAAAAAAACTATAATAACCCTAGCGCGGCAAAGCCGCTAAAATGTAAAAATTAAATATCAAAATGGAAAATGATAAATCAAAGTTCAAAAATGAATTCAAAAAAAGGCTATACAACTTTGTCCTGAAGCTTATTGAATTTTTAGATGTCTTACCTAAAGATAATGTTTCTAAAAGACTTGGAGATCAATTGCTTCGCAGTGGTACAAGTATCTTAGGTAATTACGTTGAAGGTCAATCTGCAAGCAGTAAGAAAGATTTTACTAATTATTTCAATCATTCTCTTAAATCTACTAATGAAAGTAAACTATGGTTTACCTTACTTAGAGATAGCAAAAGAGCTACGCCAGAACAAGTTGATTGGTTTTTAGAAGAATTAGATGAAATGAGTAAAATTTTCGCTTCAAGTATTCTAACACTGAAAGGCAAGAGATGATTTTGCATTTTTATTTGTCATTTTGCTTTTTAAATTTTGATATTTTATTTATCAGAAAAAGGCGGTGGAATTAAATGGGATATTTTTTTGCAAAAAAACAAAAAGTTGACTGACAGTACCACAGGTTTATGATAAATATTAACGAAAATTACTTAAAATTAAAATCATCCTATCTCTTTACAGAGATAGAAAAAAGGGTAACAGCATTCAGAGATACTAATCCCGATAAAGAAATTATCAGTTTAGGTATAGGTGATGTTACAAAAGCCTTGCCTCGTGCCTGTATTAAGGCTTTCCAGAGGGCTGTTAAGGAAATGTCGGACGATAATTCCTTCCGAGGATACGGTCCATATAAAGGATATTCCTTCCTTCGCGATAAAATTGCCGAAATAGACTTTAACTGCCGGGGAGCGGATATTTCTCCGGATGAAATATTTGTAAGTGACGGGGCAAAATGCGATACCGGTAATATCCAGGAGCTTTTTTCTCTAAATTTGAAGGTTGCCGTGCCGGACCCCGTTTACCCTGTTTACGTGGACACAAACGTTATGGCTGGTCGTACGAATGAGTGGGAAGATGGCAGGTATAATGGTTTGATATACTTGGATACAACAGAAGAAAACGATTATGTTCCCTCTTTACCCCACGAAAAAGTGGATTTAATATACCTCTGCTTTCCAAATAATCCTACCGGAGCGACTATTGACAGGGAAAGACTAAAAAATTGGGTAGATTACGCAAAAGAAAATAATGCCCTGATTCTCTATGATGCCGCATATGTAGCCTTTATACGGGATAGCAGCATACCGCAGAGTATTTACGAAATAGAAGGCGCAAAAGATATAGCGATAGAATTCAGAAGTTTCTCCAAAACTGCCGGATTTACAGGTACTCGGTGCGCCTATACCGTTATTCCAAAAAAATGTATGGCTTATGATAAAAACGGAAACAAGCACTCAGTACATAATCTGTGGGACAGACGTCAAACCACTAAATTCAACGGAGTTTCTTACCCTGTGCAGAGAGCGGCAGAAGCCGTTTATACACAGGAAGGGCAGAAACAAATACGTTCTTTAATTGATTATTACCTACAAAACGCCAAGGTAATAAGAAAAGCGTTCGAAGAATTAGGATATAAGTGCAATGGCGGAGATAATGCGCCTTATATCTGGATAAAAACAGGAAAAGACTCCTGGGAATTCTTTGATTTACTGTTAAATAAAGCCAATATAATCTGTACACCCGGCAGCGGATTCGGCAGATGCGGAAAAGGCTATATCAGAATAAGCTCATTTAACAGTCAAGAAAAAGTAAAAGAAGCCGTAAACCGTATTAAAACAGCACTCAGGTGAAAGAATATGCTGCAAAGACACCCCGATACGGTCATTCTTCCCTACGGGGCAGGCAGAGAACACGAAGCCGCACCACACCCCAAAAGATTTAGACAGGATTTACAAGATTAACAGGATAAGGTGTTTATTTAAAGCCCATCCCAACCCCAAAGGATTTAGACAGGATTTACAAGATTAACAGGATAAGGATATAAATAAGATAAAATAAATGAAATACGAAAAGCTTACTGAAAAAATAATCGGTTGCGCTTATCAAGTTTACAATAAAATGGGGTTTGGCTTTTTGGAATCGGTTTATGAAAAATGCTTGATGATTGAGTTGAAGAAAACGGGACTCAAAGCTGAATCACAACATCCTATTGTAGTTCATTATGAAGATACAGTTGTAGGAGAGTTTGCAGCTGATATCATTGTTGAAGATTCGATTATACTGGAAATAAAAGCTGTAAGACATATAGCCAAGGCACATGAAGTTCAATTAGTCAACTATCTAAATGCAACCCAAAAGGATATAGGGTTGATTATCAATTTTGGAGAAAAAGAAGTCGAAATAAAGAGAAAAATTCGAAAATTGCCAGAAAAATAATTTCATTTGGTCACTCAAATAACAAATAATTTTTTTTATCTTTATTTCCTGTTATCCTGTCTATCTTTTTTTTATAACATATATTATTTCTTTATCCTGTCCATCCTGTTATCCTTTTTATGTTTTTTTACAACAAAACTATTTTTTTTATCCTGTTGATCCTGTCTAAGTTTCTTTTAAATAAATTGTATCTTTATCTAGTCTACCCTGTTATCCTGTCTATCTTTTTTTTATAACATATATTATTTCTTTATCCTGTCCATCCGTGCAAATCCGTGGCAAATTAGAACAAAAAATAAATTGGGTGTGGTGGGGCAATCTTGTGCTAATCTCGTGTAATCTCGTGGTTCAAAACTGAAATCCTCACTTCCATCAGTATAGATAGAAATGAGGACCTCAGAGAAATGCAAGAAAGGAAGGAAAATCTTACTGCATTTCGCTTTTTTTCAAATCCAGGGTAAAGGAATTACTACTCTCTCCCCCTCTTTCATCCCTGGCTTTTATTTTAACCAAAAACGAGGTATCTTTATCAACTTCCGGAGCTTCCCAGATAAGCCTATTACCTTGAAGGCTCATGCCGGGTGGTCCTTCTTCGAGAGTCAAATTAAAATTATCGCCGTCCGCATCTTCCGCTTCTATCTCGTATTTCATTAACCCTTTTTCCCCCTGGAGTGAACCTATTATTATTTCAGGAGGCGTATTCTGCACGGCAATTTTTTCTATTTTAACTTTCTTTCCCCTGCCAAAACCATCGAAAGGCTCGACTTCCGCGTGAATCTCATCTCCTGCCTTTATTTTACCCCCGGGTAATTTTTCTCCACTAAAAGCGTACTCTCCGTTTATGAACCACTCAACTAAAAAACTTACACTATCTTTCTCATCTGGATCTCTCACATCACCCTGAACAGAAAGCTCATCTTCATTGCGTGGTTCTGACGGTTCTATTCTTACCCAATTGATCTCCGGTTTTGTATTCGCGATAACAACTGGTCCTACCCTCTTTTTCTCTTTTCCGTCAATTAGAATTAAACACACAACGGTATCTCCTTTTGAAAAATGATTCGGAGATAACAAAGCTTTATCAACTCCTTTAGCGACCCCATTAACCAACCATTCAAACTCAGCATTTCCTCCTGAGATTAAAGTCGCGTCAATGGTAATAGGATCTATTGTCCTCGGGTTTACGGGCGAAAACTTTGAGGATACAAAACCTACCGCATCAGCTCCAGCGGAGGAATCCTTTTCTCCGCCGCAGCCGAATATCAAAAAAAGAATTGCGCAGAAAATTAATCCCGATCTTCGTCTTTCCATTGTATATGTTCCCTAAATGACATAAATGACCCAATATTTTGAACCTCAATCTTACCACCCGATTGAATTATTTTTTTACCTTCGCCTGATATACTAAAGCTATAGCTGGGCGGCTGGGGCATACCTGAACCCATTTCTACTCCCGAGGAGTTATGCGAACCACCTGTTCTTATATGGAAACAATAAGAACGCGCTTCAGAACCTTCTCCGCCAATATCACAGGGGCTGACTGTCGAGGAACCATCTCCAGGAGAAAAAGTATAGAATTCAAGAGAATCCTGGAAATAAATAGCCGGTGTTACCACTTTTTCTCTATCATGGGTAAGCACAGTCATCCAGCCGTGTGTAGTCGGAGTTTCAGGTATTATCCCAAGATCACTTTCGGTATAAAGCGGTACCGCAGACGTATCGTTAAACGCATCAACATCGTAATGAATAGCATAAAAACGTTCCGCGGAGTTACTAAAAACATCCGAACGGTTGCCCGTACCATACGCAATCCAGTAACCGCCGTAAGCTGGGTCTTTCCATACAAGAGGTCTGTAAAACGCAGGATGCCATTTAACAAGTTGTGATATATCATTGGAAGTAGGGAATGTAAGAGGCTGGAATATCTTCCTTGCTCTCCAATCGGCTGGATCTGAAAATCTGAGGTCCACAAACCAGAGCTGACCTGCCGCATCCGGAATGAATAAAAAGTCATAACGGTTGCCGAATTGAGGATCTATATTTACAACCGCGGGTGAAGCCACAAACGGATAACTCATACTCCCTCCTGTTCCTGTGGGAGGTATAAAAATATAACTGCTATTAATTTCCGTAGTGGCAGCTTTCCAAACATCAAAAGCAATAATTACATTTCCATCCACTGTTCCCGCGGAAATCGAATCAACAAGTGACAGATCCATTGGGTCAGGGAACTGACCTCCCCCCACAAAACCGTAAAAACGGTCGATAATACGTCCCGCATAACCTGGCCAGTTTGTACCAACCTTATACATTACCGGAGTTGAAGTAGTGAAACCCAGTTTATTCTTGAGAGTATTACTTTGCCATGCGTCAAACAGAAAAGTAAGGGAATCCACAGGATGAGAAGTTTCATTAAGCGGATCCGTAATATCGAGAGCCATGAATGACTTTCCTCCTTCTCCCTGAGCAGCAATTAAAACTGTGTGCCATTCATTCCACTCCTTCGTACTATCATTTCCACTAGCCGGGAACCACACATCAGCTGCCATAGGATCTCCGTCCACAAAGTAATCATGAACGGTAAGCATGTTTTTTACTTTAGAAATGAAATTCATCGGTATGATACCGGCAACTTCATGCCCTCCTTTTCCACCCTGACCTTTTATGGTATCCGCAAATACGTGAAGCATCCCGTCATTGCCGCCCGCGTATAACAGCGAGCTTCTATTTTTACTCATTACATTATAAAAACTATCCCACCCTTCGTCCTCGAAGAAATAATTCGGAGATTGTATTCGCAAAGGAGATGAATGGAAAATATCTCCTAATTCACCCAAACTATCATCAGTACAACCGTCTCTTACCCTGTCAATCACACTTATTGCCTGGGCCCCGGAAGCAACATCCAGATCGGCAGCAGTGAAATTCAAAGTGTCAAATGGAAGCATACTGCCATCCGACTTAATACCATGAATTGGACGAGAATCAGCCGCGTCATCTGCCAGAGAATCCCCTGCCGACCAGATAATAAGATTCGAATCTATATCATTCAAATCGATTTCGCCAGTCGTCAATTTCAAAGCTCTGAGATCACCATCCCATATAGGTGTTGAATCGGGTAGAAAGGAAGCTATATACAACCTCGATTGATAATTCGTCGATAAAAACTCTTCTTCCACCGAGGTTACCGCTGCCGACGTATAAGATTGATTTTGCTGGGATTCAATTCCCATGAATATGCTTATGAGGGCATTTGAAAGGTCTTGCGCGTCTTCCGCAATAAAGGCGTAACCGGTTAAAGGTTGCTCCTGAGGATTTATAGAAGCAGGTACCGTATAATAATCAGGCCACCCCGTTTCGGGATTATCCCCCCTACAGCCGGAAGAAGGGTCAATAGCCATATCATTTCCCGCCATTATAGCCGAATCTGCCCACGTGCCACCCCATCTCGCTGTCCAGTTGAGAACATTCGCACAATTTGCATCAATATCCGTACCGTAGCCAACAGTATAGACCCGTATAGAATCAGGACCGGAAATGGTATCGTTATCTCCGTGAAATGCCAGATATGCCGATCGAACAAGATCCACCGCTCCTCGTCTTAGATCATCCGTATAGTCAATCCTGTCGGGTGGCCCTCCAGGATCAATAGCCGTTGATGGATAACAATTAGTCCGGGGTACATTAGGCGTTCCATCAGTAATAAGAACAATGCTAAATTTCATACACCATAATTCAGGATGTTCATTTCGGTATTCTGCTATACGTTGAACCGCGGCGTCCACCAGCATACCATTAGGGGTAGAACCATCCATCTCTGTAGTGTTTACATGCGCCCATATGGAGTCGACAGATGTACCCATCGTATCGGTGTGCAGATATCGCCAACCAGTCAGATCGTTCACCCAGGTTTTAGTCACCTGATCCCACCTGACAGGATCATAAGAATTAGGCGGAACGTTGGTACGGATATCATGAGAATCTGCATCATAGTAATGGGCTGTATCACCCACAAACACTCTTGAATCATCAAAAAAACCCTGACCTAATTGTATAGGAAATTCATCATCCCCATCAACAAGTCCGTCTCCGTTCACATCGAGCAGAGAATGAATAACAAGAAGAGCATCCTTCATTCTATCTGATGTAATTCCAACTCCAGGCGTATGCAAAAGATGTACTTCAACATGATCAATTTTAAGCCCATCATCGGTCGTATATTCGACATAACATTCAACATCTTCGATATTTCCCAGACCTGATACCGGAATCGTTATATCTTCTCGCTGATCTCCGTATCTATTATGCCAACTGTAAGTCCCTCCTGGAATAACATTCCAGCCCGTAGCATCACGAATTTTTAATGTCCAGGTTAAATCTAAATCACACGACCTTGGCCTAGATCCAGGCTCCTGCCACGTTATATTCAAAACCCAGTCTCCGTCTGCGGGATCTCCGGCAAAATTCATCATATCGTTAAGGGGGTAATTATAGGGATACTGTGTACTATCAAACCACGCACTAAAATTCTCAACATCGGGTACAGAGGAACTAAAAGTACGATTCAAAAGTTCAACATCTACACTAAATGTTTCTGTTTCCTCTTTCATTGACCCGGATCTATCCAGGAGGAGAATAGCACCAGCGGGAACCCTCAAGGTTTTAAACAGCCTTTCATCTTGAATGTGAGCAGTCAATAAAAGAGGTACAAATATAAGAACTAAAAATATCTTTTTCATTGCTAATCTCCTTTTGGAACCAAATTGTCCATATATTCTTCAATCTTCTCCGCAAGGGGACAGAGTTTTATCACTACCGGAATGATTTTTACCGTTCTATCTTCCTTGATCTCTATGAACGAATAATAAGTTTTTGCCGGATACTTTATCCCTGCCATTTTCTCAACTATTAATCCCGGTTCGATTTCTCCTTCTTCATCTTTATAGTCCTCTTCGGGTAAAAATTTTCTTAATTCCTCTAATGAAAGAGAAGAAATTCCGAGTTTCCTCGCCGATTCTTTCTCCAAATCCTCCCATGCCTGCTTCAACTCTCCTTTTTCATAAAGAGCGCAATATCTATCGAATTTTTTCATCTTTATTGCTCTCTTCATAAAATTTAAGCCCCGGGGTAACCCCTCTATCGCAGTACCTTTTGAAAAGAGTACCTTGCATCCGCCCCCAAATATGCCGGAATCCAAGTAGATAAACCTCTTCTCGAGATTGCGCTCTCCATATCCTTTTGCCATTGAAGATTCCATGATCTCCCTGGAAATTCCCCCTGCGTTGGTTCCTTCTAATTGAACCCATTCAAATTCACTGTAAAACGATAAAACTAATAAAAATAACATAAATCCTCCTTTAATATAAAATATTTAATACATCGTATGTCCAAGACCGGCTCCTCCCGAAGGGATAGTAAAAGCGCTGGCATTCTCAATCCGTCGATATGCTACAATATCGTCGCTTCGCTCCAAAACTCCTCTTGTTCTGTAGTAAATTAGAGCACCATCCTGGGTAAAAACCGGATTCGCCCAGGTAGTATCAGCACTGTCTGTAACAGTTGGTATGGATGCAATGATAGAGGAATCTTTGCTATAATCTATGAAAGAAGGCAAAGCTAAACAACCAATTATTAAAGAATCCATAGATAGATAAAGCGGGTACGAATAAACCGTATCCATATTTTGCCTTTCATAAAACACTTTATTGTAATTAGTATCAAAGAATAGCGTATCCAGTTCATGTAACTTTTTATACTCAGGCAGATAGGAAATCAAAAAATCACTGGGAGCTTCCGCGGCTCTTAAAGTTCTGTATCTCTTCCTCAGATTTATCGCTGAAGTTATATCACTAGAAGTCATTAAAGCAGTAGCGGCGACGACAACCGTCAATATGGTCACTATCCATAAAACAACAATCATTGAAATACCTTTTTTCCCTTCTTCTTTCTTCATACTCCCTCCTAATTTGCTCTCGGTCCTCTTATGTTTCTAATCTGGACCGTTTCACGATAAGTTACTTTTTTTTCGCCATCCGGATATACAAATCGAACGGCATAATCAATCATGTTTATAGGATAGCTTCCCGGATCTTTTCCCGGCGTCGCTGGATCTGGCATCACCCAATTCCCAACTCCATCAACTTCCGAAACACTACCAGCAGTAATAGTATCACCATTTACATCGATATAAGTAAATCCAAGAGAGTCAAGAAAGTTTGCAGCCCTGTCACCATCTATAAACAGAGTATCTCCTCTTTTCGTTATCGAATGAATGTCTTCGGGATTATCCACAACACCTTCTGTATCACCAAAAACATCATGCGTATACAAAATCGAATCGCTGCTTCCCTTAATGATTCCAAAATTATCATCCGGAGAGAGCGGTCTCTGACAAAAACCTACATGCCTGAGTTCATTTACAATGTACTCGCTTGCCCTCCTGGCTTTAATATTTACTCGGGAAAATCCTTGCTGGTTTCTTAATCCTCTCTGCTGCAATATAAACAGCTGATAGATAAAAGCAGAAATAATACCCATAAAAACCAAGACCACCATCAATTCAATTAATGTAAAACCTTTCTTTTTCATTTTTTCTCCTCAATTTAACGGTGATGACTAAAGACCGTTTGCATTTCCATAGAGTCTCCGTCAGATAAATTTTTGGTTCTGACTGATACCCAAATACGCGAACCAGAATCAAAGGTTCTTGCATCATCCTTATCTACTGTATGCGTCTTACTTGTATCAAACTCAAAAGAATCTATAACTATCTCGCTATTAAAAACCACTCCATTTATAATGTCCGTACTGGTAAAAACAGTGTTTCCTACATCATAAGTTACCCATATTGAATCAAAAACAAGTTGAGAATATACCGGTCCATCATACATTCTCTCCATTAAGACACCTTTGAATCCTTCATAAACCCTTTCAGCTGCGACCTCCATTCTTGCACTTTTTTCGCTATGTATGATCCTCCTGCTATTATTTGCATAGAAAAGAGCAATTCCAGCACTTGCAATACCAAAGATAAGAACTGAAACGATCAACTCTATAAGAGTAAAACCCTTCCTTCTCTTCATTGTAACCTCGCTTCCATTACCCCAAGAGGGGAAATATAAAAAGTTATCAACTTTCCTGTCTCATCATCTTCCACAGAGAAATCTCTAACATTATTTTCGGCTCTGACAAATCCGTCAACATGTACGATTAGCTCAATAGGGTTTGTACCACCATCAAAATCCAAATCCAGCCCCTCCCGCAAAACTAATTCACCATTCCTTGAAACATCAGCACTAATATATCCCAAAAGATCATCCTCTCTATCTATCCTAATTATATATCTAGATCCCTCGGTTACAGCCTTCTTATTCACCCCCTCATAAAAAGCCCTTACCTCATTCATTGTCTCTTCCAACCTGCTCCTCGCAAAAAGGTCCCTATAAGAAAAAACCGCAATACCGGCAAGCAGTCCAATTATCACGATAACAACTAACAATTCAATAAGCGTAAAACCTTTAGTTTTCATTTTTTCTCCTCTTTTTTATTATACAAATTACGTTCCTGAAATTAAGGCATTCATTTTCAATAACTTATTTTCGAAGACTATGTAATCGCCTTCGAATGTATGTAATCCGTTTCATAGTATAAAGTATTGGTTTCGAGTTATAGTGTCTGAAAGAAATATGAGTTAAGTAAGAGAATATAAGAATTCTCACCTTTTAACAGTCGACTTAAAGTATTCTCTAGGAGGTTTCTTCGAAGCCATTCACCCTTTCAGAGGCAAACTCAACCCTGTTTCCGCCTTTTTCTTTCGCAAGATAACACGCATTATCAGCATATCGAACAAGCTCGACAAGATCTTTCCCATCATAAGGAAAAACTCCTATTCCAATCGAAAGAGTCAATCCTTCCAACATTTCATTTTCTTTTACCTTTTTAAGCATCTGACTCGCAACTTTTATGGCTCTTTGAATATCCGTTTTAGGTAAAAGAGAAATAAATTCATCACCACCGTACCTTCCCAACAAATCGCTATCTTGAAGAGTTTCTTTTATCATGAGTGAAAAAGATAAAAGACCTTCATCTCCTCTCTGATGTCCGTATTTATCATTAAATTCTTTAAAATTATCAAGATCCAGAAAAAGAATGGCAAACTCCTCATTGTTTATCTTAGCCTGAGAAATTTCCTGCATTAACTTCTCTTCCATTATTCTTCTATTAACCGCACCGGTCAACGGGTCTTCAGTGGAAAGTCTTCTGGTTTCCTCAAAAAGCCTGGAACGTTCAATTGCCATCGCAATCTGAGCACCAAGAGCCACCAATAAATTCCTTACCGATTTAGGAAAAGCATCCATGCGAAGGCTCTCAATATCCAGAACCCCAATAATCTTATTCTGAATCTTCAAGGGTATTGAAAATTCCGATTTCTTTTTAAATTCCTTTGGACCATGAAAAGGAACCATAGAAACATCAGCGGCATAATAAGGCTGTCCCGACTCAATCACCCTGCCAATTATACCACCTTCACCAATATCGATCTTCGTACCCCTAAACTCACTTATCGCATCCACAGTCCACTCAAGCGTAGCATGTTCCCCATCATCATCCACAAGATAAATCCCTATGATTTCATAGCCGAAATGTGTAGTTATCTGCTTTACTATCTGACGAATAAGTTCATTAACATTTAAACTGGATATCATCGCCCTGCTCATTTCATAGGAAATTCTCAACTCCCTCATAGCTGTATCAAGCTTCTGATAAAGCCTGGAATTGGCAAGAGCAAAAGCTAAAACAGGAGAAAGGCTTTTCATCAATTCCTTTACTTTTTCTAAGGCATCGGGAAATTCCTCAAAATAATATAAATATAAAATACCCTCCACCTCTCCACGCAGTATTATGGGAACTGCGACTAAAGATGTATTCTCGCTATTTTGTATTTCATCGCCTCGATTCGAAAGCTCAGAAGGATCTCTTGTAACTACAATATCTCTCTTTCTTATCACTTCACCCTCCATGCCTGTAGCAAGTCTTGCCATACTCTTATGAGTCGAAATTTCTTCTTTCCGTGTCGAATAATCATAGGCAGTCTTTTCAGGATTTTCCTTGAGTATCAAAAGAGAAGAATAATCGGCACCGGTGATTTCAGGCACCATCCTCAATATCTCTCTTATTACCCCTTCCTGTCTACTGAAAAGAGAAATATTTCCAAGTAATTGTCCTACCCATTTAAAGAAACGGACTTCGTTATAAACCTCCATGTTAAAAATATACCGTTTAATTCGCAATATGTCAAGCCCAATGTTATTTTAACTGGAACTTTACGATTTTTTCATGACACCATAATATAAATTAAATATCAAAATTCAAAAAGCAAAATGACAAATAAAAATACAAAAACTAAAAATGATAGGACGCAGATGAACACAGATTTTCAGGATTTGCCCCACTCCACTCCAGATTAATTAGCCACTGATTTTCAGCCTGGTACGATCGTTCCTCCCTACAGGGCAGGCTGATAGGCACTGATCCCCCCACCTAACCCATATTTTAAACTAAAAAAATATCTTATATCTGTATACATCTCTGTCAATCTATAGTTAATTTAGGTGTTGTGGGTTGAGGAAAACAAAAAAAAATCCTGTTAATCTTTTTTTTATCCTGTCAAAATATTGGGGATCTGGGTTGGGATTTAAACAAAAAAAATCTTGTAAATCTACGTTCATCTGCGTCCAATTTTCGGTGGTAGTGGGTGCGGCTTTGCCGCATGGTATTGACAAATGCATCCTTAAATTTTATGATAGAATTATGACTCTATTCCTCATAAAAATAAGACTCCTGAGGGCTTTTAAGTCTATTTCATCAACAAGAAAGTCGAATCTTATTGTCTATTCTCTTGTTTTTTCCATTTTTCTATCAGGCGTTTTCCTTTTCTTTTTTAGAATCTTCTTATTTTTAGCTCCGATAGAAGTTATAGGTACTATCATAGCCGATAAGCTTATCACTTATTCATTCTTCATTTTTACCCTTCTCCTTTTTATGAGCAACGGAATTACAGCCCTTTCCACGCTATACCATTCCAAAGAACTCGATTATCTTCATTCCACTCCACTGCAACCCTTTTGTATATTTTCGCTAAAATTAATTGAAACTGCTTTCTACTCATCCTGGGCAACCCTGATTGGCGGATTACCTATCATCTTATCTTATTTAATTGCTTTTTCATCGTTTCATATAAAAATAATATTAATAATCTTTCCTTTACTCACTTTTATCTTTATTCCTTCCGGATTAGGTGTTTCAACTATAATTATCCTAAAAAGAATAAACCCTCGCTGGACCATAAAGCAATTAGCCGCCGGACTGGGTACTCTTTCTGCTCTTTATGTTTTTATCTACATACAAACTACACCTTACAATTTTAACGTACCTGACACCCTAAATCTCGAA
>Ga0315549_1002387_pt1 | contig 17932 bp, 19 predicted proteins | sample SalMarSW160200MG_FD_203101 | JGI IMG/M metagenome (GOLD analysis project Ga0315549, IMG submission 203101) | Salt marsh sediment microbial communities from the Plum Island Ecosystem LTER, Massachusetts, United States - Salt Marsh Sediment SW1601-200 ... | reverse complement strand
AATGAAGAACAAAAATATTATGCCGAGGGTATCATTTAGATATGCATTAGAGAAATTTGACAAAGAAATAAAATTACGTTTGATGGAGGGAAAGTTAAATGGGGCTTTGTAGAATTTGAAGGGTCGACGTCCTGTCGACCTCTGAATCACGGGGCCTCCCACGCTACATAACAATATATCTCCGTCGCTGCGCACATTCATTCACTGGATGCAAGCACCGCCAAGGAGAAGGGCTCTGTGGGTCCGGTTCAGGAACGTCGGAGATACGAAAACGTTGTACGAAAGAGCGAGCCAAGATAAGGAGAAATCAATATGAAACAATGGTATGAATCTTTATTTGAGAACTATGGTAAAAAGTACGATAATGAAAACTTTACACAGGGCACAATTGGCGAGTGTGATTTCATTGAAAAAGAAATTGATTTTAATAAGTCGTTAAAAATAATAGATATCGGATGTGGTACCGGTAGACATTCGATTGAATTAGCAAAAAGGAGTTACAAGGTTACAGGAATTGATTTGTCAGAATCACAATTGGAGCGAGCAAAAGAAATAGCAAAAGCTCAAAACCTGCAAATAGATTTTCAGAAACATGATGCAAGGAATTTGCCATTTAAGAATGAATTTGATTTGGCAATAATGCTTTGTGAGGGAGCATTTCCTTTGATGGAAACAGATGAAATGAATTATGAAATATTAAAAAATGTTGCAAAGTCATTAAAGGATCCTGGCAAGCTGATTTTTACAACACTAAATGGATTATTTCCACTATATCATTCAGTTGAAGAATTTTGCACATCAACAACGGAAGAAGGGAATGCGACCTATAGAAGTAATACTTTTGATTTAATGACTTTCCGAGATCACAATATTACCACAGTAGAAGATGATTTTGGGAATAAGAAGGAATTGGAATGTAATGAAAGATATTATGTACCATCTGAAATTACATGGTTATTAAAACATTAGGCTTTAAAAAGATTGATATTTATGGAGCAAAACTTGGAGCCTTTTCAAGGAATGATAAACTTACAACTGAAGATTTTGAAATGTTGGTTATTGCTGAAAAATAATGGCTCGGTCTATCGCACAACAGCTTGTATACGCTCCTCTCCCGTTGGTCGCTTCAGGCTATGCCACATTTTCATCTGCGCTATCGCTACGGTGAAAACGTCGTATACACGCGGGACGTTAGGCGAAATTTCTCCCTAGGAGGTTTGATATGACTGATATTATCATCAGAGAAGCAAGGGAATCCGACCTGTTAACAATTAAGAAGTTGACGCTTGAACTCATTGAAGCTATGGGAAACACAGAAGGTATTGACATTAAACTGATTGCTGAGAACTGTCAAAATTTTTTAAGTGAGGCTAACTCTCATATTCTGGTTGCAGAGATAGGAGGAGTCGTAGTCGGGTTTGTCAATTTTACGACTCGTAAGACAATTTTGCATCGTGGTCTTTCTGGGTTAATTGACGAGCTTATTATCGCTAAAAGTTATCGTGGTAAGGGCATTGGCAAGCAATTGCTATCAAGTGCTATTGAAAAGAGCCGTCAACTCGGATGCTGTGAAGTTGAGGTTAGCACTGAGAATACAAATATAAAAGCGAGAGAATTCTACAGACAATGTGGTTTTACGGAGCGTGGCGTACTTTTCGAAATTGATTTGTGATGATAAGGATGTGGGTAACTTCGCCTAATAGAGTATATCTAACTTCACACCTTCGACAATCACCAAAATCTTTGCTTTATGAGAACTTCTTTTATTCTTCCGCTATATATGAAATAAGCCTATAATAGAATAGGCTTTAGGAGGATAAACATGGGTAATAACAAAAAGGCTAATTTATATCGAGTTACAGCAAGTTTATATGATCTTGATCAGAGGAATATTACTAAAGATGATATTTCTTTCTATTTAGAATATGCATCAAAATTACACGGAAGTATATTAGAATTAGCTTGTGGTACAGGTAGAGTAACAATTCCTTTAGCCAATGAAGGATACAATATTTGGGGTATTGATCTATCTAAGGAAATGTTAGATCAATTAAAAGTTAAAATGGAGAATCTTCAAGAAGAGGCAAAACAACGTATACACATCACTCAGGCAGATATGACTAATTTTGAACTTGGTCATGAATTTTCTCTAATTATTATTCCCTTTAGATCTTTTCAGTCACTAACATCAGAAGAACAACAAAAGGCCTGTTTACATACCTTACACCGACATTTATCAAAAGACGGGTATTTCATTATTGATATTTTTAAGCCTTATGCACAATTAGATAAGTCTTGGATTCAACCTGAAGCATTAGATTGGGAAACAGTTGATCCCATAACAGGTAATAAGGTCCGAAGAACCCATATAAGACGAGAGATAGACCTTGAAAATCAAGTTATTTATCCAGAGTTAATATATTATGTTACCGATCAAGATGGAATTGAAAAAAAAATAGTAGAACCTCTTTCCCTAAAATATTACTATGAAGAGCAAATGAGGAATCTTCTTCAATCAAACGGATTTAAGATAGTAGAAGAGATGGGGTATTATGACAGACGTCCAATATCTGAAGGTCCGGAATTAATATTTATTTGCAAAAAAGAGTGAAGTTTGAGGGAATCACTATGATGGAAGTAAGGCTCAGCCTGTACCTGTAAGTCTCGATTTGTGCCTGTAACACTTGGAAGAGCCGGAATACATAAACATTATATACAAAATAAGCCCACGCAAAGGTACAGAGATAAGAAGGAATAATACTTACAAATGTTTAAAACTAGAATAGCCACTATAAATGATTTATCATTTTTAAAAAAAATATTATTTGAAGCTTCCTATTGGAGACAGAATATATCAAAACCTGATTTTGAGCAAGGGTTACAACGTGCTGATCTAAATTACTTGCTCGAAGATTGGGGACGAAAAGGCGATACTGGTATTATAGCTGAGGATGACAATGATAATCCGATTGGAGCTGCTTGGTACAGGTTCTGGACAGAAGAGAAACATTCATATGGATATATAAGTGAAAGCATCCCCGAATTAACTTTGGCAGTAAGTGAAGAATGGAGAGGTAAGGGAGTAGGAAAAGAACTAATAAAAAGGCTGATAGCTGAAGCGAAGAATCAAAATTTAACAAAGGTTAGCTTAAGTGTAGAAAAGGAAAATTTTGCAGTAAACTTATATCAAAAAGTAGGATTTAAAGTATATATCGATAATCCAGGCGACTATACAATGTTATGGGAGGCGTAATTACATATGGGACTACTTCGCCTAAGAGAGCATAGCCAGCTCGGGCTTCCGCCCTTTGCCCAAATTACTCGCTAACCTCGAATCCTGGGTGTTAATTTTGGTATAATGTATTTAAAGGAAATAAGCGGGATAGTGTAGAAATAATATAATATAATGATTTTATAATAGCAATAGAGTTCTACTTCAAATAAAGCCAAGAGAGGTGATATAAAGTGAGCTTTAAAAGTTGGGTGGATTCAAAAACAAAAAAATGTGATTTGATTGACATAAAGTTAATTCAATTAAGTTCTGCTGCTCTTGTTTTAATGATAGCCAAACTTTGGAAACCACTACTTAGTTTAGATTGGTATTGGTATGGGGTGATTTTTGTTTTAGCAATGATAAAACCTATATGTAAAATGCTGAGCAGATAGATTATTTGCAAATTATTTTGATTAGGAGTAAAGAATGCTAAACAGTTAAAAGCAGCACTCCATTTTTTGGAAGCAGCCGACGAGGAAAGGGACTTTAGTTCTATCATTACTGAATTTCAGGAAGATTTGAAAGGGAATTGTGTGTACTGTAATCATTGTCTTCCTTGCCCGGTTGGTATTGATATTGGTCGAATCATTCAAATGGTTGATAAGGCAATGTACAATATATCTAGTGATCTTAAAGGTGATTATAAGACTCTCCGAAAAAAAATTAATTTTTATTATCCTGGTCGAATTCGCACAAGCAGGTCTCAGTTTAAAGGTCTTAGAGCGAAAGCTTCCGAATGTGTCGAGTGCGGTGTATGTATGGAGCGTTGCCCTTTTGATGTGGACGTGATTTCGAAAATGAAACTAGCTGTCAAATTGTTTGAGATGGAGGATTGAGATCACGATATTAAGACTTATGTTTACAAAAAGAGAGTTTTTAGAAGAGGCTGTGGCTTCGCCTAACAACTAACACAGACTCCCGAGAACATGAAGTGAAATCTCGAACCTCAACTTTGAAAATATAAAATCTTTAAGGGGTGAGATTTAAATAAGGAATGAAAAAATGGAATTAATACCTACACTTAAAATAGGATGGCTTAATGGATGGATTCTATTATGTTTAGTATATTCGATATTCGGTATTTTGCTAATGGCCTTTCCAAAAGATGTAGTATCAAGGCTTTATGATTATGATAGGTCCGGCTGGAGCAAAACGCAAAAAGTTATCTATGTGATAGGAAAATTATTAGCTCTTGTTTGCTTGGTTCTGATAATCTTTACTCCATTAAAAATCAGAGCTAATATTTTCATCCCCGGAATTATTTTATTTGCCTTTGGTTTGGCTGGATTCATTATCGCTCTTTTCAATTTCAAAAACACACTACTTGATCAGCCGGTTACCAGAGGGCTCTACAGAATATCACGCCATCCACAGATACTCATGTTATTTATTATGTCTATTGGGATTTGTATTACCATAGGCTCAGGGCTTGTGCTATTCATTGTAATTATATCTTCATTATTCCTTCACTCTAGAGATCTAGCGGAGGAAGAAGCTTGCTTAGAACGATATGGTGATTCATATCGTAACTACATGAAACTGGTGCCCCGGTATTTCCTGATTAAAACACATATGAAGGAAGAAGGAGAAAATGTTAAAAAATAATTGAGGAGTATAAACGAAGTATTTCGGCTATTTTATACGAAATTACTCGTAGGTGAAAAAAATGGTAAAAAATTTGGTTTTAAACAAGAAGAAATCTATCATCTTGGAACCAAAAGCACCGTATAATTTTGATGCTAATTTCTACAAGCCATCTCATTTTCCATCTTCTGATAATTTTTGGGAAAAAGAAAAATATTGGATAACAATGATTTGGAAAAGTAAAAGGTTAGGATTGAAATTTGAAAATACTGGAACGGTAAACAAACCAAAAATTAAGGTTAATATCTATTCTCAAAAAGAGTTATCAAAGGATTTTATAGACGGTTTAATTCCTGAAATTCGGTGGAGATTTAATTTTGACCAGAACATATCAGAATTTTGCGAAAAATTCAAAAATGACGAGGTTCTTGGTTCAATTATTAAGAAATGGCAGGGAATGAAACCAGTCGCTGCAAATTCTCTTTATGAAACTCTGATTATTTACCTTGTGCTGCAGAATGTGACTGTAAGGAGAAGTGTTCAAATGCTGGAAAATCTATTTGATAGATTTGGAAGGAAAGCAAAATATGCTGGGAAAATTATTTCCACTTTTTGGGAAGCAAAAGATATGGCAAGATCTACCGAACAGGAAATAAGAGATTTGAAAGTTGGGTATAGGGCGAAGTTCTTTACGAAAATTACAGAGCAGTTTGTAAATAAAGAGATTAATGAACTCGCTTTAAGGAAAATGTCTAAAGAAGAAGTCAAAAAAGAGATGTTAAAATTCTATGGAATTGGTTCTGCTTCGGTTGAATATTTGCTTTTTGAAGATTTTTTACTTTCTCGATAGTTTAGAAACAATCTCACCGTGGGAACAAAAAATAATGTCAAGGTTAATATTTAATCAAAAATTAGTCTCTGCGAAAGAAATATTAGAATTTTTTGAAAAGAGGTATGCTGGATGGGAGAAATTAGCATTTCATTATATTTGGGAAGATATTTTCTGGAAAAGAAAATACCAACATATTGAATGGTTAGAAAAAGAAATAAGATTATAACCGAACCGTATAAAGGTATGAGTAACTTCGTATAACAGCGTGTTTCCCGTTTCGCTAAATTCCTTCGGGTTTCACAAACACGCAAAACGTTAGAGAAATATTTAATTGTTATTTGGGATTTGCATCTTAACATTTGATATTCTGATTTGATAAGTCAAATCCCTTCCACTTTTTTCTATCACCAATCTGCTTAAAAATTTTATCTACTTTTTCTTCCACTGTTATAGAGTAAAATAAGGAGAATAAGTTATTTTTACACTTATATTAACACTAGCTTAACACAAATAACTAAAAATCTTTATATAAAAAGAGGATTTTTGCTTATTTTGTAGAATAAAGAAATACAATGGTTATTAACCAATTTAGAATAAGTAGCTCAACATCTGGATTAAAGAAAATAATCGAGAGAGGGCAAAAAATCAAAAAGGATAGTTTAAGACATAATAATGAAGTTATTAAGTGAAAAATGAAAATCTATTCTCTTAGATTATTAAAGATGAAAGGGAGTTGAAATATGGTAAGTTTTTTACAACAATTTCATCCTGTAGTACAAGCTCTCCTGGCAGGACTTTTTACCTGGACACTGACTGCGCTGGGAGCTGCCGTGGTATTTATGACCAAAGAGATAGATAGGAAAATTCTTGATACTATGCTGGGTTTTGCAGCAGGAGTCATGATTGCCGCGAGTTACTGGTCACTATTAGCTCCGGCTATTGAGATGTCTGAAGGGCTGGGCGTTCCAGTATGGTTTCCTCCAATGGTGGGTTTCCTCCTGGGAGGTATTTTTTTAGGGGGTATTGACAAAATACTTCCTCACCTCCATCTCGGCTTTCCGATAGAAGAAGCTGAAGGTATTAAAACATCCTTTCAGCGTAGTACTTTACTTATTCTTGCTGTGACTTTGCATAATATTCCTGAGGGTCTGGCTGTGGGGGTGGCTTTTGGGGCTGTTGCTGCAGGTTTTCCTTCCGCAACTTTACCGGTAGCAATAGCTCTGGCGATAGGTATAGGGATTCAAAATTTGCCAGAAGGCCTGGTTATCTCCATACCTCTTCGAGGCGAAGGAATGTCACGGTTTAAAAGTTTCTGGTATGGACAATTATCCGGAATAGTAGAACCTATTGCCAGTGTCATTGGAGCAGTTGCTGTTATTATGGTAAAACCCATCTTACCCTATGCTCTGTCTTTTGCTGCAGGAGCAATGATTTTTGTAGTAGTTGAGGAGCTAATTCCCGAGTCTCAACGCAGTAAAAATACGGATTTAGCCACCTTAGGTGCAATGGTAGGTTTTACAGTAATGATGGTACTTGATGTGGCATTTAGCTCTTAATTAGAATGTTCTTTCTCAGATTTAGAGAGAATAAGAGTGGGAAGACTGTTTATTGACAAAATCATATTTTATGAATATAAAAAGGAGTAAAAATATAAATGAAAAGGATTTATAAAATTATGTTTGGTAGTTTGATTTGTCTTGCTTTAATAATGTCAAGTAGCGTTAGTATGATAGGGTTTGCTCAACAGCAAGATACTTCTGAGGTAAGCATTGAGGGTATCTGGGAGGGCAAGCTAAAAGTTCCTGGAACAGAACTCAGGATTATCTTTAAAATTTCTAAGAATCCAGATGGAACTCTGACTGCGACTTTGGATAGTCCTGACCAGGGAGCAGCTGACATCCCGGTGGAAGAAGTTATATTTGAAGATAATACTTTACGCCTGGAAGTAAAATCTATAGGAGGTGTTTATGAAGGTAAAGTTAGTGAAGGTTTTTTAGTTATTGAGGGAGAGTGGAAACAGTCCGGACAGATTTTACCCCTTACAGTTAAGCGGGTTGATAAAGCAGTGGAAATCCTTAGACCTCAAGTACCAAAAAGACCTTATCCTTATATTGAAAAAAAAGTAGCATATACCAACTTAAAGGAAGGGGTAAAACTTGCTGGTACGCTGACTTTTCCCTCTGACAAGGGTGTATTTCCGGTAGTATTGTTAATATCAGGCTCCGGGCCGCAAGACCGTGATGGAACTCTATACGGTCATCGCCCTTTTCTAGTATTAGCAGATTATCTTACTCGTCAGGGTATTGCAGTCCTCAGGGTAGATGACCGGGGAGTGAGAGAATCTACCGGGATCTTTTCCCATGCTACCAGTGAAGATTTTGCTTCCGATGTGTTAGCAGGTGTGGAATATCTTAAAACCTGTAAAGAAATAGACCCCAAGAAGATAGGCCTTATCGGCCATAGTGAAGGTGGTATTATTGCTCCTATGGTAGCTGTAAAATCACCGGATGTAGCTTTTATAATATTAATGGCTGGGACAGGATTAACCGGAGAAGAAATTTTATATTTGCAGGGTGCTTTGATTTCCAGGGCAATGGGGGTTAGCGAAGAAGATATTATTAAGAATCGTCAGTTTAATGAAAAGATATTTTCTGTTTTAAAAGAAGAAGAGGATAGTGAAATTGCTGAAAAACGGCTTCGACAGATGTTTATGGAAGATTGGGAAAAAATGAGCGATGAGGAAAAAGAGCAAATAAGTGATCCGGAAGTGTTCCTTAAAGCTCAGCTTCAGAGCTTATTATCTCCCTGGCTTAAATTTTTCCTGACTTATGATCCTAAACCAACTTTGAGTAATGTAAAGTGTCCGGTACTGGCTATAAATGGAGAGAAAGATTTACAAGTTCCTCCCAAAGAGAATCTAAGTGCTATTGAAGAAGTCCTCAAAGTCGGTGGTAACCAAAATTATACTATTAAAGAATTACCCGGCCTTAATCATCTTTTCCAAACTACTCAAACCGGGGTGCCTTCTGAATATGCAAAGATTGAAGAAACAATTTCACCGGTGGCTTTAAAAATAATAGGCGATTGGGTTTTAGAACAAACCCGAGATAAATAATGGGGTAGATTATTTTGTTTTATATTATTGCCAAATTTATTTTTTTAATCATTTTTAAATTTTTCTTTAGGCTTAAAGTAACCGGTCAAGAAAATATACCCCAGGATGGTCCGTTCATTATTGTAGCTAATCATTCAAGTTTGTTAGACCCGGTTATCCTGGGAGTATCGGTTAAACCTAAAGTAATTTTTATAGCTGCTGCCTATCTTTTTGAAATACATTGGCTTGGTTATTTATTACGGAAAGCTAATTCTATCCCGATTCATAGGGAAAAGTATACAGATAATATTGAGTCTGTAAAACAAGCTTTGAAAATATTACAGAAAGGCGGAGTTTTGGGAATTTTTCCTGAAGGAGGAGTTGACCGTCAAAAAAATAATTTACCCATTAAAGCCGGAGCCGCCTTTTTAGCAACCAGTGTAGGTGTTCCCATTGTTCCCATAAGAATTAAGGGAGCAGATAAAGCTTTACCGAGAGGAGCAAAATTTATCAGAAGCTTAAACAAAATTGAAGTGGAAATTAAGAAACCGATTTTCTGTTCAAGACATACTAATAAAAATAAAGAAATTGTTGAAAGGGTAGTAGAATCTTTTATAAAAAAAATATATTAAAATGGGGTTGAAAAAATATGGTCCTAAGAGTATTAATAATGATTTTTTTTGCTATTGTTGCTGTTGGAGATGTTTTTGCCGTAAAGTATGATAAGACAAAATTAAGATATTTTACTAAAACATTATTGGTTCCTTTGCTTACTCTTTTTTATATAATAAATGTGGCTAACCTGAATGGGGTGATTTTATCTGCTTTAATTTGCTGTTTTTTGGGAGATTTTTTCTTATTGTGGTCTCAGAAAAAGACTTTTTTTATAGCAGGGTTACTATCTTTTCTTATGGGACATATTTTTTACACTATAGCCTTTCTGCAAACTACTTATTTTTTATCCGGTATTCCTAAATGGTTTTATTTTTCTTTGCTCCCCTATATCTGGTATGGGATATTTATTCTAAAAAAACTCAATCCTTATCTTTACTCTATGAAGGTACCGGTGATTGTTTATCTAAATGTTATTCTTATAATGAGTTTCGCCAGTTTTAGCCGGATTTGGGCATTAAAAGGATTATCATTCTGGCTTCCTTTTGTAGGTTCAATTTTCTTTATAGCTTCTGATTCATTGTTAGCTTTTCGTAATTTTAAAGTTAAGTTATCAAGAGGCTGGATATCTATAATGATAACTTATATTCTCGCTCAATTGCTAATTATTTTTGGTTTTTTATGCGTATAAACTTTGGGGGTCAGGTCTTCACATTTGACATAACTTAATCCTAAATAAAATAGCTGTACATGTTATGTCAAATGTGGAGACCTGACCCCCAAAGAAAAAACAAAATTTTACATATATTTTTTCAAAATAAAAAGGAATTTCTTCTTTTTTATCGAATTCTTTTATTAAGGAGGAAAATAAGATAATGTATAAAACTCATTTAAAAGGAAAAAAGGAAATTTTGAATATGCAAAGAATTACCTTTGCGGTAGTTTTATTTATCTTGTTAATTGTGATAGCCAGTATTCTTTTATTAATATGGTGGCCGGTAAAGCCATCATTAGCAGAAATAACCAATTCCTGGGTTGCCTTGATAATGGTGTACCTGGTTCTTAGTATATTATTATTTGAGAAACCTATTTATAAGTTCTTTGAAGAATTTATTGCTGCTAAAAAATCAGGGCAACACGATTCTCAACAGTCAAGACAAGAACAATTTCTCGGTTCAGTACCAGATATTAACATTGGCGATTTAACCCATTATTACGATTCCAAGCAGGACAATATATTAAATAAAGAAATTCAAGATACAGACTCCACCGTTTTAAGAGAAGAAGAGATGGCTAAATATATTCGAAAATTGCATAAGGAAAACATTAAATGGCGATTTCTCTATGCTGATACCTATCTGGTCTTGTACGCAAAATATGTTTTATTCTGGCTTCATAAATCCGAATCGGTAAACCGAGAAGAATTTAATAACATATGGCAGCCTAAAATATCCGATCCAGAAGAACGGGAGGCCATACTAGACGCCCTCCTTGATTTAGAATTTATTCGGGAAGAGGAAGGGGATACTTTTTCTATTACTGAATTAGGCTCAGCTTATGTAAATTATCTGAAAGAAATGGACAGGCAAATAGGAGATCAAAGTAGTAATCAGTAGGGAATTGATTTAGGAATTAGGGGGTATAATTAATCATAAAGTAATAGATTTTAGGATTATCAAAGGGGGTGTTTTGGTGAAAATATCAATAGGGGTAATAACTAAAGATTTTAATTCTTTAGAGCCCATAGATGAGTTTTTAGAAAATGCTTCAAAACATAATCATAAAATTTACAGTGTGATAATTGTCTATTCCCATGGCTGTGTTTTTCAGTTAATAGAGAGCTTAAGAGAAAAAGTTAAAGTCTTTTTGGTAAAGATAAATGATGCTCCGGAGATAAAAGAACAGTTAATAAAGATGGGCCTACCCACAGAAAATATAGAAATTTTAATAAATTGCTCTGCTTTAAAAAAATACGGGAAAGTGCCTTATGGTTTGAATAGAAATTATGCCCTAATCAAGGCTCTATTAAGCGGTTCAGAAGTGTTAGTTTTTATAGATACTGATGTCTATCCCAGAGTATTGGTAAAAGAAGATGATGAAGTGAAAAAAAAAGAGATAGATTTTATCGGAAGACACTTAGAATATCTAAGGAAAGAAGAGGTAATTATTACTACCAGCGATTACTCCGGCTATTACATTATTCCACCCATGAGCTTTGCTGGAATGAAAGAATTATTTGTTGGCTTGCAAAAAGAAGATGCTTATGAATTTTTAAGAAATTCCGACGAACATAATTGCCTGAATTTAGATAATAATAAAAAGCGAAAAATATTCGAAACAGATAAGATATTAGGGGGAAATGTAGCTATTAAACTAAGCGCCCTTAAAGAATTACCTCCATTTTTTTCTACAGTGTATAATGTAAATGGTGAGCATGTTCTATCTCGTGGTGAGGATACTCTCCTGGGAATTAAATTAAAAAAGAGCGATAAAAAATGTATCGATATAGATACTAAAATATTCCATAATACCTTTGGAAATTATCCTGAGGTACCGGATATAAAAAAAGATAAATCTATAAAAGATAGATTTTATTATACCTGTCTGGGTTGGATAGGAAGGAATCCTTTTCTTAATTGGCTAAAAGGTGAAGATGTAGAAGAGGTAAAAAACAGACAGAAAAAGAATATAATTATCGGCTCCAAAGCCATGGCCTCTTATCTTAAGGATGAGAGATTTTTAATCTTACCCGAGGCACTGGAAATATCTTACCATAATTTAGAACGGGTAATTAGTGAATATAAAAATACTATGAGAGCCTGGAATGATTTTATCAAAAAATCAGAGAAAAGGGGAGGGTAAAAAATGAAAATATTAATAATCAATCACTTCCCCCTGGAGGGTTCGGGGAGCGGAGTTTATACTAAAAATTTAGCCAAAGAGCTAACTGAAATCGGGCACAAGGTTAAAGTTATATTTCCGGAAAATCGAAAGGTACCCCCGGAAATTTTTGAAATGAGACCGATAATGTTTAAGGACGACAACACTAAAGATTACGAAATTGATTTTAATTTTCCCTGTTTTACCAGCCATCCCCGGAGCAATACCACTTTTTATCAATTAAATAAAAAACAGATGAGAGACTATATTGATATAATGGTTAATGTAACCAGAGAAGAGGCAGATAAATTTAAACCTGATATTATTCACGCCCAGCATCTCTGGATTACCCCTTATGCCGCTCAAAAAACCGCTCTTCCTTATGTAGTAACAGTACACGGTACAGACCTGAAAGGATTTAAGCAAGACAAAAGATATCATACTTATGCCTTAAAGGGCGCTCAAAATGCTCGAAAAGTTATTACTATATCTAAACAGGTAGACAGAGAGACCAAAGAACTCTACCAGATAGAAGATGAGAAAAGAAAAATTGTCTATAACGGATATGATACCAAGCTTTTTAAAGTAAAAAATGTTTCCCGAAAGGAAGCCTTAGAGAAGTTTGGTATAAATGAAATTCCAGAGTATATTGTTTCTTTTGCCGGGAAATTAGCTCATTTCAAAGGGGTAGACATATTATTAAAAGCTGCTAAAATATATGAGAATCAGATGAAAGAAAAAGTTATGACCTTAATTGCCGGTAATGGGGTATTATATGATGAATTAAATAAACTTAAAAATTTTTTAGAGTTAAAAAATACTTTTTTCCTGGGGTATATCAGTGATGAGCAGCTTATCGATTTATATAATATTGCCGATGTAAGTACTGTGCCTTCCCGGAGTGAACCTTTTGGGCTGGTAGCTATTGAGGCACTGGCCTGTGGAACCCCGGTAGTAGGCACCAATCAGGGAGGGCTGCCTGATTTTATCAATGAAGATATTGGAGCTCTGGTTGATGTAGATGATGATATTGCTCTGTCGGAAGCTATTATTAATGAGCTGGTAAGATCTGATAAAAAGATTAGAAGAAAAAGGACACACGAATATGCGGTTAATAATTTTTCCTGGGAAAATACCATTAAAGAAGTTGAAAAAATATATAAGGAAGTAATATTTTAACCAAGGAAAGATAATTTTACGAAAAATTATTTACACAAAGGAGAAGGAGAAAGAAAATTATGCGAACTGTAGTAGTTATTCCTACTTATTGGGGGCGGAAAGAAGAGATTGGTTTTAAAGAAGGGGATATTGTCTATGACCATGCCACCCCCTTAAACGAGGAAGGGACCCTGGGTCGGACCCTGGAAAGTATGAAGATATTAAAAAAGAAAGATTTTAAATTAGTTATATTAATTTGCCCAACCCATATGGAAATAGAACACGAGGCAGAAGAAAAAGTAAGAAAGATAGTTAAAGGGGTAAAGTTGGAAGTAGAAACCTATTTATTTACCCAAAAGACTTTAAAGAAGATTAAGAGATTTGGCAGAAATTCTCAATTAAAAGAGAATGTGCTTTCTTTGCTAAGTTTACAGGGTTATGCCAATGTCAGGAATATGTGTATGTTCTCTTCCCATATACTTAATTCTGATATTACTGTTTTAATCGATGATGATGAAGTTATTGAAAATCCTGATTTTATGGATATAGCCAGGGAATTTATCGGGAAAAGAGTATATGGTGAAACTGTATATGGAGTTGCCGGTTATTATTTGAATAAATATGGAAATTATTATGATGATGTAAACATTGAGCCCTGGATGACTTATTGGAATAGGTTTGGGAGTAAGTCCAAAGCCTTTGATAAGATAATCGGCTGCGGGCCCCGGCTTAAGCACACACCCTTTGTCTTTGGCGGGGCAATGGTAATTCATAAAAATCTATATCAGATAGTGCCTTTTGACCCCCAGGTATGCAGAGGGGAAGATATCGATTATCTCATCAATGCGAAAATGTTTGGTTTTGATTTTTTCCTGGATAATAAATTGAGTATAAAACATCTGCCTCCCAAACAGACCCATCCCATCTGGAAGAGGACCAGAGAGGATATCTATAGATTTATTTACGAAAAATCTAAAATTGATTCCCAATACGAAGTAAGTAATATGCGGACAGTAACAGCAAAAGATTTTTCCCCATATCCCGGAGAATTTTTAACCGATGAGCTCGAGAACAAAATTTTTAAGACTAACCTGTTGCTTGCCCTGGAGTATCTGGCAAATAATGAAGTAGAAGCCTGCAAGGAATCTATAAAAAATATATACTTAAGCATTCATGAGGCTATACCCGGAAAAGATCCTTTTACCGCTTACAGGAAGATACAGAAGTATTGGGAGAAATTAATAGACTTTACCCTGGAGAATAAAAAAGAGATAAGAAAAATAATGGAAGAAAAGAATCTATTTAAAGTCGAGGTAACTGTCAATAAAGAACATTATGAAAAAATTGACTTGAAAGAGAAAAAAGAAATATTAAAGAGAATGATAGAGTTTAAAGATTTTAGCGAAGAGGAGTTGGAAAAAATTGCTCGGATATCTGCAGTTAAAGCCTACAAAGAAGATGAATTTATCTTTAAAGAAGGTGATGAGGATTCTTCTTTTTATATAATGATAAGAGGATGTCTACGTATTATCAAATACAATGAAAGAAACGAAGAGATTGTATTAGCTGATATTTGCACTGGAGGATTTCTGGGGGAGACAGCTATTGTTAATGAAAGGCATCGGGTAAATGCCGTGGCAAGTGAATTTGTAGAACTGCTCTTTTTAGAGCAGAAAAATCTTGAACTTCTGATTAAGGAAGACCCCAATCTTGGGAATAAGTTATTATTGGTATTTTTGGAAAAATTATCTAAAAAACTGGATAAAACCAACCGTTTATTCCAGGAAAATTATCTATTAGGCAGTTCCTCCCTTTCAGATATGGGCTAATTATTTAAAATGTCATTGCGAGCTCCCGCAGGGAGCGCGGCAATCTCTTCTTCCTTTTCCCCTCTCCCTTGAGGGGAGAGGGTTAGGGTGAGGGTGAATTGTAGGGGTCGGATTCATCCGACCCGTCTGTTATTTCTGATTGCGAACTCGCCAAAGACAATCGCGGCAATCTCTACTTCCAACGAAGGAAATAAAAAATGTTTAAACCAAAATTCAAATATACTAATAAAATAGTTAAATTACTTACCAAAATCTCTGCTGCCAGAGAAACAATTCTCAATTCACCTTTAATCCCAAAATGGAATGTCACTTTAAGACAGGAATCGATAATCCATAGTGCCCATTCATCTACCAGAATTGAAGGAAATAAATTATCCTTAAAACAAGTAAGCGAATTAGCCTGGGGAAGAGAAATAACGGCTACTCGAAGAGACAAGCAAGAAGTTTTAAATTATTTAGATGTGCTAAGAAATATTAAAAACCTGATAAAAAATAATTTTATAACCGAAAAAGATATTTTAAATATCCATCGTAGGGTAACTAAAAATACTTTAGATAATTCCGCTGACTCCGGAGTCTATCGCAACCGTTATGTAGTAGTGGGAAACAGATTTACCGGAGAGGTTTTTTTTAGACCTCCTCAGAATCAAGAAGTGCCGGGATTAGTAAAAGATTTGCTTGGGTGGATAAACTCGGAAGAATCAAAAGAACTTGATCCGGTCATTGAAGCAGGAATCATCCATTATGAATTTGTCAGAATCCACCCCTTTGTTGATGGTAATGGTAGAACAGCAAGAGTCCTAGCTGCTTTAATTCTCTATTTACGTGGCTTTGATACCAATCAATTTTTTTGTCTTGATGATTATTATGATTCTGATAGGTCAGCATACTATAAAGCATTACAAAGCGTTAAACCGGATACTTTAGATTTGACCAGTTGGTTGGAATATTTTACCGAAGGAGTAAATATAAGCATCGAAGCAGTTAAAGAAAGAATAGTAAGACTCAGTAGCAAAAGACTAAGGAAAGCAAAAGGTAGACAGATCGCCTTAACCGAAAGACAGATGAGGATTATAGAATTTATAAATCAAAATGGAAAAATAACCAATCGAGATGTAAGAGAAATGTTCAAGCTCTCTGACGGAGGAGCTCTAAAAGAGATTAAAAAACTAATAAACTTAGATGTTATTAAAAGTGAAGGGAAGGGGAGAGCCTTACATTATATTCTCAAATAAGGTTGGTGAATAAGTTGGCGATAAGGTTGGCAATTTAACCCTAACACGATAAAAACGTTGATAAAAATAATAAATCTTTTTACAATAAAAATCGATTAATAAATAAATTAATAGGGAGTGAAAATGTCTGATAGTTATATAACCCCTGAAGTTAAGGCAAGACAACGAATAGATAAAGATTTAATCCAAAGCGGATGGATAATCCAAAATAAAAATCAATTAAATCTTTCTGCTGGATTAGGTATAGCAGTAAGGGAATACCCAACAGATTCTGGTCCAGCTGATTATATACTTTTCATAGATAAAAAACCAGTGGGTGTAATTGAAGCGAAAAGACCGGAAGAAGGAGTTAGACTAACTTCTCATGAAGATCAAACTTCAAAATATGCGGAAAGCCACTTAAAATGGTTCTTAAATAGTAAACCTCTTCGATTTAGGTATGAGAGCACAGGAGAGCTTACCAGATTCACAGATTCCAATGATAATATACATCGTTCAAGATTAATATTTAATTTTCAAAAACCACAAACTTTACAGGAATGGCTTAAACAGGATGATACTTTAAGGAACAAACTTGCTAAAATTCCCGAATTAGATGCCAAAGGTTTAAGAGAATGTCAGATAATAGCAATAAAAAAACTTGAAAAATCATTTTCTGAGAATCGGCCGAGAGCACTTGTTCAAATGGCGACAGGGAGCGGAAAGACCTATACTGCTGTTACATCAGTGTATAGATTACTGAAATTTGCCCATGCAAAAAGGATTTTATTTCTTGTTGATACAAAAAATTTAGGCGAACAAGCGGAACAGGAATTTATTGGCTATTTACCGGCTGATGATTCTAGAAATTTTGCTGAGCTTTACAATGTTCAGCGTTTAAATTCAAGATACATTTCAAAAGATAGTCAAGTCTGCATCAGTACCATTCAAAGGATGTATTCAATCTTAAAGGAGCGAGAACTTGATGAGAGTGTAGAGGAAACCTCCTTAAATGAAATTAAAGTGGTTGGACCACCTAAAGATGTTGTTTATAATGAAAAATATCCACCCGAATTTTTTGATTTTATTGTAATAGATGAATGTCATCGTTCGATATATAACTTATGGCGGCAAGTGATTGAATATTTTGATGCCTTTCATATAGGGCTTACTGCTACCCCCGATAAAAGGACTTTTGCTTTTTTCCACGAAAATATAGTTAGTGAATATTCTCATGAACAGGCAGTAGTAGATGGAGTGAACGTGGGATATGATACTTATGTCATTGAAACGGAGATTACTCAACAAGGAAGTAAGATAAAAGCAAATGGTCTGTACCCGATTAGCTGGACACATAGAAAGTCTGCTATAATAATAACATGAAAGGAAGTGTTAAGCTAATGGGAAAGAAAAGATTTACACCTGAATACAAAGAAGAAATTATTAAACTGGTTA
>Ga0315549_1002382_pt1 | contig 17967 bp, 18 predicted proteins | sample SalMarSW160200MG_FD_203101 | JGI IMG/M metagenome (GOLD analysis project Ga0315549, IMG submission 203101) | Salt marsh sediment microbial communities from the Plum Island Ecosystem LTER, Massachusetts, United States - Salt Marsh Sediment SW1601-200 ... | reverse complement strand
CATGGATTGGTTTGTTCCTATACCTTGTCCCTTAACCAAAGTAACAGAACTTGAACCTATAACAATACAATCCTTGCTATTAACTTGATAATTCCCTGCGGCTTGCCGCAGAGAGATTCATTTAATGCTAATAGTCCTTTTGATTAGTCATAAGGACTACTTCATTGTAAACTTAAATGTTATTGGGCCCCTTTTGGTCTTGATCATCTGCTATTTTAAAAGGCGTACTTTAAATCCTGGCTTTCTGCAGAACTTTTAAAAATTCCAGAATAGCACCAGCCTTGCTTTTAATTCCGATCTTACGAAAAATATTCCCAAGATGAGCACGCACCGTGTTGTATGCAATGTGTAGTTTCTCACTAATCTGTTTGTTATCAAAACCTTCGCATACTAATTTAGCAACCTCTACCTCTCTTGGCGTTAAATGCAAACATCTCCTAAGATACTCCCATTGTTTTGTCTTGAAAGCCATAGTGCACGCTCCATATATAATAAGATAACTTGCTTAAACTACATCTAACAATAATACAAGCAGGAATAGTCTTATTGATTAGTCAAAAAGACTATTTACATTATATAATCAAACATTTTTATTTCAACATTCCTTTTTGAGGGGCGGATTCAACTCACAAATGCAACAAGTAGCGAAAAAGTTGGTGAGTTGTTACACTTACTCGCTAACCTAAAAAACGCTAGAAGGAGCGCTTATGAGAAAGTATTGCCAGCTCACTGAAGAAGACCATATCGAAATTTACGCCATTAAGCAAGCAGAAATATCTCAAGCTCAGATAGCTGACAAATTAGTCCGCCATAGGCGGATTCGACCATCTGGCGAGAGCTACAAAGTTGATATATACTATCTTGCCGTCTGTAACAAACAAGGATGGCAAATTTTCTTCTCGTCCTGATATTACTGCCATTCATTGCAACAAAAAAACCTTTAGGCTGTATATAAAGAAGTTGACAGAATACCGATACCGACTGAAAATACAGCAAAATATAAATGAACTAAAGTTTTAAGTGCCTAAAATTTGGAGTAAGTCTTAACTTTAGCTCACTTTAGACACTAACTATCAGGAGGTCGAGAAAATGGCGTCAAACGAAACGGAACAAGGCTCCACATCCGGTGCTCCTGAGCAACAAGCCACGCACCTGAATCCTCGCATTGAAAAGGACCGTCAAATGATAGTGGAGGCACGGCGCAAAGGCACCGGAGCGACTATAAAGACGTTCTTAAGGTTATCGGGTCCCGGTTGGCTGCAGAGTGGCATCACTGTCGGTGGTGTGTCTTTCTCATCCAGTCTGTATCTTGGTGTGCTGGTGGGTTTCAGTATGATGTGGCTGCAGCCGATAGCTATGATATTAGGTATCATTATGCTCGGCGCTATTGCCTACGTGACACTTTCCATCAGGCAGCGCCCTCTCAAGGCAATCAATGAGCACGTCAGTCCCGTGCTCGGATGGAGCTGGCTGCTTGCATCAATGGCTGCCAACATCGTATGGTCCACGCCGCAATTTGTTCTTGGAACCCGTGCCATCCAGCAGAATCTTTTACCTTCCGTCATCGGGCCGGAGGTAGTGCCGGACCCATGGGGCAGAATCATCTGCGTTGGTTTTATTCTTGCAATTTGCATCATCGCGACGATGTTCTACGGCGCCGGAGGAAGAGGAGTCAAAATATTTGAAATCATCATAAAGTCGATAGTAAGCATGATCGTTTTGTCTTTCTTCGGCGTCGTCGTCAAGTTAAGTATAGCAGGTGCTATTGATTGGGGTCAGATTTTACATGGATTGATACCAAGGTTGGGAATTCTATTTGAGCCAGCCGCTACGGTCAAGCCTTATATCGAGGCCGTTATCCCCCAATTCCAGCAGTTCTGGACAAACCACATTGTCGCCCAGCAGCGTGATGTTATGATAGCTGCTACTGCTGCTGCGGTAGGTATAAACATGACGTTTCTACTGCCGTACTCGATGCTGCGAAAGGGCTGGGACAGGTACTTCCGAGGTCTTGCGATATTCGATCTTTCAACGGGATTGTTCATACCCTTTATTCTTGCTACCGGCTTTGTAGTAATAGCCTCGGCATCAAGGTTCCACGTGACGCCGGCCCCCGGATTCGTGCCGGATGAACCAGGCGGTGTCGTGACAGTCGAGCCGGCATACAATCTTGTTGGACCATACAAAAATCTGTTGAAAAAACGTCTGGCGTTTGAAATTGGTGCCGACACAGTTGCCAAGCTCTCGCCTGAGCAATTAGAGCAGCGAACAAATGCTCTGCCCTACGCCGACAGAAAGATGGCGGCTATGCTGGTCAAGCGCGATAATCTTAACTTAGCCGCGGCGCTGGCCCCACTAACCGGCAACTTTCTGGCTCAATTTGCATTCGGCCTTGGCGTACTGGGAATGGGCATCGGAGCCGCAACAATGGTGATGACAATCAACGGCCTATGTCTTTGTGAAATGCTCAATAGACCTTTGAAAGGCTGGACCCATCGCATCGGCTCTCTGATGGTCTCGGTAGGTGCTCTGGTGGCTATCTTCTGGAACGCACCGGCTCCGTGGCTGGCCATGCCAACCTCGGTGTTCTGTATCATACTGCTGCCAATTGCATATTTCGCCTTTTTAATGCTGATGAATCAGAAAAGTATGTTGGGTGACAATATGCCGCGAGGTGGTAAACGTGTGGTCTGGAATATCCTGATGCTAACTGCCACTGCAGTAGCAACGCTCGTCAGCATATGGAGTCTATGGTCAAGATTAGGCAGGTGGAGCATCGCAGTTATTGCTACATTCGTGGGACTTATTTTGATTGTCCATTTCTTACGCAAAGCTAAAAGAAAGGCAGTGACGATATGACGAACGAACAATGGGAAAAACTGCAGCGTGTAATAGCCGGTGAATTGCTTGATCCGCTACCGGTGGCTTTTATTATCGATAGTCCCTGGCTTCCGGGCTGGGCGGAAATGACCACGCTCGATTATTTCACAAGCGAGCGACTGTGGTTCGAGGCCAATCTCAAGGCTATCCGACAGTTTCCAGACGTTATTTTTCTGCCGGGCTTCTGGGCTGAGTTCGGTATGTGCACCGAGCCGTCGGCTTTCGGTGCAAAATGCATCTGGCAGGAAAAAGAATTACCCTTCGCCGGGAAAACCATTACCGATATTCAGGACGTCCACTTACTCAATAAGCCGAATCCAAAAACGGATGGTTTACTGCCATTTGTCCTCAATCGTTTAAAGCACTACCGCAGCCAAATCGAGCAGGCAGGCCATGCCATCGAGTTCGCGGTATCTCGTGGGCCGCTGAATGTGGCAACATTTCTTATGGGAACTACTGAATTTCTCATGGCTATCCGCACTAATCCCGATGAAGCCCACAAGCTGCTCGATATAATCACGGACTTTATCATCGACTGGCTCGAGCTTCAGGCAGAGACATTTTCCTCCATCGACGGCATACTAATCCTTGACGACATTGTAGGTTTCTTAGGAGATGATGATTTTAAGCAGGCGGCACTACCGTATCTTAAGCGCATTTTCCAGTCGCTCCAAGTAAGCGTTAAGTTCTTCCACAATGATGCACCAGGACTTGTCTGCGCACCGTATCTTGCCGAGATAGGCGTGAATTTATTTAATTTCAGTCACGATCACGGCCTGGGCCAGATGAAGGAGCTGACGAAAAATAGTACCACTTTGTTGGGCAATATTCCGCCACGTGATGTTCTTGCTGCAGGCACGCCTGAAGATGTACGCAGTAGCGTCAAATCAGCCCTTGATTCAGCGACGGATAAAAGCCGGATTATTCTTTCCTGCGGCGGGGGTATGCCGCCTGAAGTTTCGACAGAAAATATCGAAGCTTTCCTGTCGGCAGTGCATAACCCCCAGTGAAACTGGGGGCTAAATATAACTTATTTAGGTTAAATATAAATTTTTATTTAGCCCCACGTTTTACGTGGGGTCCTTTGCGTTAAACGCCTCAAGTTTTTTCTTCCAACCAACCGATAAATTCATAAAGAACAGTAATCTTTTTCTCACCGTAGATAAACCTTGAGGTGTAAATATGGGTAGAAATGTCATAACAATTTTGATGGCGGTTATTGTATGCTTTGGTTTGATAGTCGTTGCAGGCTGTGAAAGCGATGCTCAAACGGGCGCTCTTATTGGTACAGCGGTTGGTGCCGGGGCAGGACAGGCTATTGGCCGGGATACAAAATCAACGGTGATAGGAGCAGGAGTCGGCGCCGTCGGCGGCTACATCATCGGCAACGAAAGCGACAAGAATAAATAGAAGCCTTTCTGTCGGCTGTTCTGCAAATATTGTAGTTTCAACCGTTGCCGGTACGGACTTCGGCGAGCTCAGTCGAGCCGCGACGGCTAAACTACTGTTGAACAGTAAATCTGGGAGGTATCTTCTCGCATACTTTCTTTATTATCTTTTTGACCTGCTCAGCCTGCTGAGGCGATAAGGCCTGACCTGCTACGCCACCCAAAACACCGCCTATTACTCCGCCTGCCACTTTATCGCGTGTATCGCCGCCAGCCAAGACAGCACCTGCAGCAGCGCCGGCTGCGGCGCCGGCAATGGTGGAGAAGGTCTTGCCGGTGCTGCCGGAGCCGCTTCCAATCCACAAAATGCTGCCATCCTCAACATCTATCATTTTCGCGGTCATGTTCATCTCTTCTTTGTAAGTCGGTATATTGACGAGCATCACCACTGGAACGTTTAGGATCTTGCCTACTTTAGCTGCACCTTCGTCGGTGGTTACGCCTGAGGCCTGGAACTTCTGTTCTTTAAGCACGGTCTGAACCTGTGCTCGTTCTACAGGGGTATAGCCTTTCTTAAGCAGCTCCATGGAGAAAAAGTCACCAATTTGATTCTTCACTGCTTCACCCCGCACTGCGCCTGAAACCTCAACCACGGCAATCTTGGTCACCTTGTTGAAATCATAATCGGCTCGGATATAACTTTCACCTTTACCTGTAGCGCAGCCACCAACAATTAAAGCTGCCAATAATGTACATATACATGCGGTTCTCATTATTTATGTCTCCTGTAAAAAAAAGACTAAATGATAAAATAGAACTTACACATTTGAGTATCTAATTGATTTGTAAAGAGTTGTCAATGTTTTTTTGCGTTTTTTGCGGCTCACTTCGTATTGTATATATCGTATAGCCTCGCCGGGCCGGACTTCGACGAGCTCAGTCGAGTCGCGACGGCTAAACAAATAAGAGGTTTATGAAATAAGGAAAGGCTAATCCGCCACTGGCGGACTTAGCCTTTCTATATGTTTATCCACCCCCCTTCTTGCTTTCGCCTGCTGCCTCAACTTGCGTCGAGAGACGCAGAGGCAAGCAAGAAAGCAGGGGGGAAGGTTGCTCTGTTATGTCGGATTGTAACTCAGACTATCATAGCCGGGCTGTTTCTGTGGCGGATTTGGCCATCTCAAAACATCAAATACAAACTCGCTGGCCTGGCGAATCATCACGCCGGGCATACAAGGACACATCTCAAATGACCCAATTACATTATTGTCGTGTTTACTTAAACTGTTTAACAAATAGTCCCAATCTTCACGTGGGATTCCACCGTGCAATCCGGGCGGCTCATGGTCGTCCGTTTGGCCATAGTTATCGGTCAAGTGCAAATGAGCGACCTTCGTGGCTAACTCATCTACATACTGCCTGAATGGAAATTGCGGGTCCAGATTGGCGTAGCCGGTATCAAGGCAAAACCAAACAGATTCAAATTTTTTTCCAATTTCCTTGAGCGTCGGCAATGGACCAGTCTCGATGCACAACTTGACGTTGTTATCCTCTGCAAGCTTGACAACTTCAGCAGCAAAGCCGTTGGAGTCACTCTCTCGGCCTGCGGCAATGCCTAAACTCTGAAACTCGGCCACAATATTGGCCTTGAGCAGCTTTGCGCACTCGATTTGCTCTGCCCACTGCTCCAACGTAGGCTGATCGGTGCGAGAGCGCATAGACACCTGCATATCAGCAGTAGCGGCGGCAAGGCGAAGCCAATTGCGTCTTTCATAACGGCAATCATTCTGGCCTCTTATGTTTGGCCATAATTCTATGCCATAGCCCAGCGATTTTAGAAACTGGCATTCCTGCTCAAATGAAAGAGGATGTTCACGCCACCAAAACACCATTGTGGAAACTACGTATTTAATACGCATTATGTCATCCCTTCGACTTTGCTCAAGACAGGCTCTACGTTGGACCCATAAAAATCCTTATCGCATAGAACTAATATCGAAAAAAAACGAAGGTATATTCAAAATTTCTTGAAAATTGCTGCATTTTATGGCTGGAAAAACCGGTTTGGCAAAAAGCAGCAAACAATCCCCCGGTAAAATCGGCAGCTAAACATTTTACCTTACCTAAAATAAAAAGTTGCGATATATTATTATGGGAACATAAGGAAACGATGACGATGCTTAAGTACTTGCCGGACATGGTCAAAACAAAATGAGGTTGTCAATGAAGGTTAAAACTAATATAGCGTTATTCCTGCTGATATATAACGTTGCACTTCCTACCGGCGTAAAAGAAACAACAGAAAAAGTTCTTGTCTATCGTGGAACAAGCGATGCGTCAGCCGCCGTGGCAGTAAGCGAAAATGGGCCCGGCCATTCTGCGAATATGTTCGTTGTAGCCGACGATGAGAACAACGTCCTGAGAGTTTATAGAACCGATAAGCCGAGCTTGCCAATTTTCTCTTACGACCTGACAAGTTTTTTGGATATCGAGCCTGAGCACCCCGAAGCGGACATCGAAGGAGCAACCAGAGTGGCAGAGCGCATTTATTGGATTACATCGCACAGCCGAAACAAAGATGGAAAAATTCGACTGAACCGGTATCGTTTTTTTGCGACCGATGTTAAAGTTCAAGACGGCAACATTTCTATCTGCTCTGTCGGCATACCCTGTAAAAGTCTCGTTCACAGCCTGCTCAAGACCATATCTATGAACCACTTGGAATTAGACAAAGTGACTCGATTCGATGCAGCAAAACTTACAGAAAAAGAACGCCAGAAGCTCGCGCCCAAAGAGCATGGTCTTAATATCGAGGCACTTTGTGCGTCGGCGGATGGCAAGACGCTTTACATCGGCTTTAGAAATCCACGCCCCATTAGGAATAACTCGCTAAAGATGACTGCCTCGCCAGGCATGGGAATCTCTAACGGGGCAAGCCCGCGTGACAAAAAAAATGATGTTGGAAAAGCTCTTGTGGTGCCGTTGAAGAATGCGGATGCCGTAATTGAAAACTCGGCTGCGCCTATTTTTGGTGAGCCGATGTTATGGAGCCTGGATGGCCTGCCCGCCGTACCATCCTCCGATAGCGCTATCACTGACTATAGACACTCTGGGCAGGCGGGTCTTGGTATAAGGAGCATGGAATATTCTAATTTCCATCAAGCATATTTTATTGTAGCTGGTCCCTACGATGAAGAACCTGGATGCGTTTTGTATCGCTGGTCGGGGAAAAATGACGAGTCGCCAAGATTTGTGCGGGACTTGCATACAATGCACAAAGATTTTACACCTGAGGCCCTGGTGGTCTTTCGGAACTCAGACAAACTTTTATTGCTGAGTGATGATGGTAGTTTGGATATCAAGGTCTCCAATGCCAGAGAGTGTTTGGATGACAGACTTAATGATGATGGAACTTGTCCGAATAAATTCCTGACTGATCCAAATAAGAAGACTTTTAGAGCAATTTGGCTCGAACCATAATATTTGTGATTTTCAGAACTCGAGGAGGTGTATCAAGCTCTAACGTATAAATTATCCTTACCTGTATCAATAAACTTTGCGACCGTTCAGGCCGTTAGCTGGCCTAAGGTATAAGTGATGGCTTATTGAGCGTTACGCAAAACGCAACATTTAATTACAGTTGGTATAATAATTAAAAACGTCTAACAAAACCTAAAAGACCCTGGATACGCAATATAACGTCATTCCGAGCCCGCCGAAGGCAGGTCGAGGAATCTGATAAAATAGCTTTTTTAGTAGACCCTTCGGCTTCGCTCGGGGTGACGATAAAAAGGGTTTTGTTATAGGCTCTAAGTTACAACGGCAACTCGATCTTCCTGGCTGTTATCGTCTCCGCAGAGGCGGGTATCAACAATGTCTCTTTTGACTTTGTAAAAAAGGTAAGCCCCTTATAGCTTGTGAGATACTTGTATTTAGTCATAAGACCGGCAGGCGACTGAACAACAAGAGGCTTTTCGGCTTTTTGCAGAATGTCCAGAAAAACCTCGGGCTCAACAACGACAATAGCCCCCATAGCTTTGGTCGCGTTGGCAATAGCTGCCCGCCGCGGCGGGCTACAGTTGCTCCCGCTGCTCCGTTAGCCATCAGCTCTCTGCCTTTCTATAAATTAAACTTATCGAATCTCTTTAAAAAGAACTCCCTTTTAACAGGTACGCACAGCCTCATTGAAGCCAAACGAAAAGATTTTACCCGAACAATCTTTTTATGTCCTCATCGGTGATTATCTCATCGGGCTTTATGGGCTCTCCTCTTTGCCTGTTTATGTGCTCAAAAAATTCCTCTACGTTTCCCGGTGCTGATTTAATTATCAATCCCAATGAATATCTCATTAAAGAGATATCTGCTCCTTCAAGGACGCCTTTTATAAGGCCTGTATCTGAGTCTTCCTGGCTGTCCATTTCTTTATCGAATCTATCCAAGATGTCCTGCAGTCCGCCATATTCGATCTGTTCTTCCGCAATTAGCTTATTGGTTATGTGCGAATAAGGCAGCTTCATCGCCCGAAAAAGGTAAGCAGCCTCAGCAGGCATTGCACTTGCATGCTCAAAACCTTCTTTAAACTCCGGCCCACTATAATAATGTGGTAAGAGTATCTGTGGTTTCTGAAACAGGATAATGCCTCTTTTTACGAGGGTTCTATCCTTAAATCGACTGTGCTCTGCTATGAATACGTAAGGCAGGTCCATATCCCCGAAGGTATAGAGCATCCGCTGATATTCCCTAATTACCTCGGTTCTTTTCCAATATTCTTTAAATTTGTTCTGGTCAAATTCAGGCATTTTTCTTCCCAATAACACAACCACCAAGAAAACAACGACTTATTAAACTTGGCACTCGGATCTGTACTGTCATCTCCAATATTTATCCTAACAAGATATAATCAGGTTGTCAAACAGCTCAACTGCCAATAATGTCCCAAAACTGAAAGCTCCGGAGAAATCCTCTGACAATGTCTCACAATTGCCCTATCATCTGTTCTGGTAGGTTGTTGGGTGAAGGATAGTTAGCATTTTCCTGGGACTATCCCAAATTTTTTCTGTCGGTCCAAAAATACCGATATAAAAAATGGGTGGATTACTCAGTAACTCTCCTACAGGACCCTTTGAATAAGGTATCTTCGGCGGGGCTTTGTGAAAGAACCAAACTGCCTTAGCGTGGTTACAGAAAAAGAGCATTTCGTAAAGAATTTGGGGGGCATTCGCGGCTGAAAAAGTATAGAAGTTTATACGGGCATCTTTCTGTATGAAACGCTCTTGAACAATTATTCTTTTTCCTGCTGGCTGAATAGTCCCATTGCAGCAGCTCGTTTGACTAAATCAACTGCATTACTAGCGCTGAGCTTACGCATAATATGTTTGCGGTGCACTTCGATAGTACTTACAGAACGGTGGAGCAATTGGGCTGTTTCTTTGTTGGTTTTTCCATCCAAGATCAGAGACAAAACCTTCATCTCTGCAGGGGTAATCCCTTTGTGTAAAAGTGGCTCAGCAGCGGGTATCTGTTCTAACGCTAATTCCACAGCCGAGAGCAAAGTCTGTCTTTCCAGAGGTTTTTCGATAAAATCAACGGCTCCCGCCTTCATGGCCCTAACCGCCATCGGTATATCCCCATAACCTGTGATAACTATAACCGGCAAGGATGGAACAAAGCGTTTGGCCTCAGTCAACAACTCTATCCCGCTCATATAAGGCAGCTTAACATCAGTAATGAGTAAATCGCACCTGTCAGTGCGCAGTTGTTCAAGACAATCAACTGCGCGAGCAAAACAGCTTACTTTAAAGCCGGCTCGCTTAAGGGTTACACTGACGAGCTGCCGTATCTTTGGCTCATCGTCAACAAAAAAGATACGTTGTTGTAGTATATTCGGCATAGTTGCTTCATTAGACTTCAGTTGTGTCATTCTTAAAGTGAGATATCTCTAATCCAAATTGCGCTATATTTTTGCGGATTCTACACAAGACCGGTCTTAAAAGGCTCATCGCAACCACGCATATCTAAAATCTTTGTGATTTCTTATAATTAAAGTCTTTAATATCTATTTTCGACTTTTCTTCTCCAAAAAACGATTGGGGAAAGTGGGTATTTTCTCCACATTTTGTTATTTTTAAATCCTGTTTGGGGGCTTTATTGCTCTGTTGAAAAGAGTTCAGAATGTCATTTCGAGCGAGCCGAAGGCGAGTCGAGAAATCTGTTTTTGAGCAGATTTCTCCACTTCGCGTCCCTTGGGGACGCTTCGGTCGAAACGACGGTGAGGCTTTTCAACAGAGCACAGCTTTATCTTTGAAAAAAAGTGAGTCAATATATAGTACAATACTCCTTGTAAAATCTTCTAAGCTTCCTTATCGAGCCGGTTCAGCGGTATTCCTTGGAGTTTATGCAACTGCAAAAGATTGTTTACATGTTCCGCCGCTCTCGTCCAGCCTTTTTTGGTCTTCTTTATAGAAGGCGTTTCTCCAACTCTATTTCTCTTTGTTTTTTTCATTTCCATGTAATTTCCTGTTTGACGAGACCTATATTAGCACCTAAATTCCGTGATTTCATGGAAATCTGGTTATTATTAATAACGTATATACGAATTATTGCAATAAACAATTTCGCTTTTAGGTAAAATTATTGTCGTAAATGACGCAAATGCGTTAATTGAGCAGATTAAGCTTTTGCATAAATAGTATGCAGGCAGCAAAGGAAAGAGTGAATTTTCCTGAGCTTTGGGCGTAAGTGTTTCTATTTACAGCTATTACGAAATCGATAGGACACTCCCATCGAAATTCCGCTCAAAATAAGCGAGGTTATAAGCGTAGATTTGTAACGGCTGTGATCAGCCGTAATACCAAAAAAATTTGCGTTTGGGTCAGATAATCCACCAATAGCGGTTTAGGTCTTGTAATCAAAATGAAATGACCGGACAAACATTAATTTTGTATTAACCGTATAAATTGCTAAATACGCATTTTCCTTGACTGCCGAAATTATCTGTATTAACTTGCCGATAAAGGTAATAAGGCAACTCTTACAAGACCAAGATATAGTTATGGCATCTGACAAGCTAAAAATTCTTAGTAGGCCGGTTTTGCATAACACTCGGCTGTTACTGGGCTTATCCGGCTGGATGGACGGCGGCGGAGTATCCACAGGAACCATAAAATACCTTATAGAAAAGCTACATGCTCAAAAATTTGCAGAGATAAATCCTGAAGGGTTCTACATTTACAATTTCCCCGGCTCAATGGAGATGACGGCGCTATTTAGGCCGCATACCAGAATAAGAGCAGGTCTTATCAAGGCTTTTGAGGTGCCGAGAAACGAATTTTTCTATGATGAGCAGCACAATCTTATCATTTTTAAGGGTAAGGAGCCCAATCTGCAGTGGGAAGAGTTTGCTGACTGTATCTTTCCTCTGTGCAAAGAATTCGGTGTAGAAATGATATATTTTATCGGTAGTGTTGCCGGGCTTGTGCCGCACACTCGTGAGCCGAGATTTTTAAGCTCGTTTTCGGATGCACAACTCAAAGAAACGCTTCTGCGATACGGCGTCAAATTCACCGATTACGAGGGCCCAGCCAGTTTTATTACCTATCTTACAATCAGTTGTGCCGAGCGGGATTTGAAGATGGCTACTCTTGTCGCTACTATACCTGCTTATGTGCAAGGCAATAATCCCAGGTGTATCGAAGCGGTCACAAAGCGTGTAGCAGGCATCTTAGCTCTGCAAATAGACCTTGATGACCTAAGAGCAATTGGCGATGAGTTCGAGAGGAAGTTAAGCGATGCTGTCGAGGAACAGCCTGAATTGGCCGGCAACATTCGCAAGCTGGAAGAAGATTACGACAATGAAATTTTCAATACTGAAATGGGCGATTTGAAGAACTGGCTGCAGCAGAAAGGAATCAGGCTGGATTGAAAGTCACATAGTTCATATCACGAGATACTCGCGGCAAATTATTGCCGGAGGTGGGGTTCGAACCCACACCCGGGGTGAACCGGACGGGATTTTGAGTCCCGCGCGTCTGCCAGTTCCGCCACTCCGGCCGAATCAAATGATTAATGATTATTGATGATTGATTAGGGCTTGTCAATGCTCAATTCGCTGTACTGCATCAGCCTTATGCGATGCCGATGGAATTGTATAATTTAGTATGCCCATTGTTCTGATTCGCAGGTTGCTAACTTTCTTTGCGGTACCGCTGCACAATACCGTCCTTTACCTCAAAGACAATAGTATATTCTGTTTCTTTTTCTTCTTTGGAAACAATGATTGGAAAACAAGACAAATTTGTTGTCCTGTTTCTTTGTGCATTTGTACCTGAGTATCTCGGCTCCCTCTTCGGTCAGACTTTGCTCGGTCGGCTCACCAAGCGTCGACACCAGCCAGTCCCTTGTTGTCTCGCCGGGCTTTATCTGCTTGAGCGTCTCATCCTCGATGCCGGTGTAATGCACATTCTTATCGCTGACTAAACAGCCGACAACCAAAACAGACGCTATGGCCAATGATACATAAAGGACGATCTCGCTGCGATTTTGTAGTTTCATTTAGCGCTTCTCCTAAATCGGTTGACGATTCCTACGCAACTACCCGCCAATACTGCTGCGTTCTTCAATTGCAGATAATATCAGACATTTCTTTGAATATCCACTGTTCAAACATCATCAAAAAATTCTGATTGATTTTTCTGCACCAGCCGATGCAATATATAGTTTAGCCGTCGCCGGTATTAGTCCTTCGTAGTAATACTACTACGGAGAAGGGCAGCGACGGATGAGTACCTTATCTATTTCGTAGGCGAAGAATAACTAAGAGAGACGAAAATGTGCAGTACATGTGGCTGTCGAGCGGGAAAGAAGAGCAGAGCCAAGCCGACAAAGAGCAAAAAGAAAGCCGGGAAAAAGAAATAAGTGTAACGTTGTCATTGCGAGGCCTGTAAAGGCCGCGGCAATCTCAATTAACGGTTGTAACCCCGCAATAAACCTGTCCCCTCGGCCTTGCTCGGGGCAGGCCTGAGCAGGGTCGAAGGATCACGGGGCTAAACGTTTAGCCCCCAAGTTTACTTGGGGGTTTTTTGTTTGGGGTTTGTTATTGGGGGATTTTTGTTTTTAAACCACGCAAGTCAAATCCGCCGGCGTCCTCCTTCGAAAGTCTAATCAACCGGAACCACAGACCCATCCTGAGTACGACTAAGAGACACATCGAAGGATGTGCCGGCTAAACAGATCCCGATCCGTGCTAATGCGTGAAATCCGTGGTTGAAAAAATGTCCTGTGTTAATCGGTGTAAATCCGTGTCTTAATAATCAATAAACACAATATCTTCCGGGATTGCGACGACGTCACGGTGTCGTGGGCCGAGAGTTTTTCTTATCTCGGTGCTATGTCTGCCGGCCAACTGCTTTAGCTGAGAGCTGCTTAAATTCGTAACTGCCTTTGCATCGTCATTTAGCATAACGACCGAGCCGACCTCAAATGTCCCCTCAACCGATGTCACGCCGCTGGGCAAAAGACTCTTGCGATTTTTAATTGCCTTCATTGCACCATCGTCAATTTTTATTACGCCGGCTGCGGCACTATTTAAAATCCATCTTGCACGGTTGGATAGCTTGCGTTTCGGCAGAAAGAGCGTACCGATTTCTTCGCCGGTAATGATTCGGCTGATAACATCCTTTTTTCTGCCGTTGGCAAGGACCATTCGACAGCCAGCGTTAGAGGCTATCTTCGCAGCTTCGAGTTTGGTTTTCATCCCGCCGGTGCCGTATTTGGTGCCTGTGCCTTCGGCGCTGCGAATAATATCGTTGGTTATCTCGAACACCGTGGTTATAGGTTTAGCACTGGCGGATTTACGTGGGTTTTTGTCATAAAGGGCATCGATGTCACTTAGCATAATTAAGAGGTCCGCATCGATTTTGCTGGCGACAAGAGCGCTTAATTTGTCGTTATCGCCGAAGGTCGAGCCGATTTCATCGGTGCTGACGCTGTCGTTTTCGTTCAGGATGGGCACAATGCCTAATCGCAACAGCGTCTCGATGGAATTGCGAAGGTTCAAATATGTCTTTCTGTTACTGAGCACCTCGGCGGTCAGCAGGACCTGGGCGACAGTGACACTGTGACGTGCAAAGGATTTTCGGTACTTGGCCATCAAGAGCGGCTGGCCGATTGCAGCACAGGCCTGCCGCATCTTTATATCCTTTACCCCATTAGAAATGAGACATCTGGTAACTGCCCTGCCGGCAGCAGATTTTCTAACGGGGTGAACTTTGTCGACCAATTGCAATTGGCCACCGCCCATGCCAATGGCACCGGAAGTGATTATGACGACCTGTTTGCCTGTCGTTAGTAAAGAATTTATCTGGCCCACGATTCGGCGGACGTAAGCTGCGTCGATGGCATCATTTTTTGTCAGAACGTTGGTGCCGATTTTTATTACGATTCGTTTTGCCTTGGAGAAATCTCTCATAACTTCGTATATCGTATCTTGTATATCGCAAACCGGCAGAGAGCTAATCACTAATTACCAATCACCAGTTACCATTCACCGCAACATATTAAGTCATTGTTTTAGTTTCTGCAATAGTCAATGGTTTTTTGCTAATTTTCTTATGGCATTATGTTATCTACGACGTGAAGAATCGTTTGACAAGCCATCCGGCGTATGTTCTAATTTCCAACGCAGGGAAATGTTAATCAGTAGGGAGAACGGTGTAGAATATATCCTTAAATCAATCAGCTTTGAGACATTACTTAACATCTTGAGATAGGTCGAAATGAAAACAAAATAAAAGGAGTAATAGTAGTGAAGCTAAAAGTAATCTTCTTCTGGCTTATGTTCGTACTTATTTTTTCTGTTGCCATCGCACAACAACCCAGGCAATCTGCGCATCTCCAAGTACCTGAAGGGACAATCGTTTATCACAATCTGCCTTACGTTACCGATGGGCACAAGCGACAAAAGCTCGATTTGTATCTGCCGAAAGCGGATGATAAGCTGCCGCTAATTATCAGAGCTCATGGCGGTGCCTGGCGTGCGGGCAGTAAGGAACAGACGGGACCCCTGGACTATCTCGATGCCGGCTACGCGGTGGCGAGCATCAACTATCGCTTGAGCCAGCACGCCATATTTCCCGCCCAGATTCAAGACTGTAAGGCTGCCGTTCGCTACCTGCGAGCAAATGCACAAAAGTACAATCTGGACCCGAACTGCTTCGGCGCATGGGGAGCATCAGCGGGCGGACACTTAGTTGCAATGCTCGGCACAACCGGCGATATAAAAACATTTGACGCCGGAGAGAATCTTACAGTATCCAGCAGGGTACAGGCGGTTGCCGATTACTTTGGTCCGACAGACTTCCTCCAAATGGACGAGCATCGTCTCCCTAATGGCCAGGTTCATAACATACCTGATTCGCCGGAGTCTCAGTTGATAGGCGGCTACATTCAGGACAACAAGGAAAAGGTCGCCAAGGCCAATCCGATTACTTACGTGACCAAAGACGATGCGCCGTTTCTTATCATTCACGGTGACACCGACCCACTTGTGCCGCATCATCAAAGCGAGATACTCGAAGCAGCGCTGAAGAAGGCAGGTGTTCCGGTATCATTTTACACTGTCAAAGGGGCCGGACACGGCGGATTCAAAGACCCGAATGTACCGAAACTAACCAAAAATTTCTTCGATAAACATTTAAAAAAAGAGCTGTAATTCATCGTACCTAAAGGATAAATTCGCCGTTCGTCGTTTGTGGTTTTTATTGAGCCTCGCGCAACAGCCGAGACTTGTCATTCCTGTGGCAACAGGAATCCAGTTTTTTCTTCAATTCTCTTATTCAATCCCTTTTGGATGGCCAAGCCACAATCTATTAATCATCTAAAAAAACTTGTATAAATGGCGAATTTTTATCTTTTTATCCCATTATTTCCCAATCAAAAACAGTCGAAATAACATAAGCGATGATTTTAAACCTTTGGGCGGTTTTTTGAAAATTTTTTTCAACATTTTCCCTGTAAGATACACCTTAGGATACAGTAAAAGATTGCTGAGTTATAAATAGTAAAAACAAAATGGTGGCGTCCATATTTTCTCCTTGGGGCAGAAATCAATCGGAGTACTCTTATGACAAGCCGAAGAAAATTGGGAGAAGAGATTGCTAGAACGAAAGACCCCATTGTGCGAAAGCAGCTACAGGAACTGCTTGATAAGCGCGAACAAAGACGGGATAAGACAATAAAAGATGCGAAAGAGATCGGGGCTTCCTTATTGCATGAAATAGACGAAGCTGCGTCGCCTTTCATTTCACAAGTGGGAACGGGCCTCTTCATAAGTGCTGTAATCGGTTTTATTGTGTTATTCTTACTGTGGATTCTTGGAGCATATTAGAGCATGAAAGGTGAATAGGGTGGAGCTTGCCCCACCTCAAATAATGTAAGCAATTTACATACATCTTACCCCTGTAGACTTTCTCGGTGTGACTGGCTGCATAGATTAGTGGTTCAAATATTTCTACTGTTTTTGACGGTTTGTGCTAAAGTTTGTATGAGTTGGATCTTTTCACGGATACAATCTTCGTCATCAGTTTCAAGTACAGTTGTCATAGGTTCTATAGTAAGAAGTCTACTATCCTTGGGAAACCCCCAAAGCTCGATGATTGCTTTTCTAAATTCATCCCATTCCTTGATAGCCTCTTTTCTCAAGTCCTCAATGCTCATAATTATTAACTCCGAAAATTTTCTTTGATTCGAGAGTAACGCTTATTTGCCATAATGTTCATTATCGAAGTTAGAGAAGCATTCCATCAGGTCTTTGTAAATATCATCTTCTGTAATATTAATATTAAGCAATTCGCCTGTCGTTTTGGGAATTGCAGAGTCATTGTTAGTCTTCTCTATCTTGTGTCTATCTCCAAGACAACATACCGCATAAGGAGTGACTGTAGATGAAGTATATTCCATCTCAACACGATATCGAAATGTTTGATTCTTTACTCTTCTTATCTCTTTTTTACTAACCTCCATATCTATTGAGGTCCCTTCTTCTGATGGTGGATACGAACGGACACGCATTTCAAGTCCGACGGATTCTAATTCCTTCTTTGCTTTTTCGAATGCCGGGGCAGCCACATCAGAAATGAATGAAATTGCTTTTTTGCGATTAGCTTCTATAGAAGCTTTGCGTTCTTTTTCCTCTCGTTCGTCCTTCTCTTTTTCTTGTTTTTTCTGCTGGCGATTTTCTAGTATTTTCTTTTTCCAATCTACCATTTTTGCCTCGCTTTCCTATGTAATTTTGATTTCAAACTAATAGAGATAATCGAATGCCACAAATTTAAATCGGACTTTTATTGCTTTAACTTTAGCAAATACAAGACCCAAAACGGGCGCATAGAAGCTCATTTAGATAATTGGTGGGGCAAGCCACCACCCTACGATTTACTAATTCTCTAACTTCTTGTGTATGAATTTTTTTGCATCGGGGCCGGTGTAGTCGGCGACGATTTGGCCGGAGCCGAGCAGTTTCCATTTGTAAATGATGAGTCCTTCAAGGCCGACTGGCCCACGGGCGTGAATTTTGTTCGTGCTTATGCCGACTTCGGCTCCGAGGCCGTAGCGGTAGCCATCACTAAAGCGCGTGCTGCAATTCCATAACACATTAGCTGAATCCACCAGGTCCATGAATTTTTGAGCCTTATCTTTGTTGTTG
>Ga0315549_1002379_pt1 | contig 17992 bp, 12 predicted proteins | sample SalMarSW160200MG_FD_203101 | JGI IMG/M metagenome (GOLD analysis project Ga0315549, IMG submission 203101) | Salt marsh sediment microbial communities from the Plum Island Ecosystem LTER, Massachusetts, United States - Salt Marsh Sediment SW1601-200 ... | reverse complement strand
AAGGTTAAGGTAGGGGATGATGTTGAGCGGGTAGGGATAAGGGAAACTCGTAAGACGGTTGTTACTGGGGTGGAGATGTTTCGGAAGCTTTTGGATTTTGCTCAGGCTGGAGACAATGTGGGGTTATTGTTGCGAGGAATAGACAAGAATGAGCTGGACCGGGGCATGGTTATAGCTAAGCCCGGGAGCATAACGCCACACACCAAGTTTAAGGGGGAGGTATACGTATTGACCAAGGAGGAGGGAGGCAGACATACACCGTTTTTCCCGGGTTATCGTCCGCAGTTTTATTTTCGCACCACGGATGTTACCGGTGTTATAAAGTTGCCTGAAGGGGTGGAAATGGTCATGCCTGGGGATAATACCACCATGGAGGTGGAGTTGATCACTCCCATAGCCCTGGAGAAGGAGTTGCGGTTTGCCATTCGGGAGGGAGGACGCACGGTTGGAGCCGGGGTGGTGGGAGAGGTAATAGAGTAAGAAAACGGATTAAACGGGTCAACGGATTAAACGGATTAAACGGGTCAGCGGATTGAACGGGTCAGCGGATTAAACGGATTAAACGGATTAAACGGATTAACTGAAAGCTTAAGGAAAGTTTGTCTTAAAGGATTATAAATTTATGCCCAGAGAAATTATCACTTTAGCGTGTGAGAAGTGTAAACAAAGGAACTACACCAGCACCAAAAATAAAAGGAAACATTCGGAACGAGTGAGCTACAAAAAATATTGCCCGTTCTGTAACAAACATACCAAGCATAAAGAGACCAGGTAGGAAAAGTGAAAAATATTGTTCAAGCTGAGCAGATTTGATTCGTATCAGTTTCGGCCAGAGGTTCCATTTATTTTGTTCACACAAGAATCCTGTGAATTCAGTTTTAGGATAAGAAAAAGAACTTTTAATTGAAAACAACTTTTTAAATGTTGAAGGGGTGAAAGCTTTTTAAATCACTCGCATTTGAATTTTTTGCTCAACTAAAAACATTGGAAAAATATTAGAACAGGTCTGTAGCTCTAATTGGTAGAGCGCCGGTCTCCAAAACCGGACGTTGGGGGTTCAAGTCCCTCCAGACCTGCTTATGAGGACATTTTTATACTATGTTAGAAAAGATAAAGCAATTTTTAAAAGAGGTCAAATTCGAGCTTACTAAAGTTACCTGGACCAGCAAGCAGGAACTGATCTATTCTACCTATATAGTGGTAGTGGTTTCCATAGTGCTGGCTATCTTTATCGGTGTAATTGATATGGTGCTTTCCAATTTGGCAACCATACTTTTGGGCTGAAGGACAAACATAGTTATTTTCCTTTTCCCGGGGAGGAAAGATACAAAGATAGATGGAGAAAAAATGGTATGTGGCTCACACCTATTCAGGTCATGAGCAGAAGGCTAAAAAATATTTGGAGAACGCCGTAATTACGCAGGGTTTAGAGGAGGAGGTGGGAAGGGTGCTGGTTCCCACCGAGACTGTGGTGGAGATGAAGCATGGAAAAAGGTCGACCACAGTTAGAAAATTTCTACCCAGCTATATTCTGGTGGAGATGGTTCTGACTGAGGATACCCAGTTTTTGGTGACCACCACTCCTGGGATTACAAGTTTTGTGGGTGCCTCCGGGAAACCTGTGCCCTTAAGATCTGAGGAGGTGGAGAGGCTCTTAAAACAGATCGAAAGAGGACGAACCAGAGATTACGAGGAGGTTCCCTTCAAAGCCGGAGATCAGGTGAAGGTGATAGATGGTCCTTTCACCGATTTTTCCGGTTTTGTCAGCGAGGTGGACCAGGAGCGAAAGAAGCTGAAGGTGATGGTAAGTATCTTTGGACGGCCTACTCCGGTGGAGTTGGATTTCCTTCAGGTTCAAAATACTTAATTTGTTTTCCGACTAATTCTTGAAACGAGCAGAGCGCTTTATTTTAATAAGGTTTGTCTCCAAATATGGGTGGAAGATAACCTATGATCTACAAGAGGATATTGATCTTTAAAATGGGAATTTGCAAAATAACTGATAAGAATAAAGCTTGGTGGTATTGTTGCGCATCTTACCCCGCCACAACTCTGGTTGAGGAGTGAGGTGCTTACCAATAACACCGGGAAGAACACAAAAGGAGACTAAGGTAAAGTGGCTAAGAGGGTGATAGGAAATGTTAAGCTTCAGATTCCGGCAGGCAGTGCTACCCCTGCTCCTCCGGTGGGACCTGCACTGGGTCAGTATGGAATGAACATGATGGATTTCTGCAAGTTATTCAATGCCAGAACCCAGAGCCAGGCGGGTTTGATCATTCCGGTGGTGATCACCATTTATGTGGATAAGTCATTTACCTTCATCACCAAAAGCCCACCGGCGTCTGTGCTTTTGAAGAAGGCGGCTGGTGTAGAGAAGGGTTCGGGCGAGCCCAATCGCATGAAGGTAGGCCAGGTTACCCAGGCGCAAGTAAAAGAGATTGCCGAACTGAAGATGAAGGATCTGAATGCCTCCAGCCTAAAGTCAGCCATGAGGGTGGTGGAGGGAACCGCCAGGAGCATGGGTATACAGGTGGTGGATTGATATAAAGCTAAAACATGGAGTGAAGTTTGAGGTCATGAAAAGAGGAAAAAAATACAAACAGGCGAAGGAAAAGGTGGGGAAAGGGAATTCATATAAACTGGAGGAGGCTATCAAGAGGCTGAAGGAATGTACCTACGCCAAGTTCGATGAGACCGTGGAGATGTCAGTGAGACTGGGGGTGGATCCGAAACATGCTGACCAGATGGTTCGGGGAACCACCCTTTTGCCCAATGGGACCGGAAAAAAAGTTAAGGTGCTGGTTCTCACCAAGGGAGAAAAGGAGAATGAAGCCAAAGAGGCGGGAGCAGATTTTGTGGGGTTGGAAGAATATATAGAGAAGATCACCAAAGGCTGGTTAGATGTGGATGTGGTGGTAGCTACCCCGGATGTGATGAGACAGGTGGGAAAACTGGGGAAGATTTTAGGCACAAAGAGGATGATGCCCAACCCTAAATCTGGAACAGTGACTTTCGACGTAGCTAAGGCGGTAGGAGAGCTTAAAGCAGGCAAGATCGAGTTCCGGGTGGATAAAGGAGGAAACATCGGAGCACCTATCGGCAAACTCTCCTTTACCGAAGAGCAACTTGCCGAAAACGCCAAAGCTTTTCTGGATGTGATAGTTCGAGCCAAACCTGCCGCGGCCAAGGGAACCTATTTGAAAAATGCCTGCATCTCCTCCACCATGGGACCAGGAATAAGGCTGGACACCTCATCAATTTTAGCCATGCTCAAACAATAAAACACTTTATCCAAATTTTTCCCGGATTTGTCTTCTTTTGGGATGTCCGGGGTTTAATTTGTAGAAACAGGTTAGTCAAATAACAGAGTTTAAAGGAACCGCTTATGTTGAAAGTGGAAAAGGAAAAGACGGTAAATAAACTGAAAGAGAAATTATCTTTAACCAAAAGCCTTTTTCTCACAGATTTCAGAGGGCTGAATGTGGAGGAGATGACCCAGCTGAGAAGGGAGTTGAAAAAGGGAGGGGCGGAATATAAGATCACCAAAAACACCATGATTCGCATAGCGGCGAAGCAAAGTGGATTTGAGGGGATATTAAATTACCTGAGGGGCCCCACCGGTCTGGTCTTCTCCTATGAGGATCCAGTCAGCCCGGCTAAGGTGCTGTACCAGCTCCATAAAAGGGTTGAAAAGCCAAAGATCAAAGTCATCTGGATGGAGGGGAGGTTGTTAGAAGAAAATCATCTCAAAACATTAGCCGCCCTTCCACCCAAAGAGGTAATCTTGGCTCAGATTGTCTCTGGTTTGAATTCCCCTATGGCTAATTTCGTAGGAACTCTGCAAGGGGTTCTGAGAAATTTGGTAGGAGTGATTGATGCCATAAAAGAGGCAAAATCAAACCAGGCTTAGAATGGGGTAAAGGCTTAAAATAAAATTGGAGGTCTTTTAACGTTAGCCTAAAAATAGATGGAACATCCTTGTTGTCAGATAAATTGAGCAGTTATGAGCAGATCAAATGCTGATTGATCTGGAGCGACCCGGGTGGTGCTTCTAAACGAACTTTTTGCTTCGTTTCATCCGGGAAAGATCCAAGGAGGCTTGAAAAACTAAGTCAGGGTTAAATAGTTAATATGGAGGTTAAAGGATCATGACCACAGATTCGGAGAAGTCTACCAAGAAGGCGAGTGCCAAGAAAGCCGAGAGTGCACCTAAAGAAGAGAAGGCAACTGAGGTGACCAAAAGCGTCGATCAGGTGATTGGGATTATTGAGAAGATGAGTGTTCTGGAGTTGGCGGAGCTTTCTAAAAACCTTCAGGAGAGGTTCGGAGTATCCGCCGCTGTTCCGGTGGCTCAAATGGCAGGTCCTGCAGGAGCGGCGGAAGCGGCGGCGCCAGCAGAGGAACAGACCGAATTCTCGGCTGTGTTGGCTGCAGTGGGAGATAAGAAGATACAGGTGATCAAGGTGGTAAGGGAGCTGACTGCATTGGGACTGAAGGAGGCAAAGGATTTGGTGGATGGCGCACCCAATCCAGTTAAGGAGGGAGTTTCCAAAGAGGAGGCTGAGAAGGTCAAGGCAAAATTAAGCGAGGTGGGCGCCACCGTGGAGATCAAATAGAGAGCAAAAAAAACCAAGTTACCTGGAGGACCAAAAATAAGAACAAACAAAGATCTCAAAAGCACGGATAAAAGCTTTCTTGAGTCAACTGATCTTATGACCCGACAAACTTTAGGCTTTAAGTTGCGCACCCATTTGAGCTGGAGTGGAGACATTTATGTTTGCCGGCTAAAGCCAAAGCGTTACACTCCAGCTCACCTCTTATGATCAGATTTTTTCGAAGTTCTTTTTTGTGCACCCCGGTTTAATTGAAAAAGATGGATAAGCTTGATCTCAATGGATGAAGTTAATTGCCATTCAAAGGCTAAGGTAAAACATATCAATTCTTTTGCATGCCAAAGAGTGTTCTAAGATTTGAACGGAAAGGCATTTTTAACCTTAACCCTCTCGGTTGAAAGGTCAACCAGCTTGGTTGATCTTTTTGATCCAAAGGAGCGTGGTGAAATTGCAGAAGATTAAAATGGTGGATAGAAGATCCTTTTCCAAGCTTAAATCGGGTGCAGAAATTCCCCATCTTCTGGAGGTCCAACTGAAATCCTATGAGGAGTTTCTACAGGCTGACGTGGAGCCGGAGAAAAGAGAAGATAAGGGATTACAGGCGGTTTTTAAGACCATCTTCCCTATAAGTGACGTCCGAGGAAACTATTCTTTAGAGTTCGTCAAATATATGCTGGGAACCCCCCGCTACACTGTCCAGGAATGCTTGGAGAGAAACATGACCTATGCCGCTCCACTTAGGCCTACCTTGAGATTGGTGGTGCGGGAGAGCCAGGGGAAAAGCAAGACGGTAAAGGATATCATCGAGCAGGATGTGTTCTTAGGTGAACTGGCTTTGATCACCGATAAGGGGACTTTTATAATTAATGGTGCAGAGAGGGTGGTGGTAAGCCAACTGCATCGTTCTCCCGGCGTCTTCTTTGACGAAGAAACCCATCCCAGTGGAAAAAGATTGTTCTCCGCTCGCATCATCCCCTATCGAGGCTCCTGGGTGGAGTTCAGCTTGGATATTAACGACGTAATGCATGTCAACATCGACAGCCGGAAAAAAGTTCCGGCAACCACCCTCCTGCGGGCGCTGGGATATTCCGGGGATGAGGAAATCTTATCTCTTTTCCATCAGATTGAAAAGGTGGTGCTTTCCGGCAGGAAACAGACTGAAATGGTGGGAAGAATCTGTGCCGAGACTAAGGTGGATAAGGAGACCGGAGAGGTAATCATCTCCGCAGGAGAGACACTCACAGATGTTCACCTGGATCGATTGAAAGAGTTAGGGGTAAGCAGGCTGAAGCTTTTGGTATTCGATTTGCAAAAGGATGTTAATATAATCAGCAACACCCTTCAAAAAGATCCTACCAAATCTCAGATTGAGGCATTGATGAAGATATACACCCTTTTGAGGCCTGGAGAACCACCTAGTGAGGAGGTGGCACAGGGTCTTCTGGAGAGACTCTTCTTCACATCCAGGCGCTACGATTTGGGTGAGGTGGGGAGGTATATGATAAATCAAAGGCTCAATCTCGATACTCCTTTGAATGTGACCATTCTGGACAAGCAGGATTTTGTATCAATAATCAGATACCTGGTGGGTCTCAAGAGGGGAGAGGGATATGTGGACGACATAGATCATCTGGGAAATCGTCGAGCGCGAACCGTGGGGGAGCTTTTGTCCAATCAATTCTCCATCGGACTTTCCCGGATGAGCCGCACCATCCGGGAAAGAATGAGCCTGAAGGATACCAACACCTTGACCCCTCATGATCTGGTAAATGCCCGCACCGTCTCGGCTGTGATAGAGGCCTTCTTCGGATCCTCCCAGCTCTCTCAATTCATGGATCAGACCAATCCCCTTTCGGAGTTGACGCATAAAAGACGCCTTTCCGCTCTTGGTCCGGGAGGACTGACCCGGGAACGAGCTGGATTTGAGGTAAGGGACGTGCATCATACCCATTATGGACGGCTGTGCCCGATTGAGACCCCGGAAGGTCCCAACATTGGACTGATCGCCTCATTATCCACGTATGCCCGGATTAATAAATATGGTTTTCTGGAGACCCCTTATAGGAAAGTAAGAAGGGGGAAGGTGACACAAAAGATCGAATATCTGACTGCCGACCAAGAGGATCGCTTTGTGATAACTCATGCCAGTGAGCCCCTGCATAAAGACGGAAGATTGGTCAATACCCTGGTGAGGGCTCGCCATCGTGGGGATTTCCTGGTGGTCCCCCCCCAGAAGATAGATTATATGGATGTCTCTCCTAAACAGTTGGTGAGTGTGGCGGCGGCTCTGATTCCCTTTCTGGAACACGATGATGCTAACCGGGCTCTGATGGGCTCCAATATGCAGAGACAGGCGGTGCCATTACTTGTGACTGAGCCTCCCTTGATCGGCACCGGCATGGAGAAAAAGGCGGCCTCAGATTCCAGGGCCATAGTGGTAGCTGAAAGAGATGGAGTGGTGGAATCAGTAACCTCAGAGAAGATTGTCATTCGACCCACCGATCACACCTCAGATACAGATATCTCCGAGGTGGACGAATATGAATTATTAAAATTCAAGAGGTCCAACCAGGACACCTGTATAAATCAGAAACCTCTGGTAGAGGAAGGGAATAAGGTAAAAAAGGGGGATTGCATTGCCGATGGTGCCGCCACCTGTGCAGGAGAGCTGGCTTTAGGAGTAAACGTTTTAGTGGCTTTCATGTCCTGGAGAGGATACAATTTCGAGGATGCCATAATCGTTTCCGAGAAACTGGTGGAGAATGATAGATTTACCTCCATCCATATTGAAGAGTTCAAACTCCAGGTGCGGGAGACCAAAAGGGGTGCGGAGGAGATCACTCGGGAAATTCCCAACGTTTCAGATGAAGCTTTAGCCAACTTAGATGAGCAAGGAGTGATCCGGGTGGGAGCGGAGGTGGAAGCTGGGGACGTTCTGGTGGGAAAGGTTACCCCCAAGGGTGAGACCGAACTTTCCCCGGAGGAGAGGCTTTTGAGGGCTATCTTCGGAGAGAAGGCAGGAGACGTTAAAGATGCCTCGTTGAAGGCTCCACCGGGAATGAAAGGAATAGTGATCGATACCAAGGTCTTCTCTCGCAAAGAGCGGGGAGAGGAGGTTAAAAAAGCAGAGAAAAATGAGATAGCCAGACTCAAAAGAGCATTCGGTAAACAATTGGAGATTTTGAAGAACCTGCGAGACGAAAAGCTGGTAAAACTTCTGGATGGAAAAACCGCCAAGACCATCCGGAGTGCCAAAGATAACTCCATCGTTTTTAGAGCCGGATCTAAATTTAAGGAAGATTCATTCAAAAATATAGACATAGATGATGTGGTGGCAGAAGAGGGCTTCACCCAGAATCCCAAAATTGACCACAAGGTAAAGGCGCTTTTATCCAGCTACCAGCACCTGGCAGATAGAAGAAAGGCACAGTTCGACGTGGATTTAGAAAAGGTGATCCGGGGAGCGGAGCTACCTCCGGGAGTGGTGCAATTGGCTAAGATAAGCGTGGCTACGAAAAGAAAGCTCTCCGTGGGAGACAAAATGTCGGGAAGGCATGGCAACAAGGGGGTGGTTTCCAAGATAGTGCCCACAGAGAATATGCCTTATCTGCCCGATGGGACCCCCGTGGAGTTGATCTTAAATCCTTTAGGCGTGCCCTCCCGAATGAATGTGGGGCAGATACTGGAGACCCATCTGGGCTGGGCAGCCAAAAAAGGTGGATACTTCGTCTCCTGTCCGGTTTTCGATGGAGCTAACTTAGATGAGATAAAACAAAGCCTCCGGGAGCAGAATCTGCCAGAATCAGGAAAGATTACCCTGTATGATGGCATGACCGGAGAGCCTTTTGATGAACCCATCACCGTGGGATACATGTATATGATGAAGCTTTCCCATCTGGTGGACGATAAGATTCATGCCCGCTCCATAGGTCCATATTCTTTGGTTACCCAACAGCCATTGGGGGGAAAGGCTCAATTCGGAGGGCAGAGGTTTGGAGAGATGGAGGTGTGGGCATTGGAGGCTTATGGATCCGCCTACACCCTCCAGGAGATGCTTACCGTGAAATCGGATGACGTAGCCGGAAGGTCCAGAGTTTATGAGGCAATCGTAAAGGGAGAGAATCCGCCGGAGCCAGGGATTCCGGAATCGTTTAACGTTCTGGTAAAAGAACTGCAGAGCTTAGGACTGGATGTGGAACTGGTGGAAAGCTAAAAACGTTGTATTCAGAGTAGAGTAAAAAGGTTAAGCAGGTATGATTAAAAAAGGAGTTTATCCCCATAATCCCCCAGTGGGGAAAGGAGGTTGCTGATGGTTGAATTTCAACCAAAAAGCATTAGGCGACCATCGGACTTCTTCGCTATAAAGATTCAGTTGGCATCTCCGGAGGCCATAAGATCATGGTCTTACGGAGAAGTTACCAAGCCGGAGACCATCAATTACAGATCTTTTAAGCCGGAAAGAGACGGTCTTTTCTGTGAAAGGATATTCGGACCGGTCAAGGATTGGGAGTGCTCCTGCGGGAAATACAAAAGGGTTAGATTCAAGGGGATAGTTTGTGATCGGTGTGGAGTGGAGGTGACTCAGTCCAAAGTTCGCCGGGAAAGGTTGGGACATATAGAGTTGGCAGTGCCGGTGAGCCATATCTGGTTTTTCAAGTCCATCCCCACCCGGATCGGATATCTTTTGGATCTGTCCATAAGAGAGCTGGAAAAGATATTGTATTATGAATCCTATATCGTGATAGATCCGGGCAACACCTCTCTTAAGTATAAGGACATAATCTCCGAGAAGGAGTGTACTGAATTAGAGGAATCAGGCAAGGAGTTTGTTGCCAAGATGGGGGCGGAGGCGATTCTGGAGCTTATTCGGCAGGTGGATGTGGAGGAGCTTTCTATTTCGCTTCGTGCTCAGGTGAAGATTGAGACTTCAGTTCAAAGAAAGAAAGACACTCTGAAAAGACTCCGGGTAATTGAGGCATTCAGACAATCTCAGAACAAGCCGGAGTGGATGATCTTGACCGCTCTTCCGATCATTCCTCCGGACCTAAGACCACTGGTTCCTTTAGAGGGGGGAAGGTTTGCCACCTCAGATCTTAATGATCTCTACCGCCGGGTGATCAACCGCAACAATCGATTGAAAAAGCTGATGGAGATAAAAGCGCCTGAGGTGATTTTGCGCAACGAGAAGAGGATGCTTCAGGAGGCGGTGGATGCTCTCCTGGACAACGGCAGACGTTCTCAGTCCGTGCGGGGAGATTCCAGAAGACCCCTTAAGTCGTTATCTGACCTTCTTAAAGGGAAGCAGGGAAGATTCAGACAGAACCTGTTGGGCAAGAGGGTGGACTATTCGGGCAGATCGGTGATCGTGGTGGGACCGGAGCTTAAGATCCATCAGTGCGGATTGCCCAAAACCATGGCATTGGAGCTTTTCAAGCCCTTCATCATTAGGAAGCTAGAGGAAAGGGGCTACGTTCAGACGGTGAAGTCGGCAAAGAAGCTGGTGGAAAGGGAGCGTCCCGAGGTGTGGGATATCTTGGAGGAGATCATTCACGATCATCCCATTCTTCTCAATCGTGCCCCCACCTTACATAGATTGGGAATCCAAGCTTTCTATCCGGTTTTAGTTGAAGGAAAGGCGATAAAGTTGCATCCTTTGGTCTGCGCGGCCTTCAACGCAGACTTTGATGGAGATCAGATGGCGGTGCATGTGCCTCTCTCCTTTGAGGCCCAGTTGGAAGCCAAGCTTCTGATGCTTTCGGTGAACAATCTCCTATCTCCTTCCAGTGGCAACCCCCTGGCCATCCCCAGCCAGGACATAGTGTTGGGGTGTTATTATCTTACTAAAGAGAAGACAAAAGAGAAGGGAGAGGGAAAAATTTTCTCCTCTACCGAGGAGGTAATTGCCACCTTGGACGCCAAAGAGGTGGGATTGCATGCCAAAATCAAGCTCCAAATTGAAAACGAAATTGTGGAGACAACTGTGGGGCGAGTTCTCTTCAACCAGATAGTTCCTCCGGAACTTGGATATTTCAACCAGCTTGCCACCAAAGGCAAAGTGGCGGACCTGATAGCTCGGGCTTATCGTAAGTTAGGAGCTTACCGCACCTCGGTTTTTCTGGATGATCTAAAAAGGACCGGCTTTGAATATGTCACTTTGTCTGGGGTGACGGTGGGGATAGATGACATGGTGATTCCGCCGGAGAAAAATGCTTTGATTGAAAAAGCCAGAAAAGAAGTGGAAAAGATATGGAAGCAATATGAAAGGGGTTTAATCACCAATGGTGAGAGATACAATAAGGTCATCGATACCTGGACCCGCACCACCTCCGAAGTAGGGGAGGTGATGTTTGAACGGTTAAAGAACGCACATGGTGGATTCAATCCCATCTTCATGATGGCAGATTCGGGAGCCAGAGGAAGCCAAGAGCAGATTAGACAATTAGCCGGGATGCGGGGTTTGATGGCCAAGCCCCAGAAGAGAATCACCGGACAGATCGGAGAGATAATTGAATCTCCCATAATCGCCAATTTCAGAGAAGGATTGAACGTGCTGGAATATTTCATCTCCACTCATGGAGCCAGGAAAGGTCTGGCTGATACCGCTTTAAAGACGGCAGACGCAGGTTACTTAACCAGAAGGCTGGTGGATGTGGCGCAGGACGTGATCACCACAGAAAAAGATTGTGGAACCATCTTGGGATTGAGCGTCTCCGCTTTGAAGGAAGGGGAAGAGGTAATTGAGTCGCTGAAAGATAGAGTCCTGGGACGGGTGACTCTGGAGGATGTATATGATCCCATCACCGGAGACTTTCTGGTTAAGGCCGGAGAGGAGATCAACGAAGAAGCCGCCGCTCGCATAGATGAAAGCGGTATAGAAACGGTGCGCATCAGATCTATTTTGACCTGCGAATCCAGAAGAGGAGTTTGCGCCAGATGTTACGGGCGAAATCTGGCTACCGGGAGGATGGCGGACTTGGGAGAGGCGGTGGGAGTGATCGCGGCCCAGAGTATAGGAGAGCCAGGGACTCAGCTTACCCTCCGAACCTTTCATATCGGTGGAACTGCCGCCAGAATCGCGGAGCAATCCAAGGTAACTGCTAAAGGCGAGGGAAAAATAGTTTATAAGAACATAAAGTTCGCCACCAAGAAAGACGGCGACATGGTGGCTCTGGCAAGAGAAGGGGAGATGGAGTTATTAAACGAGCGGGGAAGAGTCAGAGCCAAATACAACATCCCCTACTCTGCCGTCCTGCATGTCAAGAATAACCAAGGGGTAAAGAAGGATGATGTCCTCTTCGAATGGGATCCTTATACACACACCATTCTATCCGAGTGTTCCGGTCGGGTGGAATTTGTAGATATAATTGAGAACGAAAGTTTCAGAGAGGAGTTGGACGTGACCACCGGCTTGAGGCAGAGGGTGATAATAGAGCAGAAGGAGAAACTGCTCCGTCCCCACATACGGGTCAAGGATTCGAAAGGAAAGAAGCTGGGCAACTATTCCATACCTACGGGTGCTCATCTCTTGGTTCACCATGGGGACGCCGTCGAAGCTGGAGATTTCTTGGTCAAGATCCCTCGCGACATCTCCAAGACCCGCGATATAACCGGTGGACTCCCCCGGGTGGCAGAACTGTTTGAGGCTCGTAAGCCCAAGGACCCGGCTGTGGTATCAGAGATCGACGGGCTGGTGGAGTTCGGAAAAATCATCCGGGGTGCCACCCAGATTCTGGTCAAAGGGTTTGGGGGTGAGGTAAGAGAGTATCTGATACCTCACGGGAAGCATATGAGAATCCATGACGGAGATCAAGTCAAAGCTGGACAGAGGCTTTGCGAAGGGCCTATCGACCCTCACGACATCTTGAGGATCAAAGGGGTTAACGCGGCGCAGGAATATCTGGAAAATGAGATCCAGCAAGTTTACCGACTTCAGGGAGTGAAGATAAATGATAAACACATCGAGGTGATAGTGAGGCAGATGCTGCAAAAGGTGAAGGTGGAGGACATCGGCGATACCAACTTCTTGGAGGGAGAACAGGTGGACAAACACAAGTTCAGGGAAGAGAACGAGAAGGTTATTGCAGAAGGAGGAGAACCAGCCACCTTCCAGCCTTTGCTTTTGGGAATAACCAAGGCTTCCCTCTCCACGGAGAGCTTCATCTCCGCCGCCTCTTTTCAGGAGACCACCCGGGTGCTCACCGATGCGGCCATAAATGGAAAGACAGATTATCTCTTAGGTCTTAAGGAGAATGTGATCATCGGGCATCTGATACCTGCTGGCACCGGGCTGGAAAGATACAGAAGCATAAGGATAAAAGAGAAGGAGGAGGCAAAGGAGCGAGTGGAAATCTTAGAAGAGATGCCATAAGCAATAAATGTATGTCCGGCACCAAAACAAGTTTTTGTGATAGGCATTTCCAAAAGATGACTTATAGTTTCCATAAAGCTAATACAAACGCATTTGCGTATGCTCGTCCCGCAAAGTGCGGGACGCACATTCATACGAATCCCCCCTTCCCCCCTTTTCTTTAGGGGGGATGTAAACAATTATATGCTCCCCTTAGTAAATGTAACAAATCGAAGATGTAGACGCATTTTAATGCGTCTGTATTAAAAAAGAAAAGGAGTTTGATGGGTCCGTATTTTCGGGGAACCTACAAGCGAATTGTAATTCGAATGATGGCGCTTATCAGTCTCAGGTGGATAGATAAACTCCTCTATTCCATAGAGGAAAGAGTGGTTTGTTCTGTTTTGGAAAGACCGTTTATCAAAAACTTTAGCAGAAACAAGGTGATCGGATTTGCCGATGGCGACGATTGAAGTTTGGTTTTCTTAAAAATACTGAAAGAAAACGCTTGACATTTTGTAAAAAGCGGATATTTTAGAAGTTTAATTTGCCAAGCCTCTGTGTTAAAGGCACAAGTTGAAGAATTCAAATGTCTGAGGCTGGATTGATTTTCTCAAATTAGAATGGATGAATCCAAAAAGTTAAAGGAGAGGAATCTTTGCCGACCGTAAATCAGTTGATTAAAAAAGGAAGGAAGATCATAAAATCCAAACCTTCCACTCCTGCATTGCAGAGATGTCCACAAAAGCGAGGAGTTTGCACCCGGGTTTATACCAACACCCCCAAGAAGCCTAACTCGGCTTTGAGGAAAGTGGCCCGGGTGAGGTTGACCAACAGCATCGAAGTTACCGCTTATATCCCCGGAGAGGGGCATAACCTCCAGGAGCACTCCATAGTGCTGATCCGGGGTGGGAGGGTGAAGGATCTGCCCGGGGTGAGATACCACGTGATCAGGGGGACGCTGGATACCAGTGGGGTGGCGGATCGGAAACAGGGAAGATCAAAATACGGAGCCAAAAAGCCAAAAAAAGCGGCCGTAGCATAAAAGTCGGTTAAAAAACAAATCTGCAAGGAGTGAGTCTTCTCTGTGGCAGAAATTTTTTGTATGTGGAAAAAAATTTTTTGAGGACGAAGAAATGCCAAGAAGAAAAGCGGCAGTTAAAAGAGAGAAAACACTGGATTACAAATACAAAGATGTTTTGGCCGGACAGTTTATCAACTACGTAATGCGAAAGGGAAAAAAGAGTGTGGCGGAGAAGATATTTTATGACGCAATTGAAATTCTTACCAAGAAGACCGGCCAACCGGGGCTGAACGTCTTTAAGAAGGCTTTGGAGGGTGTGCGTCCCATCCTGGAGGTAAGACCCCGCCGGGTTGGAGGTGCCACCTATCAGGTGCCCATAGAGGTCAGATCGGACAGAAGCATCGCTTTAGGCATGAGATGGATAATAAACTATACCAAACAAAGAAGCGGACATTCCATGGCAGAGAAGTTGGCGGCAGAGCTTTTAGCCGCCTCCAAAAATGAGGGAGCCTCCATCAAGAAAAAGGTGGATACTCACAAGATGGCTGAAGCCAATAAGGCTTTTGCCCATTTTAGATGGTAAGAGATAATGTAAGTGAAAAGTTTGTGAAATAGATTCTTCGTCGAGATCTTCCGATTGTGGTTTGGTGCAGAGGGGTCTTTTTATATGGCAGTGAAAAAGGAATTAAAGAAAACAGTCTAAAGTAATCTCAAGTGTCGAAAACAACAGCAAAGGAAGTTACTCAGGCTTATAATAACAGGTTTGTCTTTATGCCCAGAGGTTTTCCATTACAGAAGCTGAGAAATATCGGGATAATGGCACATATTGATGCCGGCAAGACCACCACCACCGAGCGCATCCTTTACTATACGGGGAAGACTCACCGGATAGGAGAAGTGGATGATGGTGCGGCAACCATGGATTGGATGGAACAGGAGAGGGAGAGGGGAATAACCATCACCTCCGCCGCCACCACCTGCTTTTGGGAGGGACATCAGATAAACATCATCGACACCCCTGGACATGTGGATTTTACCGTAGAGGTGGAAAGATCGCTGCGGGTGCTGGATGGAGCCATCGCCATTCTCTGCGGGGTGGGAGGGGTGGAGCCTCAGTCTGAGACAGTATGGAGACAGGCAGATAAATATAATGTTCCCCGGATTGTTTTTGTAAACAAAATGGATCGAATAGGATGCAACTTCGAAAACGCAGTCACTATGTTAAAAGAACATCTGGGCGCCAATGCTATCCCTATACAGTTACCAGTCCATCGAGGAGAAAAATTCTCCGGTATAATCGATCTGATTAGCATGCGATATAGAATCTATGATGAGAAGAGCTTAGGTGCTACCTTTGAAGATCTTCCCATCCCTTCAGATTTTTTTGACAAAGCCAAAAAAAGTAGAGAGGAGCTTTTGGAAGCCTTGACCTTTTATGATGACCAGCTTTTGGAAAATTTTTTGAATGATGAACCCATACATGCAGATGAGGTTAAAAAAGCATTGAGAAAAGCCACTCTGGATGTAAAGGTCTTTCCGGTGCTTTGCGGATCAGCTTTTCACAACCAGGGGATTCAGAAACTTCTGGATGCGGTGGTTGGTTTTCTGCCTTCGCCTCTGGACGTACCCCCGATGAGAGGCACAAACCCGGACAAAAACAGAGAGGAGAAAAGAATCCCCTCAGATGATGAATCTTTCTGTGCTTTGGCTTTCAAAATAGCCTCAGACCCCTATGTGGGGAAGCTCACCTATTTCCGGGTTTATTCCGGAAAGTTGAAGGTGGGGAGTGTAGTTCTGAATGCGAACACCAGAAAGAGGGAAAGGATGGGGCGAATTCTGGAGATGCACGCCAACAAAAGGCTGGATAAACAGGAGGTGTTCACCGGAGATATTGCTGCTGCGGTGGGTTTAAGAAAAACTATGACCGGTCACACTCTCTGTGACCAGAAAAGGCCGATCCTGTTAGAAAAGATAAGCTTTCCTGAGCCGGTGATCTCGGTTGCCATTGAGCCGAAAACCAAAGCGGATCAGGATCAATTAAGTCAGGCGCTTTCCAAGCTGGCAGAGGAGGACCCCACTTTCAGTGTGAAGATAAATCAGGAGACCGGGCAGACCATAATCTCGGGAATGGGGGAGCTTCATCTGGAAGTTTTAGTGGAGCGGATGATGAGGGAGTTTGGCGTAAAAGCTAATATAGGAAAGCCGCAGGTGGCTTATAAGGAGACCATCACTCTTCCGACTGAGGCAGAGGGGAAATTCATTCGGCAGACCGGGGGTAAGGGTCAATACGGTTGGGTGAAAATTAGACTGGAACCCTCGTCCAAAGGAGTCGGGTTCGAATTTGAGGACGCCACCAAAGGTGGAGTTTTGCCCAAAGAATTTATTTCCCCGATTAAAGAGGGAATCGCTGAATCCATGCAGAATGGTGTCTTGGCAGGATACCCTATGGTGGATATTAAGGCGATCCTTTTGGATGGTAAGTATCATGAGGTGGATTCCACTGAACTGGCTTTCAGAATTGCAGGTTCATTGGCTTTCCGGGAGGCGGCGACCAAAGCCGACCCCGTTCTTTTAGAGCCAGTGGTGGATGTGGAAATTACTGTGTCTGATGAATATCTGGGAGATGTGATAAACGACTTGAATTCCCGACGGGGAAATATCCTGGGGATTCATCCCAAAGGGGACGTTCAGGCGATTTCGGTGGTGGTGCCTCTCTCGGAGATGTTTGGCTATGCTACCAGACTCAGATCTTTAAGCCAGGGTCGGGCCATTTTCACCATGGAGTTCGATCGTTATGAACAGGTGCCGGAAAACATCTTCGAGGGATTGATCACCAGACTTAGAGGGTTTTAAGGTCTAAGTTGTAACTGCTGACCGTAATTTTATGAAAGCTCAATTTTTAATGAGAAAGTTATTCAAAGAATATCAAGTAATAAAGACCTGGAGGTAATTTTATGGCCAAGCCGAAATTTGTTCGGACCAAGCCGCATGTGAATGTAGGGACCATAGGACATGTTGATCATGGTAAGACCACGTTGGTGGCGGCGATAACCTTTGTATTGAATCGGAAGGGATTGGCTGAGTCGCGCAGTTATGAGGAGATAGACAATGCGCCGGAGGAGAAGGCCCGGGGATTGACCATCAACGTTCATCATGCGGAGTATGAGACGGAGAAGCGTCATTATGCGCATATAGATTGTCCTGGTCATGCGGATTATATAAAGAACATGATAACTGGTGCGGCGCAGATGGATGGAGCGGTATTGGTTGTATCGGCGGCGGATGGTCCTATGCCCCAAACCCGGGAGCACATACTTTTGGCTCGACAGGTTGGGGTTCCCTATATCATAGTATTTTTGAACAAGGTAGACATGGTTGATGATCCGGAGCTGTTGGATTTGGTGGAGTTGGAGACTCGGGATTTGCTCAAGCAGTATCAGTTTCCTGGGGATGAGGTACCGGTGATACGGGGTAGTGCTTTGCAGGCGATGACGCAGAGTGCCAAGCCTGAAGTTAAGGATGATCCCTCATTTAAGTGTGTATATGATTTATTGGAGGCGATGGACGCTTATATACCTGAGCCCAAGCGTGACGTTGACAAGCCGTTTTTGATGCCGGTGGAGGATGTATTTAGCATAACCGGACGAGGGACGGTAGGGACTGGACGAGTGGAGCGGGGTAAGGTTAAGGTAGGGGATGATGTTGAGCGGGTAGGGATAAGGGAAACTCGTAAGACGGTTGTTACTGGGGTGGAGATGTTTCGGAAGCTTTTGGATTTTGCTCAGGCTGGAGACAATGTGGGATTATTGTTGCGAGGAATAGATAAGAATGAGCTGGACCGGGGCATGGTTATAGCTAAGCCCGGGAGCATAACGCCACACACCAAGTTTAAGGGAGAGGTATACGTATTGACCAAGGAGGAGGGAGGTCGACATACACCGTTTTTCCCGGGTTATCGTCCGCAGTTTTATTTTCGCACCACGGATGTTACCGGTGTTATAAAGTTGC
>Ga0315549_1002377_pt1 | contig 17993 bp, 14 predicted proteins | sample SalMarSW160200MG_FD_203101 | JGI IMG/M metagenome (GOLD analysis project Ga0315549, IMG submission 203101) | Salt marsh sediment microbial communities from the Plum Island Ecosystem LTER, Massachusetts, United States - Salt Marsh Sediment SW1601-200 ... | reverse complement strand
TTTTTTCTCAATTCTTCTTATAAAAATGGTGTGCGGTGCACCCCCTACCGCTATATAAAAGGACAATTCCGCAAATCCGCCTTCGCTGTTCTACTTCGCCGGAGGCTATGTAGAAACCGGCTTCGGCGGGGCAGGCAGGGGTGGGAAAAACCATAAAAAATCCCCCCACCGCAGGGGTGGGGGCTATATATAAAGGCAATCCCGGCAACAAGTGGCGGGGCTTTTGGAGTTTTTTTTAGGTTTTTACTTTTGTAATTTTGCAAGCTCGTCCTGACACATCTTGAGTTGGCCGGGGTCTGAGAGTTTTTTGGCCGCGGCCTGCAGATGCTTTGCCGCCAAATCGGGCTTTTGAAGATATCGTGAATATAATATGCCTAACATCAACTCGACCTGCTCGACATATTCGTATTTACTGTAGTGAGTTAAGAACTGTTCATACGCCTGGGCTGCATGGGTGTGTTTATTTTCGCTGGCAAGCTGATTGGCGATATCCAGCAGGTACTGGCGGGGCAGGAGCTGCTCACTATCGAGTTCCATAAGCTCCAAATACACTTGAACTGCGGCCGGCAAATTTCGCTCAGCTATTCGGCTGGCAATTTCGTTGCGAAGCTGCGTAATTTCTTTCTCCCGTTTTTGTTGAGAGGCAGTTTTCCTGACCTCCTTGACTTTTATTTGCCTGGTCATTGTCCGGCCGCTAAACGGGTCGTAACCGCTCGATACAGCATCACGGTGCTGACGGCGTCGATTCCATTGTTTTATCATTGCCCACAAGTCGAAAGTGCTGCTGGTAATCAAGCCGGTGGCCAGCATAACTAACATAGCCAAAACACCGAAGGCATAGCCGGAAAGGTGCGCATCGTAAGCAACATTGGTAATGTGTCTTTCGTACATATTGTCCCAAAAAATCAACTTAAAACCGATAAAATACAAGGCAGGAATTTCCATGGTGCCAATAAAAAATATGAACCAGTAAAAAACTGTGAGCAAAGTATGGGGAAACAGGGCCAGGTAAGCACCGATTACCGCTGCAATAGCGCCGCTGGCTCCGAGGGTAGGTATAGGTGAAGCCGAATGGAGGACTGTATGACCTATGCCGCTGAATACCGCACCAGCCAGGTAAAAAGCCAGATACCCCAGGTGGCCGAGCTTGTCGTTGACATTATTACCAAAGACATACAAAAAGAACATATTACCGGCAACATGCCAAATACCGCCGTGCAGAAAAGCGTAACTTACAAGCTGCCACGAACGAAGTTCACTGGGAGTAAGCATAAAGTACGCAACCCAGGGTCGAAGTGCCAGATGTCCCTGGGGAGTTATATGCAGCTCCATCGAAAAAATGAACGCATTAACAAGAATCAGGGCGTAATTTGCGTATGGTGTTCGCCACGGGCGTATACTTGTCCGGAAGGGTAATATAAATAGCATAGCTTAATCACTAATTTCTTTAAGATTGAGCTCAAGGACGTCTGTATTGTAGCGGTAAAGCTCGGCTGTGACAAGATAAATAAGGATGGCAGTTGACATTTGCCCGATTGGTAAGTGAAAGATGTAAACTCAGCAAAAAAACTTTATTTTTTGTTAAGATATTGTTATCAATTGTAGAAGTGATTATGAAAAAGACTACACACTGGAAGGTAATGGTCTTGCTGTGTTTGTTTACGGCGGCAATGGCATTAGGTGCGCAAGGCGGGAAAGTGCCTGCAAATACGATTTCCTGGAAACGCTGCCTCAGCCAAAGGGGCGAGTTTTACGCTGGCGACGAGGCGATTCGTATCGCCGACAATGTGTTGTTGTATCAGCGTGGGACGGGTGGATGGCTCAAGGGTGTCGATATGACTCTTACTCTGAGTGAGAAAGACAAAGCCGGGCTCCTTAAGTCTAAAGACAAAGGGAACTCCACGCTTGATAATGGTGCTACTCACACACAGATACGTTATCTTGCAAAGGTATATAGCGCCACAAGGTTGGAACGTTTCAAGCAGGGTTTTCTCAAAGGTGTGGACTACCTGCTCGAAGCCCAGTATGACAACGGCGGCTGGCCGCAGCGCTACCCAAATCCCAGAGGTTATTCGAGGCACATAACATTTAATGACGGGGCCATGATTGGCGCGATGAGTGTGCTGCGCGATATCGCAGAAAAAAAGCCCGATTATACGTTTGTGGATGAGGGCCGGCGCAAACAGGCCGAAAAGGCTGTCCAGAAAGGCGCCGAGTGTATTCTCAAGTGCCAGATAATCGTCGACGGCAAACGCACAGCCTGGTGTCAACAGCACGACGAGAAAACTTTTAAGCCCAGGCCTGCTCGCAGTTACGAGAAGATATCAATTTGTGGTAATGAGAGCGTCGGCGTGGTGAAATTCCTGATGGATGTTGACAATCCTACTGAGGAAATCGTTGAGGCTATCCAGGGTGCGGTTGCCTGGTTCGACCTTGTCAAGCTCACGGGTATTCGGCAGATTAATAAGCCCGACGACTCGGAAAAGGGATATGATAAGGTCATCATCCGAGACCCAAAAGCCCCGCCGATATGGGCACGCTTCTACCAGATAGGAACCAATCGGCCGATTTTCTGCGGCCGCGACGGCAGGGTAAAATATACAATGGCTGAGATTGAACACGAGCGGCGAACCGGCTATTCCTGGTATGGCTATGGGCCGGCGGAGCTGCTGACCAAAGACTACCCCGCCTGGCAAAAGAAGTGGACTCCGAAAAAAAACGTACTCAAAAACTGAGAATAAGAAGACGGAATCCGACAGGCAAAATTATCAATGAATAGAGACCTGATAAAAAAACGCGTAAAGGCAATTCGCCGGAAGCTAAGTGAAAAAAAGATTGATTGCCTTATAGTAACAAAGCCGGCCAATGTAACTTATACAACCGCCTTTTCGGGTGACGATAGCTGGGCGGTAATTACAACCAGAGCGGTTTATCTTTTGACCGACAGCAGATACACCGAACAGGCGCAAGCGGAATGTATCGGCTGTGGGATAATCCGGAGAAAAGATTCACTGGTTGAAGCCGCAGCTAAATTATTGAAGAAGTTAAAGTCGGTGCGAACAGTAGCTGTTGAGAAGTCCACCTCGGTTGCCGCTTTCGAGGCTTTGAAAAAATACGTTAAACTTCGGCTCAAAACAGCTGCGAATATTGTCGAGTCCATCCGGATAAATAAAGACAGCAGCGAAATTGCAGCTATCCGAGCAGCGGCAGGAATTGCTGCACAAGCTCTTAAGCATACCTTGCGATATATAAAGCCGGGTGTAAGCGAAAGTGAATTAGCCGGGAGGCTCGATTTTCAAATTCGCAAGTTAGGGGCGACAAACAGCTTCGAGACAATAGTTGCCTTTGGCCCTAATGCTTCGCGTCCCCATCATCAGCCGGGTAAGAGAAAGCTCAGGAGAAGAGACACGGTATTGATAGATTTCGGGGCCAGGCATAAAGGCTATTGCAGCGATATTACAAGGTCCTTTGCAGTAGGCAAGCCGACGCCACTTTTTGAAAGGGCTTATGATGCCGTACAGCAGGCACAAACCACCGCGATAAAAATGATAAAGGCCGGTGCCAAAATTCAGCAGGTTGATGCCGCTGCGAGGGACGTTATTGGCAGCAGCGGTTTGCCTGTTTATGGCCACGGGACGGGACATGGCTTCGGTTTGGAAATACACGAAATGCCTTTCCTCAAGGCCGACGGCAAGGGCAGGCTCAAAGCAGGCGAGGTTATCACTATTGAGCCGGGCGTGTATATCCCCGGCAAACTCGGTGTGCGAATAGAAGATGATATTCTCGTAACAGACTCCGGACACAAGATATTGACCCATATTTGCCCACATTCGCCTCAACTGTCCAAGTGAAACGATTAAATCCCAGCCTATAGAGCTTATGGGCTTGAGGCATGAATGGAGACTTGCCAGTATGCCGGCGTGCCATAAGTGGCGAAAGAATTGCTTTGCACAAAATAGGATTTCCTGCTATACTTTTCAGATGTGTGACCGGTGATTTTTGTTATAAACAGCTAACCTCGATTTAAGGTGCCGAGCATGATAATCACGCTTAACTGATATTTGAGTGGATTGGAGCCTCAGTTTCTCTCTATTCGTATATGAGAAAAGGGGCCTATTAAAAGTGTGATTACTGTGGCTCGTAGATTTTTGCTTAGTAGGAGGTCAAGTATGAGCAAAAAAAGAATGGGTCTAAACCGACGGCGGTTTCTCAAAACCGCAGTGCGGGCCGGCGTCTGTCTGGCCGTGCCACAATTTATCCCAGGCACAGCCTTAGGCAAGAATGGCAGTGTGGCCCCCAGCGAACGAATCACACTGGGTGCCATTGGGATTGGGAATCGCGGCCGTTACGATCTGGGCTGCTTCTTACGCGAGCCTGATTTGCGATGTGTGGCCGTCTGTGACGTGCGGGGCGACAACCGCAAGCGTGCCAAGGAGCAGGTCGATGCCATCAACGGTGACGAGCAGTGCGCAACGTACATCGACATGCGTGAGCTACTCGCCCGCGACGATATCGACGCGGTGCTGATCGCGACCGGCCCGAACTGGCACGCCACGGCCGCTACGATGGCGGCAAAAGCAGGCAAAGACGTTTACTGCGAGAAGCCCTGCACGAAGAACATCGCTCAGAGCCTGGCGCTGGCGGATATCTTTCGCCGCACGGCCCGCGTTTTCCAGGCCGGCACGCAACGCCGCAGCCTGCCCAATTTTGCCTATGCGATCGAACTGGCCAGGACCGGCAAGCTGGGGCCGCTCGAGACACTACACGCTCACCCCGGCGGCCTGGGAACCCAGATGAGTGGCTGGATGCCGGCCGAATCCGAACCGCCCCGAGAGGAGGTGGACTGGGACCTGTACCTCGGTCCTGCGGCCTGGCGGCCTTACACCAGCAAACTCATGAATGCATTCCACTTCGAGAAAGGCGGCGGACTTGTCGGGGGCGGGTGCCTCGAATGGGGCTCCCACTGCGTCGACCTGTGCCAGTTGGCCAACGACGCCGACGACACGGCTCCGGTGGAGTACGAGCCGGTGAACGGCCAGTTACATGCCCGATACGCCAATGGCGTCAAACTCGTCATGCGTAACGACGGATGGCTGCCGATGGGTTCGTGTCCGGTACGCTTCGAAGGCAAAACGGGCTGGATCGAGACAGGCGACGATGCGGAGTTCGCCGCGAGTTCCCAATCGCTGCTGCTCCGCAGAGGAACCAAGATACCGGGCTACCCCGCTGACTTCCATGTGCGTGACTTCCTTGATTGTGTCAAGACGCGGGCCCTGACGCGGGCCAACGCCGACGCGGCGTGCTGGGCACATATCGCCTGCCATGCGGCCAACATCGCTCTTTTCCTTAATCGAAAGGTCAAGTACGACCCGAAGAAGAATGAATTCATTGGTGACGAGCAGGCCAACCGGTTGCGTTCAGAGGCCCTGCGGGAACCCTGGCGAATATAGGGCCGGGAATTTGGAAGGAAACGACTAAAATTACGAGGACAATCATGATAATCAAGAAACGATATTCCATTTGGTTCGTTATTCTCATCATAGTAGCTATGTCAGCCGGAACCGTCGCTCAGGACCGGTCGGCTGCGGACGTTAAACAGCGCGACTTGATCGCCGTGCTGCAGTCAGATGCTCCTAAGAGTGAGAAAGCCATCACCTGTAAGAAACTGGTAATCTATGGCACCGAGCAATGCGTGCCCGCCCTGGCACCGCTGCTGGCGGACAAGGAACTGGCGTCCTGGGCGCGGATCGCGCTCGAAGCAATCCCCGGAACCGCCGCCGACACCGCGCTACGCAACGCGCTGGGCAAGCTGGAGGGCCGGCTGCTTGTTGGGGTGATAAATTCGATTGCAGTACGTCGGGATGTCGGCGCCGTTGATACCCTCGTGCAGAAACTCGATGATGCCAACGCTTCCGTCGCATCGGCCGCGGCCGTGGCGTTAGGACACATCGGCGGAGAGAAGGCAGCCAAGGCATTGACTCAATCGCTGACCAATGCACAGGGCGAAGTTCGTTCAGCCGCAGCCGAAGGGTGCATTCTGTGCGCCGAGCAGTTCATGGCACAAAACAAGACGGCCGATGCCGTTAAGCTTTACGACACGGTCCGCAAAGCGGACGTTCCCGATCAGAGACATCTGGAGGCAATCCGCGGTGCGATTCTGGCCCGTCAGTCCGACGGTTTACCTCTCTTGATCGAGCAGTTGCGATCGGAAGACAAAAAGAGGCTCGGTATCGGATTGCGCACGGCCCGCGAGCTTGGCGGCCGCAACGTGACCGAGGCTTTGGCAGTCGAAATGAATCGCTTGAATCCTGACCGGCGTCCCCTGTTGCTTTTGGCACTGGCCGACCGTAGCGACTCTGCTGTTCTACCGACCGTGCACAAGGCGGCTCAGAGCGGCCCGAAGGAGCTGCGCATCACGGCCATCAATATCCTCATACGCCTGGGCGATGTCTCGTGCGTGCCGGTTTTGCTGGAGGCCGCGACCGAGGATGATGCCGGGCTGAAACAGGCAGCTATGGAGACGCTCGTCAGACTACCCGGCAAAGACGTTGATGCCGACATGCTCGCCCGCCTGCCGCAAGCGAGAGGCAAGCTGCAACAGGTTCTCATCGAGCTGGCCGGCCAGAGGCAAATAAGTGAGGCCCTTCCTGTGGTTGCCTCAAGCCTTCACGATGTTGATGCCGAGATTCGCGGTACGGCTGTACGTACAATCAGCATTATTGGCCAGGACCAGCAAACGGCCGAACTCGTTAAGCTGCTTCAAAATACGAAAAACTCAAGTGAACGGCAGGACATCAGAAAGGCCCTGCTGGCGATTAGTGGCCGTTGCGGGGCGAAGTGCATTCCGCACCTGAAGCCCTTGACACAAAGTCGTGACAACGAGCTCAATATGATCGGACTGCGCGCATTAGCCATCATTGGCGGGTCAGATGCGCTAATGACTGTCAAATCCGCCATTGAGAGCGCTGAGCCCCCAGTCCAGGATGAGGCCGTACGTATCCTGTCGAATTGGCCATATAATTGGCCTGAGGACAGCGAGGCGGGACAAGCCCTACTGATGTTGGCCACATCGGCTAAGAAGATGTCGCATCAGGTGCTGGGTTTGCGTGGTTACCTGCAGTACATACGCAGCAATAAGAAGCTCAGCAACGAACAAAAGGTGGCCAGGATCAAGGACATGCTGTCCCACATCAAGCGGCCCGAAGAGAAGCAGCAGGCCATCGCTGTTTTGGGTGAAGCGCCAAGTGCCATTGCTCTTGAGCTATTGACGAGCCTCGCTGAAGAACCTGCGGTCGTCGAGGAAGCCTATTCAGCCATTGTCCGAATTGCCGGCCAGGATATCCCCGGGGTTTCCAGGGACCAGCGCCGACAAGTGCTGCAAACGGTGGCTGAGAAATCAAGAAACGATGGCACCAAGCAGAGAGCCCGAAAAATACTTAGGGGACTTCGGTAAGCAGACATGCCGAGGAATGCCTTTTAAATATATCTTTGCCTGAAACAGGACATGAATGATAATGAGTTTTTTCTGTGACTTAATGTTCAATAGGAGGTTGTTATGAATACAAAATGGGTGTTTTTGCTGGTTGTTTTGGTGCTCTTCGGGAATGTGCCGGTTACTGAAGGTCAGATACAGTTTAAGAAAATCGTTATAGACAAGACCTTTCGTTCGGAGGGTGTTGCGGTCGGAGATATCAATCGCGATGGCAAGATTGATGTGCTGGCCGGCGATGTATGGTATGCGGCACCGGATTGGAAGATGAATGAAATCCGCACTGTCGGTCAATACGACGGCACTAAAAGTTACAGCCAGTGCTTTGCCAACTTCGCACAGGATATCAACGGTGACGGCTGGGTCGATTCGATTATCATCGGCTACCCCGGCGAGCCGTGCCGATGGTATGAGAACCCAAAGAACAAACCCGGCCACTGGAAAGAGCGCATAGTGGTCAACAGTGCCTGCAATGAGACACCGTTGTTCGTTGACTTGCTTGGCAAAGGCCGGCCTGTTTTGATTTTTGGTGTTCGTCCTGAAGGGCTGATGGCCTGGTTCAGTGTGCCGAAAGACCTTGATGGACTCTGGGACATGCACGTAATCGCCGGCCCAAAAGCTCCGGGCACGGAACGTTACAGCCATGGCCTGGGCTGTAGCGATGTCAATGGCGATGGTCGAAAAGATGTGCTGTTCACCAAAGGCTGGTGGGAAGCTCCTAAAGACCGTACACAAAGAGGCTGGAAGTGGCACCCGGCAAAGCTCGGCCCGGACTGTGCAGATATGCTTGTTTATGACGTCGATGGTGACGGTGACAGCGATATAATCACCAGCTCGGCCCACAACTATGGCATCTGGTGGTTCGAGCAGATACCTGGGGCTGACGGCTCACAATTCAAACAGCATGTTATCTTCGACAAGTTTTCTCAGACGCACGCGATACGCCTGGTTGATATGAACGGAGATGGTGTTAAGGATTTGGTCACGGGCAAGAGGTATTTTGCGCACCAGGGCCATGACCCAGGGGGCCACGAGCCGGCAGTGCTGTACTGGTTTGAGCTTCGCCGTCCGCAGAAGGGCAAGGTCGAGTATATCCCGCACAAAATCGACGACGACTCCGGCGTTGGAACGCAGTTCGAGGTAATCGATATGAATAAAGATGGTAAATGGGATATTGTTACCTCGAACAAAAAAGGCGTACACGTTTTTCTGCAGATACCTTGAAGGGGGCTGCTTTGAGTGCTATCGTTGGCCGTATATGGTGAATACTGATATTTTCTTGATTAGTGGAGACAATAGTCTATAATTAAGACCGTTTACTAGGGGTGGCCTGCTAAGGGCGGGCCTGAGAAAAAACCCTTTGAACCTGATCAGGACAATTGCCGAACCGGCGGATAGGCCTGCGTAGGAAAGTGGTATTAAAATCTGATAAATCAGCTTAACGGGCAAATCGCTTCCTACTTAGGAAGCGATTTTTTATTAACAGGAAGCATACAAAAATGTCAACGCAATTACAGGCGGCACGGGCAGGGACAATTACCGATGAGATAAGATTCGTGGCCGAGGCCGAGAAGCTTGATGCCGAGCTTGTCCGCGAAAATATCGCTGCCGGAACGGTGGTTATACCAGCGAATAAACTGCACCTTGAAACTAATCTGAAACCAGCCGGCATAGGCCGAGTGCTTAGCACGAAGGTAAATGCAAATATCGGCACAAGCAGTGTTCGCTCTTCCGTAGGGGCCGAAATCGAAAAGATGCAGGCGGCACTGGCAGCAGGAGCCGATGCGATTATGGACCTGAGCACCGGTGGGGACCTTGATACTACCCGCGAAAAATTGCTTGCCCTGTGCCCTGTGCCCTTCGGGACAGTGCCAATCTATCAAGTCATAGAAGGCAGGAATGTAGAGGAGATAGACAAAAACATAATCCTTGAGATTATCGAAAGACAGGCCAAACAAGGCGTTGATTTTTTCACCATTCACGCCGGCGTCCTAAAAGAGCACCTGCTCTTGCTTGAAAAGCGTGTGGCAGGTATAGTCAGCCGGGGCGGGGCATTACTGGCCAAGTGGATGGTATATCACGACAAGCAAAATCCCCTGTATGAAATGTTCGATGATTTGTGTGACATAATGGGCGAATATGATGTCTGCTTTTCTCTTGGTGACGGCCTTCGTCCGGGCTGCATCGCAGATGCCACCGACAAGGCCCAGATAGCAGAATTAAGAACATTGGGAGAGCTTACGCAGAGGGCACAGGAAAAGGGCTGCCAGGTAATGGTCGAAGGTCCCGGTCATGTGCCGTTTGACCAGATACAACACAATATGGAAATCCAGCAGGACATATGCGGTGGTGCTCCATTTTATGTTCTTGGCCCGGTTGTTACCGATATTGCACCCGGCTACGACCATATCACATCAGCGATAGGTGGAACTGCGGCCGCCTTTTACGGTGCCTCGTTTTTGTGCTATGTTACGCCGAGAGAGCATCTGGGTCTGCCGAACGCCGATGATGTCCGGGCCGGTGTTATTGCGGCAAAAATAGCGGCACACGCCGCCGATGTCGCTCGCGGCTTAAAAGGTGCCGCTCAGCGGGATAAAAGACTCAGCATTGCCCGGAGCAATCTGGACTGGCGAACGCACTTCGATGAGTCGCTCGACCCGAAGACAGCCGAGGCAATGCACGTAGAGGCCTGTAAAGAGATTGGTGCAGACAAATTGCCCTCTGCCGATTACTGTACCATGTGTGGCCAACAGTGGTGTAGTGTCAGGATAAATAAAGAGATTCGCGATAAGATTAGGGCAGAGGGTACTGCAAAAATTTAACGTATCAATACGCACATAAAAGTGAAGACAAGCTGATATGGCCAAGGGAAAGATACTCATAGTAGAAGACGACCGCGATATTGTAGAAATGGTTGAGTACAATCTTCGAGAGGAGGGGTATGCGACGGTATCGGCGTTGAACGGTGAGGATGGGGTCAATTTAGCCGGGAGAGAACAGCCGGATATCATTATTCTCGATATAATGCTGCCTATTATGGATGGCTTTGAAGTGTGCAGGACATTGAAAAGTGACGATGCGACTGCTCGTATTCCGATTATTATTTTAAGCGCAAAATCCCAGGAGACAGACAAGGTAGTGGGCCTGGAATTAGGAGCGGATGATTACGTAACAAAACCTTTCAGCCCGAGAGAACTAATCGCAAGAATCAGAGCGATTATGAGACGAGGTACGGAGCAGCAAGCCGGCAGCATTGTGGAAAAAGGTGATATTATTATAGATAGTGCCAAGTATAAAGTTCTGGTAGGCAGCGAGGAAATTCCGCTTACTACTACGGAGTTTAAGATTCTTGAGTACATGGCCCGAAGGCCCGGAGTGGTGTTGTCGAGATACCAGATATTGGACGCGGTTTCAGGTGATGATTCGGTTGTTTGCGACAGGACGGTTGATGCGCATGTAAAATCGCTAAGGCGCAAACTGGGCGCAGCCAGGGATTATATCGAGACTGTTCGAGGTGCAGGGTACAGATTCAAGGAAGTATAGATGAGACGCAGCATAATCTGGAAATTCTTTGCGGTGTGCATAGTTTTGACTCTGGTGTCGGTCTTCGCTTTGAATTTTTTTGCAAGTCTGAAGTTGCAGCGAGACTTCGAGCGCAAGATATCCGAGAAGCTGCGAACGAATGCGTTATTGATGGGTCATATCCTAAGTGAGCAGTTACGTGGAGGTGAGTCAAAAGTCATCCAGCAAAAGGTCAAGAGCCTGGCAGATGAGTTGGGTTTGAGGATTACTGTTGTTAGTCCTCAAGGAGCAGTTTTGGGTGACTCGGGTACAAATCCTTCTGAGATGGTAAATCATGCAGATAGGCCCGAAGTGGTCAAGGCGATGAAGGATGGTTTCGGCCAGAGTACACGTCCCAGCGAGACCTTGGGTTACAATATGAAGTATGTCGCGGTGCGAGTCAGTGACAATAGCGATGTGCTGGGGGTAGTCCGTTTTGCTATGCCGTTATCTGAGGTCCAGCTTGAGATGCAGGTCATATATAGAGCTGTTTTGTTTGGGGCGGCAGTGGCACTGGTAATTGCATTGACGATTGCATATTTTGTGTCAAGGAGTATGACCTCTCCCATCAGAGAGATGAAAGAGATTGCCCAGCGACTTGCCCAGGGAGACTTCAGCAGAAAAGTGAGGATAAAGAGCAGAGACGAACTGGGTGAATTAGCCAAATCCCTGAACACAATGGCCGATGAGCTGCAGGCAAAAATGGAGAATCTGAAACGGATGGACAGGGTGCGGACGGATTTTGTTGCCAATGTTTCGCACGAGCTTAAGACACCACTGACCCTGATTAAGGGTTATATAGAAACCCTTGAAGACAAGGCAATAAACGACACGAAGAATGCCGGCAAATTTATTTTGATTGTAAAGGAGCATACAGACAGGCTTAGCAATATCATTGATGACTTGTTAAGTCTCAGTGAACTTGAGCTATCTAAAGACAGCATAGAAAAAAGCGATTTTGACCTTAAGGATCTAATTGATGATATCGTACTGGGTTTTGGGCACGCACTTGCGGCTAAGCACCAGAAGCTAACCATAGAGTTACGTGGCAGCGATTTTCTGATTAGAGCCGACCGTGACAAGATCGAGCAGGTCTTCGTGAATCTGATAGATAATGCCGTAAAATACACCGAAGAAGGCGGACAAATCGAGATTTGCCTTGTTCAGCAGAATGGAGAGGTTATTGTCACGGTTGAAGATAACGGGATAGGAATTCCAAGGGAGGACCTCGACAGGGTCTTTGAGCGATTCTACCGCGTGGATAAGGCGCGCTCACGACAACTTGGCGGTACAGGATTGGGCTTGGGAATAGCAAAGCATATTGTCCTGGCGCATAATGGCCAAATCCGCATTGAAAGCGATGTCAACAGGGGAACAAAGGCTTTCGTGACGCTGCCTAAAGCCTAAGAAAAAATTTTTGGTCTTCACCGAATTTTCACATTCTCTTCATATTTCCTTCAAACTTATGGTGTAGAATTATTTAAGGTTAAATAGAAGGTATGATATGAAGGCAAAACGAAATACCGCAGCAAAAATACTTTTAATAGCATTCTTTCTATATCTGTTCCTGGTCAGTATCGGTCTTATGGGCAAGGCGTTTAAAGGTTTCGGTGCGGGCTTTGCGGAGAATTTAATCAGGACAACTTCCAATCCTTTTATTGGTCTATTTATTGGTATATTGGCAACCAGCATCATTCAGAGCTCTTCGACCACGACATCGATAGTCGTCGGCATGGTGGGTTCCGGAGTTCTAACCGTCGGAAATGCCGTACCTATCGTTATGGGCGCAAACATCGGAACTACGGTAACGAACACGCTTGTGTCTTTAGGCCATTTTACCCGCCGGGATGAGTTCAGGCGGGCCGTTAGCGCAGCCACCGTACATGATTTCTTTAATCTAATATGTGTGGCCATAATGTTTCCTTTGGAACTGGCGACGGGTGTTCTTCAGAAGATTGCCACGTGTATGAGCAGTGCGTTCGCAGATTTTGGAGGGATTAAGTTCACGAGTCCAATAAAAATCGTCACGCAGCCGGCAATAGATTTTGTCAAGCATTTCCTGATTGACTTTTCAGGCCTGCCAAATAATGTCGCCTACATCTTAATGCTCGTACTTTCGATAATGATTCTGTTCTTTTGTCTTTTCTTCATCGTTAAACTGATGAAGGCATTGGTTGTAAAGAAAGTGGAAGCGGTATTGGACGAAGTTCTCAGAAAAAACGCATTAATAGGAATTGTCGGTGGTATGGTGTTCACGGCAATAATCCAGAGCAGCTCTGTTACGACGTCATTGTTAGTGCCTTTGGTGGCATCGGGTGTTATTACACTGGATGTGGCTTTTCCGATAACCATCGGAGCTAATATTGGGACAACCGGCACGGCTATTCTCGCCTCGTTTGCATCCGCTGCCGCTACCGGAAACGTCTCAGCCATTGTTATCGCCTTTGTTCATTTCCTGTTCAATTTAACGGGCGCCATATTTATTTATCCGATAAAGATTTTTAGAAGGATACCGATAAGCCTGGCACAATCTCTGGGAGACCTTGCATCCCGCAAGCGCGGATATGCAATTGTTTATGTATTGGGTTTGTTTTTCGTTGTTCCTACGCTATTGATTATTATCTCAAAATATCTAAAATAAAGGAGATATGAGAATGTTCAAGAATCTATTAAGTTTCTGGAAAGGTAAGGATTTTCTGGCTCAAGTTCTCGATGAGTTCAAGGACATGCTGGATGATACGAGGCTTATGTACGAGATGGTTTGCAGCACGCTTTTGGACAATGCGGAAGAGCCGGACCTGAAAAAGAAAATCTACGAGATAGACGACAAGGTAAATAACCTGCAAAAAAAGATACGCACGAGGATAGTAGAGCATCTTACACTTCAGCCGACCGTTGATGTGAATGCCTGTCTGCTGCTGATGAGCGTTGTAAAAGACGCCGAGCGTTTAGGCGATTATTGCAAGAACCTTTATGAGGTGACCGAGATCGTTGAAAAGCCGATCGACAGGGCACTGTTTTCACAGTATTTTAACGGCCTTGACAAAGATATTATGACACTGTTTGAGCGGACAAAAGAGGCGTTTATTGAAGCAGACGAAGGTAAGGCTGAAACATCTTGGGAATATGAACGCAGGATAGCAATGCGTTGCGACCGTATTCTCAGGGAAATCGCTAAGAGCAATCTTTCGGTTAACGAGGCAGTGTGCTTTGCCTTGATAGCGAGGCATTTTAAGCGAATAACGGCTCATTTGACAAATATTGCGACCTCTGTGATTTTGCCCCTGAGCGAACTTGACTATTTTGATGAGAGGAGAATCGTTGAGTAAGTCGGCCAAATTCTCAAACTGTTTGATTGCAGTGTTTGTATGTGCCGGACTTCTAAACGGGCCTTGTTTTGCCTTCGATGACGGTGACTTTCAATGGTGGACCTCGGCGGGTGCTTCCTTTGATATTAACAAGGACTGGAAGTGCAATTTTGAGGAGGAGTTTCGGTTCGGAGACGACGCGGGTGAGTTGTATTATCATCATTCAGATTTGGGATTTGTGTACGGCAGCCTGGCGGAATGGATAGACCTGGGTTTTAATTACAGGCAGGTATTCGAAAGAACAGACAGCGCAGGAGAGTGGAAGCAGGAAAATCGACCACATCTTAACGTTACGTTAAAAGGTCAATTGTTCGGTTTTGGTGTAAGTGACAGGTCAAGATTTGAATATCGTGACCGAGAAGATAAAGACGACCTTTGGCGGTATCGCAACAAGTTTACGATAAAGGTGCCGCTCGAACTAACAGAGCTTAAATTGAAACCTTATTTAGCGGATGAGGTATTTGTTCCACTCAACGATGATAATATTACCAGGAACCGGTTCTATTCGGGAGTTTCCTTTAAGGTGTTGGAAAATATGACGGGCGAGGTTTTTTACCTCTGTCAGTCGAGCAGGTCTTCCGGGGACTGGAAAGATGCCAATATTTTTGGCACTCGGCTGAAATTTCGTTTTTAGCAGTTCTTTTTTCGCAGGTGCTGCCTATGCTCTGCCTACGTTTTCATTGAATCCAGCTCGATAAAGGCTATCGGCAGGAAGATAACGACAGGCAGCCATGCCCAGAACTCCGGTATTATTTTGTCAAAGACGACCTCGGTGGCAAGCATTTTGCAGACGAATGTCGCGACAAAACAAGCCGTCGTCACGCCGAAGCTAATCACAATTGCGGATTTCATCGATTTTGGGTCGCGGCAAACTAAAATCGGCAAACATACCATAAGCATTGCCAGATTGATTATAGGCTCAGTAATTCGAAAATGCTTCTGGCTGTAGAGCTGTGCCCTGTCTTTGATTTTTGTTCTTTGGGCTGCAAGGGCAGCTAACTGTCCTGAGCTAAGCAAGGTTAAGTATCGGGACTTGCGCCTGACGGGAATATCCTTTGGAACGATGTCACTGGTGAAAGAAGCGATAGGCTGGGCAATTTTTCCGGAGTCCTTTTCAGTAAATCGACCGTTGGTTAAAAGCCACTCCCTGGTGTTGGGATCGTAAATGGCCTTGTCCGCTGAAATTCTGTCGATTACCTCCCAAGTTAGCGTATTGGCTTTTTTACGCCGTCTGATAATAGTCGGGTAATGCAGCGTTGATGTTTTTACATCGAATCTTTGAGAGCAGATTAGTGAGCCGTTGCCATCCATTATAAACCATACGTCATAGGACTCCTGGCCGGGAAGAGCATCCTGGCCTCGCACGAGTTTATCGCTGAGCGGCGGTATCAAAATTTCCTGGTCTACTACCAGAAGACCCGTCAGCAGCATTGCCAGAAGAATTATCGGTGCAATCACCCGCTTTAAACTGACCCCCGAAGCCATCACGGCTACTAACTCATTAGAGCGTACCATCTTAGCCAGCGAAAAGGCCGCTGCTACCACGGTTATCATTCCCGCAAAATCACGAAAGTAAAGAGTGCTCTGCAGACCATAATAGCTCAATATGTTTTTAATGACCGCCAGGCTGCCAAGGTCCGGATGCTCGGTAAACTCGTCGAGATTCACGAACAAATCGATGATTATTCGTAAGCCTATCAGCACGCAAAAAGCTATGCCATAGCCAATCACAAAATTCTTTGCGACATATCTGTCCAGTATTTTCATATCAGTTTCGTTGTTCCCATTTGTTAGCCGGCTATTTATTATTTTTCTTATTTCTGCTTTTTACAGATAGTGGTGTCAATAATCAATTCTTCAGCAGTCTGCGATATATTTCCAGGGCCAACAGAGACAAAACCACGAGTCCACCCCACATCATTAGTATCCCCGAACTGGTTTGTACTTTGGGGTTTTTAGTGATGTTTTTGCCCATCATTATGCACAGTATGAGCAGTGCAGCGGGCATCGAACTGGCACCGAAAGCGCTGAGCAGATGTCCGCCCCTTAGAATAATACCCAGACCTATGCCAATCATTATCAGAGAAACACAGCCTATTCCGAATACCAGCCGCGAATGTATCTCTGCATCTATTTCAGCTAACGTGTTTTGTATTTTAGTTTGAAGCTTATTTTGCAATCCCCTAAGTTTCAAACTTTGTCCTTTTTTCAGTGCCGATGAATCCGATGCAAGTTTTTTAGCATCCAAGCCATCTTCGGTTGCGAATTTATTTACTGAGTAACTCACGGCTTCGGGCATAATCAAACCCCGAATGCGGAGCCATCCCATAGCCAGGGCTTCCGAGCCTTCCGCTTGCCGCCATGAGGGATTGTAGAGCTCCATTGTTAAAGTCGGCGCTATTTCATCGCCTTCGAGATGCAACAAAGCCTTAGAGCACTGCAAAGCTCGCAAACGTTGCTTGCTGACCACATCGTATTCAATTACCTCGACCTTACCTGATAACTCAACTTCTTTTCCATCTCCTATGCCGCAGCGGCCTGCGGTAAATTCGACGAGCTTCTCACCACTGTGGAGTTTATAGAAGCTGCCGGGGTCGTTGGTTGTCTTATCGGCAATATCTTCTGCTAATAACTCCGCGGTAAATTGGACATAAGTTTCGCGGGCTAATTTTGCAATCGGATAAAACGACGTCAAATCGACATCCCGAATTTTTTTCATTTCATCAATCTTCTTGAATTTTATGTCGTCGCCCAACAGCGAGCCGAACTCCATCCTCAACTGTAACGTTTCAGCATAGAACCATCCTTCATCTTCAGCGCCGGTTTGATATGTGTTATATGAAGTTATTTGGACCTCATTGAATCTTTCATGCGGATTGAAATTTATTTTAGTACTTTCGGCAGTTGTGACCTTTTTAATTTTGTTGTTTTTCACTTCGGCGACAACGACACCTGAAAGTGTGTCTTTTTGCAGGTTGGCCTGGTCGGCATAAATTATATATTGGCCTTCCGGCGGCAGTTTATAGTAACCTTTTCGCTGGATGTTACGGAAAAGTATCTGTTTGGCGTCAGCTTTGAGAGAGCTTTCCGCGCGGTGTACAAAAGTCGGCACTACGTAGAAACTCAAAATCAGATTTGCGATAGCGACGATAATCGCCAGTGCCAAGCCCGGATAAACCAACGTCAAAAGACTAATTCCACTTGCCCTGCAGGCATCAAGCTCGTTATCGCTTGCGAACCGGCCATAGATTAAAGCCGCCGCGAATAAAGCCGCCATTGGTAATACGAACGTCAGTGCTATCGGCAGAAAATAGCCCATAAGATGAACTACCTGGCGCGGGCCTACGCCATATTCCTGCACAGGACGAAGAATACTGCCTAAGCTCAATATTAGTGTCAAGGCAACTACAGAAGGTACAAAAACCTTTATAAGCTCCCTGAATATATATCTATGTAGTGTGAAAACCATATTCTGTATATCGTATTGTGTGATGCATATCGCGCAAAAGAAAACACACAATGCGATATACTCGATGTGATATTGTTTTGCAACAAAATTTTCCCCGGCTGGGTGC
>Ga0315549_1002376_pt1 | contig 17994 bp, 17 predicted proteins | sample SalMarSW160200MG_FD_203101 | JGI IMG/M metagenome (GOLD analysis project Ga0315549, IMG submission 203101) | Salt marsh sediment microbial communities from the Plum Island Ecosystem LTER, Massachusetts, United States - Salt Marsh Sediment SW1601-200 ... | reverse complement strand
TAGCAAAAATTAAGACACTAATAATAATTGCACATCGTCTTACTACTATAAAGAGCTGTGATATTATCTATTTATTGAAAAAAGGGAAAATTATTGGACAGGGCAAATATGACGAGTTAATGGATTCAAATGAAGAATTTAAAAAAATGGCCAGAAGTAATTTATAACATATATGAAATCAAAGCATTGTTCCAATATTTTTTACTAGCTGATAATATATTTGTTACAGTAAAATTAATAAAAAAAGAAGGTATATATGAATTGGCGTGAGAAAATAATTTTATTAACTGGCGGTACGGGTTCTTTTGGGCAAAAGTTCACTGAAGTAATGTTGGAAGAGCATAGTCCAAAAGCTATAAGGATATTTAGTAGAGATGAGCTAAAGCAATCAGAGATGATGCAAAAATTCAAAAAAGATCCTAGATTAAGATTTTTCATAGGTGATGTCCGCGATAAAAATAGATTATCAAGAGCAATGGATGGTGTCGATATTGTTGTTCATGCCGCTGCATTAAAACAGGTACCTACCTGTGAATATAATCCTTTCGAGGCAATCGCCACTAACATAATCGGCTCGCAAAATGTCATAGATGTAGCAATAGATAATAATGCAGAAAAAGTAATGGGTATAAGTACTGATAAAGCAGTCAATCCCATCAACTTATATGGGGCTACGAAAATGTGTATGGAAAAAATTATTATTGATAGTAATTCTTATGTTGGGGGCAAGCGAAAAACCAGATTGGGTTGTGTCAGATATGGAAATGTAGTTGGATCGAGGGGAAGTGTCATCCCCCTGTTTAAAAAACAAAATTCGAGCGGAGAGGTGACTATAACCGATGAAAGGATGACGCGGTTCTGGATTTCTTTGGAGCAAGGAGTTAAATTCGTAATTAAATGTATTGATATAATGAAAGGTGGGGAAATATTTATACCTAAAATTCCCAGTATGAAAATAATAGATATAAAAAAAGTGATTGCTCCTGATTGCAAGGTCAAGTATATAGGTATCAGGCCAGGTGAAAAAATCAATGAAATATTACTAACAGAGGAAGAGGCTAAACATTCTGTGGAATTTGACAACTTTTTTATAATTAAACCAGAGCATTCATGGTGGAATTATGGTAACTGGGAAGAAGGTAAAACTCTTCCTGAAGGTTTCAGGTATACAAGTGATACTAATAAAGAGTGGTTGACCGGGAGTCAATTAAAAAAAGTGGTAGAGAATTTATGAAAACAATTCCTTATGGACATCAATGGATAGATAAAAATGACATAGACAAAGTGGCGGAGGTTCTGGAGTCTGATTGGATTACGCAGGGACCGAAAGTAGAAGAGTTTGAAAGTGCCCTGTGTAAATACACAGGAGTAAAATATGCTGTAGCAGTTTCAAGTGGAACAGCTGCTCTGCATGTGGCATGTCTTGCTGCAGGTATAAAACAGGGAGATGAAGTTGTAACCTCTCCCATAACTTTCGTGGCTTCAGCGAATTGTGTATTATACTGCGGAGGAATACCTATTTTTGCAGATATAAGGGAAGATACGGTAAATATTGACTCTAAAGAGATAAAAAAGAAAATTAATCGAAATACAAAGGCCATAATTCCAGTTCATTTTGCGGGTCATCCCTGTGATTTACAGGAGATAAAACAGATTGCAGAAAAATATAATCTGTTAGTCATTGAAGACGCTTCACACGCATTGGGAGCAGAATATAGAAATAATAAAATTGGGTCCTGTAAATATTCAAATATGACAGTTTTTAGTTTTCATCCTGTGAAGTCTATTACCACAGGTGAAGGGGGTGCTGTACTGACCAATAGTGAAGATCTTTATAAAAAGCTTTTGATTTTTAGAAATCACGGTATTAAGAGAGAAAAAACAGAACTAATAAAGAAAAATGAAGGTCCCTGGTATTATGAAATGCAGGGGCTTGGCTTTAACTATCGTCTTACTGATTTTCAATGTGCCTTGGGAATAAGCCAGTTAAAAAAACTTGAAAAATTTTTAAAGAAAAGAAGAGAGATAATAAATATTTATAATGAAGAGTTATCAAATATTAGCAATATTATTTTACCTGTGGAAAAGCCATACGTAAGATCATCCTGGCACATCTATTATATCAGGTTAAAAGATCCTGACAGAAGAAAGAATATTTTTGAGAGATTAAGAAAATTCAATATCCGGGTACAGGTGCATTACATTCCGGTTCATTTACAGCCATATTATAGTAATAATTTAAATTATAAGGCAGGAGATTACCCAATGGCAGAAAAATACTACGAATCAACAATTACCTTGCCGCTTTATCCTAAAATGCTGGATAGTGAAGTCCGGTATGTAATTGATATTTTAAAAAAGGAATTAAAATAGAAATACGACGTTTTATAAAAGATTTAAATTCTGTAGATTGAAGCAAACTATTAAGAATTTAATCAGCAAAGGAATGTAAAAAATGCGTGATGTCAGTTTTCAGTCAAATAATTGGGAGGATAAATTTGGTCAGGAATATACTAATAGAAATAAAATGTCTTTAAGAGATCTGGAAAAACTCTATAAAAAGAACTACGGTATGAAAAGAACAGAGCTTAATAAATTATTTTTAGGAAAGTTCGACAATTCAAAGAAAATCCTTGAAGTTGGTTCAAATATTGGTAATCAATTGTTATGTCTGCAGGAAATGGGTTTTAAAAATTTGTATGGTATTGAACCGCAGGAATATGCCGTACAATTATCCAAAAAAAGTACCAAAAATATCAATATTATTAGGGGAGATGTCTTTGATATACCTTTCAAGGATAAATTTTTTAATATTGTCTTCACTTCCGGTGTTTTAATACATATACATCCTCAAAAGATCAGGAAAGCCATAAGGGAAATTTATAGATGTAGTAATAAGTATATATGAGGACTTGAATACTATGCTGATAAATACACTGAAATTATATATAGAGGGCAAAAGAACTTACTTTGGAGAGCAAATTTTCCTAAAATTTATATGGATACTTTTCCTGATTTGGAAATTGTAAAAATAAAATTTCTTAAATATCTTGAAAATAATAATACAGACATAATGTTTCTTTTGAAAAAAAATGGAAAAGAATAATATTATTGCTATTATTCAGGCACACATGGGTTCAACCCGTCTTCCTGGAAAGGTATTAATTGATATAATAGGAAAACCAATGCTTTGGCATGTTGTAAGTCGTGTTAGGTATGCTGAACATATAAATAATTTAGTTATAGCTACAACCACAAATAGAAATGATGATAAAATAGTAGATTTCTGTAAATTATATAATATAGATTGTTATAAGGGGAGTGAAGAAGATGTATTGGACAGATATTATCAAACTGCCAAATTTTGGCAAGCAGACTCTATAGTAAGAATAACCTCTGATTGTCCATTAATCGATCCTAAGATTATAAATAAAGTAATTTCTGTTTATTTAGAAAATAAGGATAATATTGATGGTGCAAGTAATACTATAAGACGTACATATCCGAGAGGCTTAGATGTGGAAGTAATTTCCTTTAGAACTTTGGAAAAAGTATGGAAAGAGGCAAAGAAAGATTACCAGAGAGAACATGTTACAATTTATATTTATGAGCATGCCAAACAGTTTAAGTTATACAGTGTAGAAAATGATGAAAATTTAGCTCATCACCGCTGGACGGTTGATGAGGAGAAAGATTTAGAATTTGTGAAGGAAGTATACGAAAGATTATACAAAGAAGGAAAGATATTTTTGATGGAGGATGTAATAGATCTATTAAAGAGAGAACCACATCTTAAAGAAATAAATAAGGATGTAAAACAAAAAGAATTAATCGAATGAAAATTCTAATTTTAACTGAAGGTGGGAGAGCAATAGGCTTTGGGCATATTACAAGATGCATTGCTCTCTGCGAGGCTTTAGAGGAAAAAAGTGTTTATCCACAATTAATAGTAAATGGAGATGTAAGCGTTTTAAATCTATTAAGACGTAAAAATTTTTATAGATTTGATTGGATAATGGAAAAAGAAAAATTGTTTAAAATCCTTGCTAATTCGAATTTTATTATTATTGATTCGTACTTAGCAGAGAAACCTCTATTTGATAGAATTTCTGAAATCACTGATGGTAGAGTACTTATAATAGATGATTGTAATCGAATAAATTACCCAAAAAGTATTGTAGTAAATCCCTCTATTTATGGTGATAAATTAAATTATTCTAGAAAAAATAATATAGTTTATTTATTAGGTAAAGATTACACTATTTTGCGCAAAGAATTCTGGAATGTACCTGAAAAGAAAATTAATAAGAAAATAAAGAATATTTTAATTACATTCGGTGGAATAAATAACTATGATTTATTAAAGAAAATAGTTAATTTTCTTAAGGTTAAATTTAATTTTAATTTTTATATAGTTGATCCAAGAAAGAGTAGATTAACAGCAAAAGAGATGCTTAATTTAATGTTAAAATCTGATGTTTGCATTTCAGGAGGAGGTCAAACAACTTACGAGTTAGCCAGGGTAGGAGTGCCTACAATAGGAGTTTGTTTTGCAGAGAATCAAAGGCTGAATTTAGAAAGTTGGCATAATAAAGGATTTATTGAATATGTAGAGTGGTATAATGAAAAAAATCTCTTAAAAAAGATGTTTCTGGCAATTCGAAATCTTGCAGATTATAAAGATAGAATTAAAAAAAGTAAAATTGGTAAAAATTGCATAGATGGAAATGGTGTAGAAAGAATATTGAGTAAAATGATTTGAAGAAAATTGATTTCAAAAAATGAAATAAAGATATTAGGAAGGGGAAATAATGTGCATAAAGGGAAAGTAATTACAAAGAAGGGAAAATATAAATTGATTGATTGCGATATATGCAAATTTAAGCATATTTATCCAATACCTACATTAGAAGAAATATCGAATTTTTATAGAGAGAAATATTTTAAATTAATAAAAAAAGGTGATAGAGCACCAGAAATTTGTAGGCAGATGGCGGGAGGGAAAGAATCTAAATTTGAGATAGAGTGGTTAAGAAATACACTATATAAAGATATTTTGTATATATTTGAAAAAAATGTTCGTAAAAAACCTAAGTTATTGCTTGATATAGGCAGTGGTACTGGAGTGTTTCTGGATTATATGAAAAATGCAGGTTGGGAAGTTGTAGGGATCGAACCTTCTGAAGAAGGTACCTTAGTTTCAACGAAGTCAGAATTAAATGTTTACAATACTTCTTTGGAAGATTTTATAGTTAAATATCCTAAGTATGAATTTAAATTTGATGCTATAACTCTTATTAATGTGCTAGAGCATGTTCCCAATGCAGTAGATTTCTTGAAACTTAGTAAGAAATTACTAAAAAAAAATTCTGGAATAATATGTATACGCGTGCCAAATGATTTTAATAAACTACAAAAAATTGCTGAAAAGAAAATAAAAAAAAGTTTATGGTGGGTTGCAATACCTGATCATATTAATTATTTTAATATCGAATCACTACAGGAATTACTCGAGTCTTTAAATTTTAAAATTTTGTATTCTACAGCAGATTTCCCAATGGAATTTTTCTTACTTATGAATGATGATTACGTTAAAAATCCTGAAGTTGGTGGTAATTGTCATAAAAGAAGAGTAAGTTTTGAATTATCATTACCTGATGATATAAGAAGGGAAATTTATCGAAAATTATCTGAAATTGGCATAGGAAGAGATTGTCTAGTTTTTGCTAAGGTTAAATGAATATGATAAATAAATAATGAAAATTAATGTATTAATTACTAGCGTATCTAGAAAAGTATGGTTGGTTAAATCTTTTAAAGACGCTTTAAAGAAGGTTGGAAATAATGGAAAGGTTATATCAGTTGATATTGATCCTCTGTCTGCTGGTCTTTATGTTAGTGATAAGTATTATTTAGCCCCAAACTCAACAGATAAAGATTTTATTCCTAAAATTTTAAAAATTTGCAAGAAAGAAAATATAAAGCTAGTAATACCTTCAAGAGATGAGGAGTTAATGTTGTTTGCTAATAATAAATATAAATTTGAAGAAAAAGAAATATGTATTATGATATCTAACTCAGAAGTTATTGAAGTTTGTAATGATAAATATAAATTTTACCAATTTTTAAAAAGAAATAAAGTTTCTACTCCTAAAACATTACTTACGCATCAGATTGATTTTTATTCTATTAAGTATCCTTTGTTGGTCAAGTCAAAATATGGGAGCGGTAGTAAAGGAGTATTTGTAGCAAACAATAAAAAAGAATTAGAGTTTTTTAATAATTATGTTCCTGATCCAATAATTCAAGAATTTCTTAATGGAAAAGAATATACAATTGATTTATTCTCAGATTTTACTGGTGAAATATTAACTGTAGTTCCCAGAGAAAGAATAGAAATAGTTTCGGGGGAGTCATATAAGGGAAAGACAATTAAAGACAATGAAATGATAGAAAGTGCGAAGAATTTAGCAGAAAAGCTAGGGACAATTGGACATATTACAATTCAAATTGTAAGAAGCAGTGATGGAATAAAATTTATTGAAGTTAATCCTAGATTTGGTGGTGGTGCTAATCTTAGTATTAAAGCAGGTGCCAATACACCACTTTATCTTATAAAAATGCTTAAGGGAGAAAAATTAGAGCCAAGAATTGGTAAGTTTAAAGATGGTTATATTATGTTAAGATATACAGATGATATCTTTCTTGATAAAAAATAGGATTTAAAAATTAAAAAATGAAAGCTATACTGTTTGATCTTGACAATACTTTATATCCAGAAATTGATTTTGTTAAAAGTGGATTTAAAAAAGTTGCTCAGCACATTTCTTCAAGATATAAATTTGAAGCAGAAAAAATTTTCTATAGAATGCTTAATATAATGAAGCAATATAGGAGAGGAAGAATATTCGACATCCTCCTGAAAGAATTAAATATTTTTTCATTAGAGAAGGTACAATTACTAGTGTATATTTATCGCTCTCACAAACCTAATATAAAATTATATGAATATGTTTTACCAACTCTTAAAAAATTAAAAAATAGTTCTATAAAGATTGGGATTATAACTAATGGGATTGCATCTGTACAAAAGAATAAGGTTGTTGCCCTTGGATTAGAAAACTATTTTAATGTAATTATTTATACAGACCAACTTGGTAAAAAATTTTGGAAACCATCAGTTATTCCTTTCGAAATAGCGTTAGAGTTATTAGAGGTGGAACCTTATGAAGTAGGATATGTGGGAGACGATATTAGTAAAGATTTTTTTGCTCCAAACTTAATTGGTATGCTCTCAATACAAGTTAAAAAGGATGCGACTCTTGATGATAAAATTGTTTATAAAAAATTATATAGACCTAAAATTATTATAAATAATATTAAGGAAATCTTATCTATTGTAGATTAGATAGTTATGGTAATAGATGTAAAAAACAGGAAAATAGGTGAAAATTATTCTGCTTTTATAGTGGCAGAATTATCTGCTAACCATAATCAGAAATTTGAAATTGCTGCTGAAACTATAAAGGCAATGAAGGAAGCAGGAGCTGATGCTGTAAAATTACAAACATATACTCCAGATACAATAACAATAGATTGCAACAATAAATATTTTAAAATAAAACAGGGAACTATCTGGGATGGAAAAACATTTTATGAACTTTATAAAGAGGCTTATACGCCATGGGAGTGGCAGCCCAGGTTAAAGAAAATTGCTGAAGATATGGGTCTTATATGTTTTTCTACACCATTTGATAAAACTGCAGTTGACTTTCTTGAAAAAATGGATGTTCCTTGTTATAAAATTGCTTCATTTGAAATAACGGATATTCCATTGATAGAATATATTGCTTCAAAAGGTAAGCCAGTCATTATTTCGACAGGGATTGCTATGCTTAAAGATATTAAAGAAGCAATACTAGCCTGTAAAAGGATGGGTAATAACAAGATTGTATTATTAAAATGCACTTCTGTATATCCTGCCCCTTATGAAGAAATAAATTTAAGAACAATCCCAGATATAGCTAAAAGATTTGATTGTATAGTTGGATTATCAGATCATACTTTAGGTATATCTATTCCTATTGCAGCAGTAACAGTTGGTGCAAAAATCATTGAAAAGCATTTTATTTTAGACAGAAAGCTCGGTGGCCCCGATGCTGAGTTTTCATTAGAACCCGAAGAATTCAAAAAAATGGTAAGATCAGTGAGAGAAGTGGAAAAAGCACTAGGTGTGGTTTCTTATAAGCTTACAGAAAGAATGAGAAAAAGTAGGGAATTTGCACGTTCATTATTTGCAGTAAAAAATATTAAAAAAGGTGAAAATCTCACTGAAGGTAATATTAAATCAATAAGACCGGGTTATGGTTTACATCCAAGATATTTAAAGAATATTCTCGGTAAAAAAGCAAAAATAAATATAAAAAGAGGGACACCTTTTAGTATTAAAATGATAAAGTGACTATTGAAATTGTGGTAAACTACTATAGTTAAGAAGAACATTTTATTATATAGAATATCAAAGAAATGTTTAAAGCTTGTTAAAAATTTGGATGAGGCATTAATTGTTTGGATTTTCGTATTTAGATATCATTAATAAGTATTATTGTACTGAGAAGCATGAAATTCACAAAAAGGCATTATTATCAAGGTTAAAAATAATCCAGGAAAAAAAGTTATCAATAGGTTTAATCTTTATCGATAGGATTAGATTTATTTTAAAAATAGCGTGCTTTCCCATTAAATTATCTTTTGGAAAATACTACTATAATGAAAATATTTGTATTAGTGATACTGATTATGATAGCGAAAGGATGGAAATCAGAAAATATAAGATTAACCAATTAAACGGCAAACTTGCAGGACCCATCATAAGCAAGAATAGTTTCCGTATAAAAAATATACACGATCTTGTAATAATAAAAATTTGGTTTTTTGATCTAGTATTGTCTTTATTATCTCTTCTTGATACGAATTCGTATAAACTTCACTTTTTCAGCAGCTTCATATATGAAAAAAATGCAATTTTATTAAGAAAACCGAAAGAGATACATATTTTTTTTATTGCCAGGGCTGAACAGTACTTATTATCAGCATGGAGTTGCTCGGGCACTAAGAAGTATGTTCATTTTTCGAACAGTCTATTATCATTAAATAATTATGGTTACTACAGCAATCTTAATTTTGTAATGTGCGGACATGGACATATCGAGGAATTAGATCATCGAGTAAAAATAGGGGAGATTATTTTAAATAAAGTAGAAATAATAATCAATGGAAATGAATTTGACCTATTTGTAGATAGATTTAATAAGAAGCCTAAATATGAAATTGGATTTTATTCAGAAGGTTATTGGATGCGAGACAAGGATGGACATAGCATTGAAGATCCAATCAAACTTAGTAAATATCTTAAGCAAAAGGAAACGAAAAAAGCTCAAATTGAAAAAGAGCTTCTTCTAGAATGCATTCGTATAGCTAAAAAATATAAATACAAAATTGCTATTTATTTGCATCCATGTGAAGAAAGAATGCTAAAAAAAGGTTTAAGTTCATCTCATATTGAAAAAGTTGATAATGATTTTATATTTTTTGGAGAGAAAATAAAAGGTTTTAGCAACATATTTGAATGTAAGGTTGGAGTAGTAACAATGCCCGGATGCTCTATTATATTGGATCGTTATAATATAAATAAGCCAACTATATGTTCATCTTATAAATTACTAGAAGCATTTAATATAAAATATGGGTTTACAAACGATTTCTATAAATCTCCTGGTATATTTATTCAAGATATTGGAGAACTTGAAGCAAAAATACTTAAGTATTTAAAACGTTGTTAAAATATCATAGAGAATCTACTTTAATGACTTACTAAGATAGATATCATTAAAATATTTTAAGGTGATAATGATGAAAGATTTATATGAACTTTATAAGGGGAAAGATCTTGTTGCGAAAGAAGAAGTTTCCAAGATGATCAATAATTATAATAATAATATAAATAATTGTTTTATAAGATACAAACATATTGTCGATCAAATCCCGGCAGGCGCAGGAAATGTTTTAGATTATGGTTGTGGTTGGGGTTGTATTACGAAAGCAATTGCTGAGAAAAACAATAGCGTTATTGGAGTTGATTCTTTTAAAGGGGCGCTTGAGATTGCCAAGGACTTTAATCCGCACCCGAGGGTTAAATATTTAAACAGTAGTGAAATAACCAATTTGCAGCCTGAAAGTTTTGATTATGTAAATTCAAATCAAGTTATGGAACATGTTCATAATCCTGGTATTTATTTGAAAAATATAAATTTACTATGTAAAATCGGTGGATTTCTTATTATTTCTGTTCCTAATGTAATCAATTTAAGATTTATTTTTCGCCAACTCCGAAAGAATCTAGAAAAGAATTTTGCTTTTTTATCAGAAAAAGTTTTATTAAATTATTCGAAAGATTCTGATCATATTCAGGGATGGGATCCGGAGGCTTTTGTCCGTCTCCATGCATCTGTAGGGTTCAAGTATATAAAACATAAATTTATCGAAGGAATGTATTTACCTTATGGGAAATACAAGCATGTTACTGTTCCATGGGGAGGGTGTTATTATCATACAAAGAATAAAAGGCTAATGAATCTTTCCCGAACGATGCTGTTTAAATTTCAAAAAGTTAAGTTTGTAAATATAGATTCCTGTGACTAATTATACATATTAAATTTTATATGCTACCATAATTTTTTATTAACTTTCTATACAATAATAATGGTTTATCTTAAAAGGTAATAATAAAAAATTTAATCAAAATGAAAAAAATTAAGTTGTTATTAAAATATATTGCACAAAATATAAGTATAAAACTTTTGCGTGCAGCATTCCCAAACGAGAGAGTCGTTCCCAGGGGATACGTTTACGAACGAGCAATCGAGTATTCATTTGCCTTTGAAGTATTAATGGAATACAAGAAAAAAAATATCCTTGATGTTGGTTCAGGAAAGTCTGCTTTTCCTGCATTATTGAAGAATTGTGGTTTTAATGTTACTGCTATTGATAAAGTCGGAGACTATTATAAGGGTATAAAGGGGGAGATAAATTATCATTTTAACGTAATAAAAGATGATATATGTAACTTATCTAAAGAATATAATTTATTTGATGCAATTACATGTATAAGCGTACTTGAACATATTGATAAACCGGTACTAGCAGTTAAGAGTATGGCTTCTCTGCTTAAACCCGATGGTATCTTGATACTTACTTTTCCTTTTACCATATATGAATATATTTCTAATGTCTACGATCTCCCTGATTCAGATGAATTAAGTTCTAAGTTTCAATATAAAGCACAATCTTTTACAGAAAAGAACCTGACAGAATGGGGAAAACAATTTGGATTAAAGGAGATAAAAAGAGTTTATATCCGTGGTTGGAATGGCAGGTATTGGCGTTGCGGTGATCGGATTGCTTTTCCTTATGTTACTAATAATCCCAAAGAGGCAAACGGAGTGTGCATAGCTTATAATATTGGTTTTTAAGCACCTCTGTGATAATTCATAGAGTAGAACTGATATGAATCCTAAATTTTAGACATGAACTTAATTAATCAGAATCAGCTGATGGTATTCATTCCCTTTCTTATTTTCACTATTTGTATTCTGTAATCAAAATGATTAGAAATTTCGAGCTTTTGAGTTTAAAATATTAACAACTAATCATGACAAGATATTACATGAACCTATTATTAAAAATTATACCAAGTAGATTTAAAGTATTAGATATATGAAAAAATTATTATTAATAAGTTTCAAATACCCACCTTACCCGGGCGTCGGGTGTTTTAGATGGGCAAACTTGTCTTTAGAATTCGCAAATAAAGGCTATATTGTACATGTTGTTACTGTTAAATGGAAAAAAACGACTGTATCAAGTTTTTTGGAAGTATTAAATAATAGAAATATTATATTACACAGGTTAACTTCTCTGGGATTTCATAACATTAGATATATGAATTCTAAAAATAGGGTTTTGGATTTTATATATATGGGCATCAGGTTTATTTTAAAAAGGTTACTGAAACCGTTATATTTTATTGACGAAGCTCAACAATGGCACTGGATTTTGATTCCGTATGTTAAGAAACTTATAAAAGAAGAAAAAATATCCACGATGATTGCTACAGGGGCACCTTTCTCGGTTAACTATTTTGCCTCTAAAATTAAAAGAGATCTTGGGAATAAAATAAGATTGATACAGGATTTTAGGGATCCCTGGAATGAAAACCCCGTATACGTTGGTACTTTTGGAAATTCGAATAGAATTAATAGATCAAAATCAATGGAGTTGTTTTCATTAAAATTTGCTGATGATATTGTAAGTGTTACAAAGGGGTTTTCGATTGATTTTTCTCATAAATCAGGTAAAGAAGTTCATACCATATATAATGGTTTTAGTGATTCAGAAATTAATAAAATAAAAAAAGAAAAATCTATCAGTGAGAAAGACACTTTAAAAATCATATATGCAGGGAATTTTGCCAATGGTAGATTTGAATGCCTGCTGTATTTACTTGATTATTTTGTTAGATATGAGAAACACGGCAGGCTTTTTCAGTTAATTATTTATTCCAATATCAGTAAAAGGGAATTTCCTGATAAGTATTCAAGCTTATTTAACAATAATTTCCTGGTATTGAAAGAAAAAATAAGCTATAAAGAACTCTTAGAAGAAATTATAAGTTGCGACTATGGCTTACATTTAAATTCAAGATTTATAAAAAATGCTTTGTCTACAAAAATATATGACTATGTTAGCTTAGGGGTTCCTATTATTAGTTTGAATTATGGAGATGAAATAGAAGCCATGATTCATGAATATAATTTTGGTTATTCCGTTAATATTGATAAAAATAATATTGATAAAGTGTTTAAGGAAATAGAGAGAAATAAAGAATATAAACTGGATTTAAATAATGTTTGCAGGTTTAGTTATAATAAAATAATCGATGATTATATTAAGCTAGTTGAAAATCCATAAGGATCTTTATGAAAACTATTTTAATGGTTTTAAATCAACGATTTCTTCCCGACATAAGGGTTGAAAAAGAGATAAAAGTCTTGAGAGCCAATGATTACAGAGTAATTGTTGCAGCAAGTGAAGAAGGTTTTAATTCCAGAGACTATGAGATTATCAGGATAGGCAATCTGAGAAAATTGATAAATAGAATATTTATTGCCTGTTTCTTTTATAGTCCATTTTATTTTAAAAAACTCACTAAAGAATTGAAAAAGAATAATATCAATTTTGAAGACCTTGATTATATACATGTCCATGACTTAATATGGGCTCACGCAGGCTATAATATATCAAAAAGAGTTAATGCTAAATTCATATTAGATCTTCATGAAAATATGCCTGCTGCTTTACAAAGTAATTATTCCCCACAATTCCGTTCCAATATTTTAATCAAGTTTATTTTCAATCTTGTTTTAGGTAGTAAAAGGTGGAAAAAATATGAATTGGATTCAGTAAAAAAAGCAGATAAAGTAATTGTTGTGGTCGAAGAAGCGTTAGAGAGATTTCCGGAGGAATTTAAAGATAAATTTACAGTAATTTCCAATACCGAGGAACCAGGTAACTGGACACCTAGACCCAAAAAAAAGGTAAATGATGAATTTATGGTTTTGTATATAGGTGGAGCTTACTATCATAGAGGTGTGGATACTTTAATCGAGTCTTACAGATATTTGGTTGAAGAATATCCATATATCAGATTAAAAATAATAGGATTAAAAAATAATTCATATGCTACCTATTTGAATAATTTAGTTATTAAAAATAATCTTCAAAATTATGTAAAATTAGGCTATTGGATACCCTTTAATGAAATCGAAGAGAATATTGTAAATTCTGATTTATGTGTGGTTCCCCATAACAATATTGAACATACACAAACGACTATACCACATAAGCTGTTCCAATATATGGCTATGAGTAAGCCTATATTAGTATCTGATGTAAGACCTTTAAAAAGAGTAGTAGAAGAAACTAAAAGTGGTTTTATATTTAAAGCTGGGGATGCAGAAGACTGCGCAAAAAAAATCAAGGAAGCCATAGAAAGCAATAATTTAAAAGAATATGGAGAAAATGGACGAAAAGCAACGGAGGGGAATTATAATTGGAATCATGATGCAAAAAGATTGTTGTCAATTTATAAAGAATTATAAAAAGAGTATCGGATGTAAAATTAAAAATTTAATTTAAGAAACATGTTAATCTATAACTGAAATAATATTATAGTTTCTATAGAAATATTTATTAATAGAAAATAAAAAAAATAATGAATTTTTTATCAATAATCGGGACAAGACCTCAATTTATAAAATAATTTCAATTCTAGTAGATGATTTGATGGAAAATAAATGAAAAGTAAGGTAAATAAAAATTTAGCAATGATTGCATATACTTATTATGAGAGTGATCCTCGTGTGAAAAAAGAGGCAGAAGCTCTGTTTGATGCTGGGTTTAATGTGGACTTTCTATCTTTGAGAAGGTCTGGTGAAACTTATTTTCAGGTAATAAATGGAGTAAATATTTTTAGATTAAACTGCCAGCATTTTAAAGGAAAATCAATTATTAAATATCTGCTATCCTACATTAATTTTTTTGTTAGAGTCTTTTTTAAGATTTCTTTTCTGTATTTTAAAAAAAAATATAGGCTCATTCACATAAATAATATGCCTGATTTATTGATTTTTACTTCATTGATCCCAAAAATATTCGGGGCGAAAATAATCTTAGATATTCATGATGTCATGTCGGAAGTATATATCAGTAAAAATCCTGTAAAAAATAGCAATCTTTTAAAAAAAATATTAGTTTTTCAAGAGAGATTGTCTGCGAAGTTTTCAAATTCTGTTATTGCAGTAGATGAATATCATAGAGATATTATTGCCAGTAATGGTGTAAATTTTAAAAAGATCAGTGTTATTTCAAATTTTCCAGATGAAAATATCTTTAGATCTTTAATGAAAAAAGTTAATTCAAAGAATAGTTTTACACTGGTTTTTCATGGAACTATTTCTAGGATTTACGGACTGGATACTGTAATCAGAGGGATAGGTAAGGCATATAAAAGAATTCCAAATTTAAAATTTAAATTAATTGGCGAAGGAGACTATGAGAAGGAAATATTTATATTAATTAAAAAATTAGATCTTGACAGTGTTATTGAGTTTAAGAATTACATGATCTCACATGAAAAAATACCGCAGGAGATTAAAGATGCTGATTTAGGGATTGTTTCGTGTCCATCTATAAATGCTGTGTACCAGAATAAATTTCTGGAATATATTTCTATGGGGATACCTGTACTAATTGAGTATAATAAAAAAATTTATGAACATTATAAAGATTATAAATTAGAGTTTTATAATAGAAATAACCCCGATTCCTTTGCAGAAAAATTATATTATTTATACACTGATAAAAAAAGATATAATGAGTTAAGAAATGTTTCAATAGTATTAAGTAAAAATTTCAAATGGGGTGCTGAAAAAATAAAATATGTCAATCTGGCCAATTCGCTGATATCAAAGAAGCGGAAGTGAGATTTAATTAAATTAGCGGAGAGATAAAGTGTTATGGATATAAAAGTGCCTTTTGTAGATTTAAAAAAACAATACATTAGTTTAAAAGGGGAAATTGATGAAAAAATTTCCTTTTTAATTAATAATTCTGCATTTATTTTAGGTGAAGACCTGGAAGAGTTTGAGAAGGAATTTTCAGATTTTTGTAATATAGAATATTGTGTGGGTGTATCTTCTGGAACAGATGCTTTAATAATTGCCCAACGTGCTTTAGGTATTGGATATGGAGATGAAGTAATTACAGTTCCGAATACTTTTATAGCAACGACGGAGGCTATTTCGCTGGTTGGGGCCAAGCCCGTATTTGTGGATATAAATGAGGGGGACTATAATATTAATGCAGATTTGATCAAGGAAAAAATAACGGATAAAACTAAGGCAATAATTCCGGTGCATTTATTCGGCCAGCCTGCAGATATGAAAAATATTTTGGATATCGCCAGAGAAAATAATTTATTTATTATCGAAGATGCCTGTCAGGCCCATGGTGCCGAATTTGAAAAGGAAAAAGCCGGCACTTTTGGAAATATAGGTTGTTTTAGCTTTTATCCTGCTAAAAATTTAGGAGCCTATGGAGATGGCGGTGCTATTATAACGGACAATGAAGACTTGTATAAAACAATATTGTCAATGAGAAGCCACGGCGAGGTAGAAAAAAACAGGCATGTAGTCATTGGTAGCACAAATAGATTGGATAATTTTCAGGCTGGGATATTGAGAGTCAAGTTAAAATATCTTGAAGATTGGAATAACAAAAGAAGAGAAAATGCTTCAGTTTATAGGAAGTATCTAAGTGGTCGGGAAATAGTTGTACCCGGGGAACTGGAGGGTAGAAAACATGTTTATCATCTCTTTGCTATAAGAGTGAAGAACAGGGATAAAGTTAAAAAGGAGCTATCTAGCAGGGGTATTGCTACAGGTATTCACTATCCCACACCAATTCATTTACAGGAAGCTTACAGATTCATGGGCTATAAAAAGGGTGATTTTCCGGTTTCCGAGACAGTAGCAGAAGAAATTTTATCCCTTCCTATGTTTCCGGAACTTACTGAGGATCAGATAAGATATGTATGTAATTCGCTGGGAGAAATTATAGGGTAATTTAAATATGATAAGTAGAAATAATACATATCTCAATTATAAGATTTATCTTTTTGTTTTGGATACCATACTTATAATTGGCTCTTTTTATGTATCCCTTTTATTGAATGACTACAGGTGGGACGAAAATTATGGGTATATAATTGTAATTTATTTTTTTACTATACTTTTCTATTTATATTTTGAGAATTATAAATATAAAAGCCTTAAGATGATAAGAGAATTCTTGGTCGGCAATATTATAGTAAATATAATAATTTTTGGATTTGTAACTTTATTTATATTCATCACACCAATTGGCGATAAGGTAAAATTTATCAATATTTTTAAATATTATTTTCTTGCCCTGCTTGCATCTTCAATTGTCATAAGAATTATAATTTTTGAAGCAGTTTTTAAAAGTATTAATAGAATACGGATGCTGAATAAGAATGCTGTCATATTGGGAATAAATGAGGAGTCAAAGAAAATATATGATAAAAGGGAAGATATAAGAAGAAATAACGGTCTTGATATTATTGGTTTTATAGAGTTAGCACGATTGAGGGAAGTCAAAAGAAGAAAGAGAAATGTTCTGGGTCATATTGATGATATTTTAAATTTATCAAATAAATATGATTTTAAGGATGTTTTTGTAATAGATAATAGACTTAGTACATCGGAGCTTGTCAAATTGATCGAATATTTAAGAAACCGTAATTTCTTACTGCATGTAAGTGCGGATAGTCTTAATAAAGAAATGTTTAAACTGAAATTTTTTGATATTTATGGAACTGAATATAAATTTATGGATTTTGGTATAAGCAGAATTAGTTATAAAAGATATCTGAAAGTTATCCTTGATTATATTTTTGCATTTATTTTCTTTATTATGATATCACCTTTATTTTTAGCTCTTCTTATATTGATTAAGGTAACTTCGCCAGGTCCAGTATTATTTATTAGTGAAAGGGTTGGAGCTGGCCAGAAGAGGTTTAGAATATTTAAGTTCAGATCGATGAAGCATAATGTTGTTGAAAATATTGAGTTTCATAAAGCAAGTGTAGAGCGGTTTTACACAGGAAGAAAGAGTGGAAAGATAAAGAAGTATAACAGCATAGACAGAGTTACCAGTGTCGGAAAGTTTCTAAGAAGGCATAGTCTGGATGAGCTTCCCCAATTCATTAATATTTTTACCGGGAGCATGAGTATTATAGGCCCGAGACCCTGTATGGATTATGAAGTAAAATACTTTAAGGGATGGAAGAAGTAC
>Ga0315549_1002371_pt1 | contig 18005 bp, 17 predicted proteins | sample SalMarSW160200MG_FD_203101 | JGI IMG/M metagenome (GOLD analysis project Ga0315549, IMG submission 203101) | Salt marsh sediment microbial communities from the Plum Island Ecosystem LTER, Massachusetts, United States - Salt Marsh Sediment SW1601-200 ... | reverse complement strand
TTATCTATATAGATAAAAAAGGCTGGGTCCAGATAAATGCCCATCATTTTAAAGAATTTAGCGAGAAATCTTATGGAGAAAAATTATTTGAATTATTCTTTACCTGGGTAGAAAAAGTGAATTGGACAAAACTTCAGATAAGAGATTTTATAGCAACGTATGCAAAAGAATATCAAGAAATATTTATTGATATTCTTTATTGTTTTCATAAATATGAAGTAAATAAAAATATTGAAACAGAAGAACTTGTAGACCAACTTTATGGCTCAACGATAGAAAATATGGAATCTCCCGAGAAAGCGGTGGGTCACTTAACTATAATAATGGAAACGGTTATATTGTCATATTTAAAATGGTTGGGAATAATCAATATCCAAAAGGAAAAATAATCCCGGGGATAGGAATTGGTTGGATTAAAAAATTTTGGGTTACTCCAAAGGGAAAAAACTTAATTAATAGATTAATAGATTATTATATTAAAATAGGGAAGATAAAATAAATATAAACCAAACTTAAAAATAAATGTGTCAAGAGACAGTTTTGTACCCTGCCTCTTGACACATTTATTATAGATTATAGAGGGTAAAATCATAAAAATTGAAAAGATAATACATTCAAAGTGAAAAATCATTCAAAAGCATTTTGGAATAAAGTGGGAATCTTAGACCCGGAATATAAAGAACATAAAGATTGGTTGAAAAATAATGGGCATTTATTGAGGTTGGGATAAGAAGCAGATGCAGAATATAGAGGTTAGGGAAATTTGATGAGTAAGCAAAGGAGATAGCAGATGTTTTTACCCACTACCAGAGCAGAGATGAAAAAATTATCCTGGGATAGTTTGGATGTAATTATTGTAACCGGGGATACCTATATAGACAGTCCTTACATCGGAGCAGCGGTTATAGGAAAGGTGCTTTATGCAGCAGGTTATAAGGTGGGTATTATCGCTCAGCCAGATACAGAGGGTGAGAAAAATATCACCAGACTTGGAGAGCCTGCTCTCTTCTGGGGAGTCACTGCCGGTTCGGTAGATTCGATGGTAGCCAATTATACTGCTCTCAAGAAGAGGAGGAGGAAGGATGATTTCACTCCCGGAGAAAAAAATACTAAAAGGCCTGACCGGGCAGCTATAGTCTATTCTAATCTGATAAGAAAATATTTTAAAAATACCAAACCGATTATCCTGGGAGGGATAGAAGCGAGTCTGCGCCGAATAGCCCATTATGATTATTGGGATAACAAAATAAGGAGGGCAATACTTTTTGATGCCAAGGCCGATATTTTAGTCTATGGTATGGGAGAAAAACCTGTTTTGAAGTTAGCCAATAATTTAAAGACCGGTAAGGACTGGAAAGATATCAGAGGGATATGCTACATCTCTCCTCATCCTAAAGAAGAATATACAATACTCCCTTCTTATCAGGAGATTAAAGAAGATAAGAAAAAATTTACCTCTATGTTCCATACTTTTTATGTAAACAATGACCCTCTAACTGCCAGAGGATTATGTCAGCAACAGGATAACAGATATTTAATTCAAAATCCCCCGGCTTATCCTCTTACCCAGAAGGAACTGGATAGGGTTCATGATTTGCCCTACGAAAGAGAAGTCCACCCTTTTTATAAAAAAGAGGGAGAAGTAAAAGCCCTGGAGACTATAAAATTTTCTATTACTACTCACCGTGGTTGTTACGGGGAGTGCAATTTCTGTTCCATAACCGTCCATCAGGGTAAGGTTATCCAGGGAAGGAGTGAAAAGTCGATTTTAAAAGAAGCGAAATTATTGACCAAATTGAGGGATTTCAAGGGGTATATTTTAGATGTGGGCGGACCTACGGCTAATATGTATGGCATAGAATGCCGCAAGAAATTAAAGTCGGGAAGCTGTACTAATAAGAGATGCCTGTATCCCCAAATTTGCCCGAATCTAAAAGTAAATCATAAAAGACAGATGGAAATTCTAAAGAAGGTAAGGCAGATTGAAGGAGTAAAGAAAGTTTTTGTTGCTTCAGGGATACGCTATGATATGTTATTAGGTGACCAAAAATATGGAGAAAAGTATTTACGCGAATTAGTTAAGTATCACGTCTCAGGCCAGCTGAAAATTGCCCCTGAACATACGGAAAATAATGTATTGGAAAAAATGGGCAAACCTGACCAGGGATATCTAAAAAGATTTAGAGATAAATTTATACAGATAAATAAAGAACAGAGGAAGAAACAATTTTTAACCTATTATTTAATCGCAGCTCATCCGGGATGCAGGGAAGGAGATATGTATAGATTAAAAGAATATACTTCCAAAGAGCTAAAACTCAATCCGGAACAAGTTCAGATATTTACCCCCACTCCTTCAACCTATTCAACTTTAATGTATTATACTGAGAGAGACCCTTTTACCGAAAAAGAAATTTATGTGGAGAAGAATTTAAAAAAGAAAGGACGACAGAAAGAAATTGTGGTAAAATATGTAAATAAGAGTTTGTAAATTTTAAATTAATTTTAGTGAAGTGAAATTATAAAAAAGAAATATAAATTATTTTTAAAAGAAAGAAATATAGACATACTGAGAAAAAATTGCACAGTATTTTGAGATAAAAGTGGGAAGAAGCAGCACAATTAACAGAAAATAGATTAGAAAATCATATAAAAATGATTGTAACCCAAAAAGTAAAAAAAAGAATGTATGGGCACGATGCATCGTGCCCATAGGAGAAATCAGGCAATAATATAGTGAGGGCACAATTCATTGTGCCCCTACAACATGATTATAACTAAAAATATTATAAGAATTTTAAATTGGCACAGTAATTGCTTTAATATATATAAGTGGATATGACTTAAAGACAAAATATGAAAATATTAAAAATATATAATGGGAAGGTGTGATGCTTTGTGATTAAAAATATAGCAAAGGGGACAATATTATTTCTGGTCATATTTTTTATTATTTCCGGTGGATTGTTCGCTGCAGAAACGAAAGAGATGAATCTTAGCCAGGCAATTAATTTAGCTTTAGAAAATAATTTAAATTTAAAGATAGCCAATTTAGATTTAGAAAATGCTCAAATAGATTATGAAAAAACTAAAGCTAATAATCTGCTCACTGAATCGCGCTATATAGAATTACAGGGAGATTTGGGCTTGCTTCAAGCAAAGGATAATTACAATCAGACCAGGAATGAGGTAATTATCGATGTGGCACAAAAATATTTTCAATTAAATCAAGCTAAAAAAAATATTATCTCCGAGAGCAAAGAAGCAGAATTAGAGAAAAATTTATTGGAGGAAATTAATGCCCAGGTTAAAGCCGGGCACAAAGGAAATTTAGACCTTCTTCAGCAGGAAAGCAATTATAATAATGCTGTCTTTAATTTAGAAAAAGCCAATGATGACTACCATCAATCTTTTAGGGAGTTTAAATTAGAATTAGGATTAAATAATCAAGAGGAAGATGAATTTTATTTAGTTGAGGTAGATTACCCTGATGTTTGGCAGATAGGTGAAGAAGAAGCTCTAAAACAGGCCATTGAAAATAGTTTTATTTTAGAATTACGGAAAAGGCAAATAGAATTGGCTAAAGTTGATTTAGAAAGGGCTGAGGTAGCCGCAAGTCCGGAATTAGATTTGCGAAAACTTAGAAATAATATAGAATTAGCCAATTTAAATTCCACTCAAACTCAAAAAGAATTAGCTAATTCAATTAGAAAACAGTTCTATACTTACAAACAGTCTATTAATAGTTTAGATTTAAGCCAACAAAACCTGAATCAGGCTCAGGAAAATAATAGTATTATAATCGATCAGGTAAAAGCGGGCCTTAAAACCAAAAATGATCTTTTATCAGCAGAAATAAGTTTATTGCAGGCAGAGTATAATTTAAATTCAGCCATCCTCAATTACTATACGACTAAATTAACTATGCAGAAATTAATAGGGCAGAGGATTGAAGAGGGAGAGATTGAATGAATCGAACTATAAAAAATAATTCATTTTTTATTTTATTTTTAATAATATTTACAAGTTTTATCTTTACCGGGGCGAATGTCCAGGCCAAAGAGATTTCTTTAGAAGAAGCCCTTAATTGGGGGATTGAAAACAATTCTTCAATTAAAGAAATAAAAGACAGTATTGAAACCATAGAAAGAAGTTTAAATTTAATTGATACCGAATACGGTTTTAAAACAAATATTAGCGCTAATCCGATTATTGCCGGTGATAGCTCAATTATTGCTAATGATGAAAGTAATAGTTCCGAAAGCAGCGATAGTTCTAAAATCAGTTTAAAAACTACGAAATTATTTCCTAACGGAATAATCCTCCAATCGGAAATTTCTTTAAAAGAGGAAGACTGGTTTAATCTGGAAAAGCTTTCGGAAGGACCTGATAGTACTTTTAGTACAACCAAAAGCCTTTATCCTGTATTTCCCATCAAATCAGAACAGGAAAAATATTTAGCTTCTAATAACTTACTTAAAGCCAGGGAAAATCTAACCTGGCAGCAAGAATATAAAAAAATAGAATTTTTAGAATCTTATTTTAATCTTCTACGCCTGCAGGAAAAATTATCTTTGGCTAAAACCAATTTTCAGTATGCTCAAGATGATTTAAATAAGATATTAAAGAAAATTGAGATTGGTGAAGCAGGAGAAAGACAGGAAATAGAAGGAAAGATTGTTTTAAAAAAAGCAGAGATAAATTTTTTACAAGCTCAAAATACTTTTCTTCAACAAAAGAACGGATGGTATTTGAATCTAAATTTACAAGAAGAAACCGAAGCGTCTTTGTTGGGAAATTCGCCTTTTTTAGAAGAGATTATAAAATGGGCTGATTCTTTAGAATTTAATTTAAAAGAAGAAGGGTTAATGGAATTAGCAGTAGATAACTATTACAAAATTAGAAATATTCTCCTGGATCAAGACAGCTCTCAAAAAGAAGCAGAATGGAATTTGGCTAAAAATAAACCCCAGGTTGATTTGTTTGGCGCTTATACCAGCAAGAATAATAGTTGGGGAATAGAAATTGAATTAAGTTACGATATCTTCGATGGAGGGAAACAAAAGATAGAAGACGAAGGATATCAAGCGAAATTAGAAAATTTAAAGGATGATTATTTACAGATAGTCTCTGAGTTAAAATTAGAATTATCTGGTCTAATTAATCAGCAGGGAATAAATAATTTAAACTTAGAAGAAAAATTAATGTCCTGGGAAAAAGCTAAATTAGAAGAGGAATCTTATCAAATACAACTTAAACAGGGCTTAATTAGTGATAGTGAATATCAGTACAAGATGCTTGAGTGGCAGGAATCAGAAATAAATCTAAAATCTGCTAAAGATGAGATTTTAATAAATAAATTACGCATGGCTCATTTTTTAGGATTCAGAAAATAGCGGTTAAAGTTAAGGAGTGAAAAAAAGATGAAGAAGAAATGGTTGATTGTCGGAATAATTATTATTGTAGTAATTATTTCTCTTTTTGTCGGGAGCAGGTTTTTAAACAAAACAAGTGAAGAGGAATTGACTGAACAAAAGATCAAGATTACTCCTCAGATGATTACATCTGTAGAGCGAGGAGATCTTAAAAAAACGGTTTCTACCAGTGGTTACCTGCAGGCAGCTGATGAAAAAGCTCTCATTTTTAGTCTGAACGGAGAAATTGAAGAAGTGTTAATCAGTGAGGGTAATAGAGTTACAGAGGGAGAAGCATTGGTGCGATTAGAGAAAAGTCAGCAAGAATATAATTATTTAAAAGCAAAAAATACTTATGAATTAATTAAGACGAGTGGTTCAGAAAGTGAAATAAACGAACAAGAGCTAAATTTTCAAATCGCTAAGAAAAATTTAGAAGATACCACTCTTAAAGCCCCATTTTCCGGTTTAATTACTGATGTTTCCGTTAAATCGGGTGATTTTATTGGTTCAGGAAATGAAGTAGCTTATATAATTGATGACAGCAGCTATGAAATAGAAGTTGCAGTTAGTGAGATTGATAGTTTGGAGATAGAAGTAGGGCAGGAGGTAATTATTATCCTGGATGCTTTCCTGGGAAGAGAATTTTCAGGAAGAGTAAGGGAGATTCATAATTACACTCAAAATGTAAACGGAGTAGTTACTCTTCCGGTTACAGTGCAGTTAGATAAGGCGGATAGGCAGTTTAAGCCTGGTTTTTCCGCTTTAGTGGAAATTATTATTGGTAGAGCAGAAGGCGAATTATTAGTTCCTATTAGCGCACTCCTTGACAGAAAAGGGCAGCAGACGGTAGTTAAAGTAGTGGATAATGAGCCAGTGTTTACTCCGGTAAAGGTCGGATTTAGCGATGGAGTTTATACTGCAATCGAAGAGGGATTGGCAGAGGGTGAAGAGATAGTAATAAATGTTTACGAATTTGCTAAGGCCGGTTCCGGAAGTAATGCTGCTAGCATTAAGAACGGCGGTATGCCTATGATTCCAGGCATGGGCGGAGGCGTCAGGATTCAGAAGTAATTAGATAAGTAGACAGAAATAAGAGTGAGGAAAATGAAAATAAGGTTGATATTTAAATGTTAGAGATAAAAAAAATAAAAAAAATATATCAGATGGGGAAAGTGAAAGTAGAGGCTTTAAGGGGAGTTTCTTTTTATATTGATAAAGGAGAATTTGTAGCCATTATGGGTCCTTCCGGTTCAGGTAAATCTACTTTAATGCATATTATCGGTTGTCTTGATCAACCTACAGGGGGTAGCTTTATAATCGGAGGAAAAGACGTGAGTAAACTAAATGACGATAGACTGGCCGAGATTCGCAATAAAAGGATTGGTTTTGTTTTTCAGCAATTTAATCTCTTGTCTCGAACCAGTATTTTGCATAATGTGGAAATCCCACTTATCTATGCAGGATTAAAAACCAAAAAGAGAAGGGAATTGGCTAAACAAGCATTAGAAAGCGTGGGCTTAGGTGACAGGGTAAAACATAAACCTAACGAGATATCGGGTGGAGAAAAACAGAGAGCTGCTATTGCCCGGGCTTTAGTTAATGACCCTCTAATTATTTTAGCTGATGAACCAACCGGAAATTTGGATACTAAAACCGGAGAAGAGATTATGAAAATCTTTTATAAACTACACCAACAAGGAAATACTGTTATTATGGTAACTCATGAAGCAGAAGTTGCCAGACATGCCCGAAGGATTATTCATTTACGCGATGGTTTAATAGAAAAGGATGAAGTAAAAACATGATTTTTGAAATTATAAAATTAGCAATTGAGAGTTTAAAAGCAAATAAACTGCGTACCTTTCTTTCTATGCTGGGAATAATTATCGGAGTTGGAGCGGTAATTGCTATCGTTTCTATTGGTTCCGGAGCTCGGGAGCTAATTACTGCTCAAATTTCTGATTTAGGCTCTAATGTCATAAATATTTTACCCAGTACCAGTAAAGGATGGGCAGGCAGAGTTAGTAAAAGTTCAGTTGATATATTCACTTTGGAATTAGCTGATTATATCGAGAAAGTAAGTCCCTCGGTAAAGAGAGTAGTACCTATTTCCCAGGGTTCGGGTTTATTGATAAAAGGGAATTTTAATATTAAAACTACTATTATCGGAACAGATGCTGATTATCAGGAGGTAAATAATTATAATCTGGCTCTGGGGCAATTTATAAATGAAAGTGACCTTGCCACCAGCCGAAACATTATAGTATTAGGCTCGGGATTAGCTGAAGAACTGTTTGGCAATAATAATCCCTTAGGAGAGAAAATGAAATTATCCTATCAGGGAAGAGATTATCTTTTTACGGTAATTGGGGTAATGGAAGAAAAGGGAGCCGGATTAACCGGTAATCTTAATGAACAGGCTTATATACCTATTACCACCTTTATGAAAAAACTTTCTAATTCCCGATTTGTTTCCTATTATATAGCTCAGGCAAACTCCGGTGATGAAGCCTCAGCTGCAGTGGGAGAAATAGAATATTTTTTAATTAAATATCTGGAAGATGAGGAGCAAGAAAAATTTAGCCTGCTAAGTCAAGACCAAATTTTAGATACTGTTAGTTCAGTTACTGCCGCTCTAAGTCTAATGCTGGGAGGAATTGCAGCTATATCCCTGCTGGTAGGGGGGATTGGAATTATGAATATTATGCTGGTATCGGTAACTGAGAGGACCAGAGAGATAGGAATTCGCAAAGCCTTGGGAGCAAAAAATAAGAATATTATGAGCCAGTTTCTTATCGAAGCTTTGAGTTTAAGTGGAATGGGAGGGCTGATTGGTATTTGTTTTGGTTGGTTGGGAGCCTTCCTAATTGCTCAAGCCGGAAATTGGCCCCTTGTAGTTTCTCCTATCTCTGTTTTATTAGTTTTTGGTTTTGCATTAATTATTGGTCTTTTCTTCGGTCTCTACCCCGCTATGAAAGCCGCCAAAATGGATCCCGTCGACGCCCTACGATACGAATAAAAAGGTGACAGGGGACGGTCCTTTGTCACCTTTTCAACCTTCATCAACTTGCTAATAAGGTGACAAAGGACCGTCCCCTGTCACCTTTTTAAAAAAATTAAAAATATTTTAAATAAAAAAAAGGATTTTTAAGATGCTCTATCGAATATAGAAAAAATATAGAAATTGTGACTGTGGATTCTTTACATCAACTTAAAAGTAATTAAGGGGGGTGGTTAAAATAAAAGCAAAAGCAAAATTAATGACGGGTTTTGCCTTATTGATTATTATACTATTTTCTTTTGCTACTTTTATTACGTGTGCAGAGCGGAGTTTTAAAATAACTGATTATCAAGCTCAGGTGAGAATATTAGAAAATGGTGATATTCAGGTAAGCGAAATTTTTGAGTATGATTTTGATGGCGATTTTAATGGCGTAATAAGAACTATAGGAATTAAAGGGTCCGATGGATTTAAATATTTTAAGGCTTCTGAATATTTCCCTGAAGAAAAAGAATTAGAATATACTCAAAGTCTCGCTGCAGATATGGTGACTTATAGAATTTATGATAAATCCAGCAATGAAAGAAAATTATTTTTGCTGGAATATCAGTTAAAAAATGTTGCAACTTTATACAATGACACCGCAGAGTTTTACTGGAAATTTTTTGATGAGTCCAATACTTCTCCCATCGGCCACATTAAGATAGAAATAGAGCTCCCATCTGCAGAATTCTCAGCAGAAGAACTAAAAGTATTTGGACATGGCCCACTGGACGGAAAAGCGTCTATCCGGGAAGACAGAAAGATAGTATATGAAGTTGATGGATTATCTTCAAGAGAAATGGTGGAAGCGAGAATCTTATTCCCTACCCGCATGATTCCCAATAGCACTAAAATAATTAACCAGAATAAATTTGCTGAAATAATGAAAGAGGAATTAGCGTGGGCTAAAAAAGCAGACAGAGAGATGTATTTCAATATTATCGGTTTTTTACTGGCTCTACTGGTAGTATTATTTAATATATTCCTGGCTATTCGGCTTTACTTTAAATATGATAGAGAGCTCAAACCAGAAGTTGAAATGGATTATTACCGTGAATTACCTCAGGATATTACACCTGCTGTCTTGAGTAAATTAATGAGCATCCAGGAGGTGGGCAGTAAAGATATTATGGCAACTTTGATGGACTTGGTGCGCAAGAAATATTTAAAGATTGAAGAGATTCCAAGAGGAAGAAAAAAAGATTATAGATTTATATTAATTGAAGGAAATGACACCACTAATTTAAAAGAACATGAATCGTATTTATTCCATTGGCTTTTTTATTCTATCGGTAATGGGGTGAGTGTAACTTTAAAAGAGATAAAAGACTATACCAAAGCATCAAAAACCCAGAGCAGTTTTCTGCATAATTATAGAAAATGGGTGAAAAAAGTGGGAAAGGAATTCAAAAAATATAATTATTTCGGTCAATCAAAAGAAGGATTAAAGACTGCTGGTAAAATAGTTTTAATGGAATATGCCGCAGTATTTTTATTATTTGCCCTGGGAGCCCTCTTAAAAATGCAGTTGCTCATGATTATACCACTATTAATTGCAGTTAGTTTCACTGGCTTTGGGGTGATAATCTACGGTGCATTGATAAGAAAAAAGACACAAACGGGAATTAATGAATATACAAAATGGAGGGCATTTAAACAATTCTTATTACATTTTAGCAATATGAAGGATTACGAAATCCCTTCTGTAGTAGTCTGGGAACATTATCTGGTTTACGCTATCTCCCTGGGAGTGGCAGACAAAGTAATTTCAAAATTAAAACTGGCTTTGAGTAATCAAGATATATCCTTAAGGAATTCTACATACTTATACTGTATGACTGATAGGAGCGGAAGATTAAATAACAGTATGTTCAGGTCTTTTGATAAAGTGTTCACTTCTGCTTTCGCCACTACAAGTTCTTCAACCGGTTCGGGTGGCGGCTTCTCTTCCGGAGGCGGAGGAGGAGGCGGTGGCGGCGGAGCCGGTGCTTTTTAAATGATTTATCAAAATGAAAAAGAGAAAGGGGTGTTTTTATGAGTTTTATAATGATTTTTGCTATTCTAATTGTATTGTGGGGGGTTTTAACTTACAATAAATTAGTAATGTTAAGAGGGAGAATAGATAATTCTTGGGCGCAGATCGATGTCCAGCTAAAAAGAAGATTTAATCTAATTCCTAATCTGGTAAGTTCTGTAAAAGGGTACGCCAAACATGAAAAAGAAACATTAGAAGAAGTGACTGCATCTAGAACCAAATATTTATCAGCAAAAACACCGGAGGAAAAATTAGGAGCAAACTCAGAGTTAACCGGAGCCTTAAGCAGACTTTTTGCTGTGGCTGAAAATTATCCGGACTTAAAAGCCAGCACAAACTTTCTGGATTTACAAAAACAACTGAAAGATACCGAAGACAAGATAGGTTTTTCAAGACAATTCTATAATGATACTGCTATGAAATTTAACATTGCTATAGTCAAAGTACCGGCTTCAATAATTGCTAATCTATTCGGTTTTACCAGCAGGCCTTATTACAAAACAGAGGGAGAAGAAAGGGAGAATGTAGAAGTAAAGTTTTAAAAAAGGAACAGAGAACCGTCCCCTGTATCAGGTGATCAGGTAATGGAAAATATGGAAGATGTACACGGAATAATTAAAAAAAATAGACAGATAAAAAAGTTTTGCCTGTATGGATTTTTAAAAAACCTTAAGTTTTTTGAACCCTACTTATATATTTATCTAATACAGGTAGTACACCTTAACCTGTTCCAGATAGGAACTTTATTTTCTATTAGAGGGATAATTATCTATATATTTGAAGTTCCCTCCGGGATATTTGCCGACCAATACGGAAAAAAGACCGAATTGATGATCTGTTTTATCTTCTATATTGCATCTTTCTTCTTCTTTTTCCTGGGAGGCAGTTATGCAATTATAGCTATAGCTATGGTCTTTTTTGGCCTGGGAGAAGCCTTTAGGTCAGGTACGCATAAAGCAATGATTTATTCCTATTTGGAACAGAAGGGCTGGTTTGAACATAAGACTTTTGTCTATGGCCGCACCCGTTCTTTTTCCTTAATCGGTTCTTCCTTATCTGCCTTTACTGCAATCTTTTTAATTATTAAATTGCCCAGAATGCAATCGATTTTCTTGTTCAGCATTATCCCCTACATCCTTGATTTTCTCTTAATCTTATCCTATCCCAGAAGTTTGAATGAACAGGTAGAATCTACTATCAGCATAAAAAAATTTTTTACTTATAGTATTAAACAGTTAAAAAATGTTTTTGTTAACACTTCCCTCAGAAATGTAGTGGTAAGTTCCTCACTCTTTGATGCCATTTTTAAGGTCTTAAAAGACTACATTCAGCCTATCTTAAAAGATATTATTTTAGTTTCCGGAATCTATATAGTAGTCTCGATGGAGGCAGCCACTCAGTTAAAAATTATTTTAGGACTTATTTACGGAGTGATGTATATCTTTAGTTCATGGGTTTCCCGAAATGTTTACCGCTTAAACCTAAAATTTAATTCTGATAAACTGATGGATATTAGTTTTGATATTTTGGGCATAGTATTTTTTATTATGTTTTTTGCTATCAAAACTAAAATTATGTTAGTAGTTATACTTCTTTATTTTTTCCTTTATCTTTTGAAAGACGGCAGGCGACCGCTGGCGGTTGATGTTTTTGGTGATTATATGAAGAAAAATGAACGAGCCACAGTAATGTCAATTGAAAGCCAGGTCGGTTCATTTTTTATGATAGTATTAGCTCCTTTATTCGGTTATGTTGCCGATAGATTTGGTATTGCAACTTTATTTTTTATAGTAGGACTTTCGATATTGGTTTTAAATAGATTTTTAAGAGTGGAAAAAAATTAAAAATGTCAATGTAAACTTTAGTGAAATAGTTAGATATAAAGAAGAAAGCTACCTTTTCTATCTTTCCTTTTTCTTTCTTAACTCGATACTATATACTCGATACTTTCTTTCGATATTATTTGAATATTTTATAGAATATATTATAATTAAATTAGAGAGGATATAATAGACAATAAAAAAACAATAAAATATATATTAATGCCATCCGGAATTTTTAAAAATTTAAAATGAAGGGAGGCTGTAGATAATGAAGAAAGAAGAAGAATTCTACCAGAAAGAACTCAACTTAATTAAGGGAAAATTGGGTGAGGTTAAAAAAGGTAAATATAAACAGACAGAAAAATAAAAAATTAAGGGATAAAAGAGAAACATTGTTAGTTGATACAGTATTAAAAGCAGGTGACTTAACAGAAAACCTACAAAAGGCTGAGAAATTTAAAGAAGATATTGAGAAATTAAAAGATGAATTCAAGGATCTTAAAACCATTATTAAAGGTTTGGAATTGCGGGAAAAGATATTTAAATCGATAATTAGTGAAAAAATAGAAAATTTTTAAATTTTTCTTTCTCGCAATTCAAAACAAGAAAAGAAAATAAAGCAGATAGAGATAGGAGGAAATAAATGAGTTCAAAAGTTCCAACCAGAGGAGAAGCTTATCAGCTGCTCACCGAATATAACAAAAGTGATAGTCTGATAAAACATGCCTTAGCTGTAGAAGGAGTTATGCGCTATTTTGCTCGCAAGCGAGGAGAAGATGAAGAAAAATGGGGGATTATTGGTCTGGTTCACGACCTTGATTATGAGCAATTTCCCGAAGAGCACTGCCATAAAAGCGAAGAGATATTAAAAGAAAAGGGCTGGCCCGAAGAATATATTCGAGCAGTAGTAAGTCATGGTTGGGGGCTCTGCTCAGAAGTTGAGCCACAAACAGAGCTGGAAAAGGTCCTTTATGCTATAGATGAGCTTACCGGTCTGGTGGTAACTACAGCTTTGGTTCGACCCTCTAAAAGTGTTATGGATGTAAAAGTAAAATCAGTGAAGAAGAAATGGAAAGATAAAAGATTTGCTGCCGGAGTAGATAGGTCTGTCATTGAAAAAGGTGCCCAAATGTTAGGTATGGAAGTTTCTGACCTTATTGCTGATACCCTTGCTGGCATGCAAGAAGTGGCCGAAGAGATTGGATTAAAAGGAGTGCAAGTTTAGAAAGCGAAAAATTAACCTATTTAGAATGATGCTTATCAAATAGAAAAATTATTAGATGATTGCAACCCAAAAAGTAAACAAAATGGTAATGTAGGGGCACGATGCATCGTGCCCACAAGAGATATTAGACAATAAAATGGTGAGGGCACAATTCATTGTGCCCCTACAATATAATTATATGGTACAGGGGACAACGGTTCTCTGTACCATATTTTTAAATATAGATTATCAGGAGAAATAATTATGAAAAAATCTGGAGATGAAAAGGTCAATCTAAATATCCGAAAGGCTTCCGTAGATGATGTCCCTTTAATTCTTAAATTTATAAAGGAACTTTCAGTATATGAAAAAATGTCTAAAGAGGTAGTTATCACTGAAGCTATTCTCCAAGAAACCCTCTTTGGAGATAAATCATATGCCCAGGTTCTTATAGCAGAAATTGAAGGAAAGCCCGTAGGTTATGCTTTATACTTTTATAATTTTTCTACTTTCGTGGGGCGACCCGGTCTTTATGTAGAAGATGTATATGTTTCTGAGGAATATCGAGGACAAGGAATCGGCACCGCCTTATTTAAATATTGTGCTCATATTGCCAAAGAAAATAAATGTGTTAGAATGGAATGGCTTGTTTTAAATTGGAATCCGGCTCGAGAATTTTATGACCATATGGGAGCAAAACCTCTGGATGAATGGGTGGTGTATCGTTTAACCGGTGATGCTTTAGACAGAATGGCGGATTTATAGTCGCTAATTAATCTATTATTATTCCCGCATCTTATGTCATTCCCGCGAAAGCGGGAATCTATCTTTTTCTGTCATTGCAAGCACTGATTTATCAGTGCGCGGCAATCTCTACTCTCCTAAGAATTCACTATTTCATCACCAGATAATTTATTTTTTACAGGTAAAATCTTATCTACCTGGACAATTACCACCGAAAATACAACCATTAAAATCCCTGCCAATTTCCATCCCCAAAGGGCTTCCTTAAATATCAGATAAGAAAGTATAACCGATACCACCAGTTCCAGGGTGCTAACAATTCCTGCTTTCGATGCTTCAATACCATAAGATAATCCGGTAATATAGAATCCGTAAGCTATAACAGTGGAAATTAATCCGATCGAGCCTAAGAGTAGCCACGCCTTTAACGCTAAATTGATTTGAAAGATTTCCAGAGGATGAGAAAAAGGAAGATAAAAAAGTAGTCCGAATCCGATGGAATATACGATGATAGTTAATTGATGGTAATCATTAATTATGGCTTTGCTTAAAATAGTAAGTAAGGCAAAGGTAAAACCCGCTCCTAAACCCATTAAAACTCCTGGTAAATTTAATTTAAGAGTTTCCATAGAGCCTCCGGTGGCAGCAAAGAAGCTTCCTCCTATACAGAGGAATAGGGCTACAGTTTTAAAAGGAGTAAATAATTCCTTATAAAAAATTCTCGCCATAATGGCAATAAATATTGGTGCAGTATATAATAGAGTAGCTGCAGTAGCAATAGTAGTCTTTTGAATGGCACTGAAATATAATATATTAAAGAAAAATTGGCTGAAAAGTCCTATTAAAGAAATACGAATAAGGCCTTTCATGTTTACTTTTAGCAATTTCCTATTGGTAAAAAAAATAAAAGAGAATAAAATGATAAAGGCAAATACCATTCTCCATAATACAATGGCCTGGACCGATAATTGATAATTGAGCAGCATTTTTACTTGTGATCCTATCGTCCCCCATAAAATTCCGGCAGTAGCAACCATCATATATCCCTTGGTCTGTCTTTTCAAATCTATTTTCCCCGTTTTCCTTTTAATTATTCTGTTTAGTTTTTTTCAGAATTATTTAATAATAATTCTACCATAACATTGATAACATATCCATGAAACAGTAATTTGTCATTGCGAGTCCTGATTTATCAGGGCGCGGCAATCTCTCTTCTCTCCTTCTTAAAGTGGGGGTGATTACTTTTTTAATCTTTATTTTAAAAATATTCCACAAAAAAAAGGGTTTTCTAAATCTTTATCGAATATTAAAATATAACAACAAAAATTCACACCAATCACTAATAAAAATTTCTCTAAGGAGATAAAAATATGAATTTATTTATAAATATTATTTCAATAGCAGGACCATTAATATTTGCTGCCTGCCTATTTGCGCTAAAAAATATAACCACAGAAATAAAAATAGGGCTGTGGATTATCTGTGCCTTATTACTCATATTTGACCTATATTTAATAATAAAAGAAAAAAAGAATAAAGAAGAAAAATTTAAAAGAGAAGAACTTTATAATCGTTTATACGAAAGGCAGGAATTATTCGACAGAAACTTACCGGGAACCGTAACCGAAGTTCTGGAAAGAAATCCTTTATTAAAAAAATCCTTCCGCTCGGGGCAAAAGCATGAGAAAGAATATGAATTTGAGGAAGCTATTAAAGTATATGAAAAATGCCTGCATGATTTAAGTATCCCCGAGGAAGATAAAATTGGTTTTAATATCCTTATTGGCAACTGTTATTATTTTTTATCTAAACTAAATCAGGCGGAAAAACATTTTAAAGAATCATTAAATACTTTAAAAAGAGCAGAAAATAAAATTGCCAAATTGCCAGCCAAATCAACTGCGCTCGGCAACATAGGAAATATCTACCATAACTTAGGCAAACCCGATGAAGCATTAGAATATTATCAGCAGGCCTTAGAGATTAACAGAAAGCTCGGATACGAACAAGGTGCTGCCCATAATCTTAACAACATAGGTACCTTATACAATGAATTTGGTAAATATGATGAAGCATTGAAGTGTCAAGAAGAGGCGTTAGAGATTAGCAAGAAATTCAAAGATGAACAAGCTATAGCTAATAGTCTGACCAATATTGGAATAATATATACTGATTCAGGAAAATCGGAAGAAGCATTAAAACTTTTTCAGGAAGCATTAGAGATTAATAAAAAGAATAAATACCAGGAAGGAATCGCCAATGTTTTTAATAATATTGGTCTGGCTCACAGTAGTTTAAAGAAAACTGATCAAGCCTTAGATTATTATCAGAAAGCACTAAAGATAAATAAAAAGATAGGATATAAAGAAGGTACAGCGACTAATCTGGGGAACATAGGTCTGATTCATATTACTTTAGGCAAATCTGAAGAAGCACTAAAATATTATCAGGAGGCATTAGAGGTTTTTATACATATGAATGCTGAGTCGCGAATAGAAATATTATTAAAGCTTATTAAAATTATCGAGGAAGAAAAAAAGGAAAAGTAAAAAATATTTTAAAATGGAGATGATAATATGTCATTAGGAATAAACACCACCACCCCGGAAGGAATCGTCTTAGCTGCTGACAGCCGGCAATCATATCGCAATCGAAAAGGGATGGCTCGAATCGGAAGCGATAATGCTTCCAAACTTTTTCAGTTAAATAAAAGGATTGGCATAATTGTAACCGGACTGGCTTTTTTACCGGAAGATGGAGTAATGAAAAGTGTCAGTAAATTTATCGAGCAGTTTAAAAGAGATAACGATGTAGAAAGATTGAACGTAAGAGATGCTGCAGACAGATTGCACAGTCTTTTTGATATAAAATATGAATGGCAAAAGAGGTTAGATGATGCAGTAGAAAAGATTAATAATGACCTAAAGCGTCAGGGTTTCGAAGTTGTAGAAGTTAAGCAAGAAAATTATATGGTTAAATTCCAATATAAAGACCTGCAGGGGAATTTAAAAAATGGAATCGGGGGAATCGATAGGATTACTCTTCTGGTAGCCGGTTTTAATAAAGATGGTTCTCACGAAGTCTATACTTGTATTATTCCTGGCGAGGTTCAGAAGAAACGAGATAGCAGAGATAAAAACAAAGAATACGGAGCAAGCTGGATCGGTCAAAACGATGTGGTTTCCAGGATTGTTTTAGGGTTCGATGGAAGAATCAGCAATCTAAAGTTTGTTAATGAAGCAATGAAAAACCTGGGGCAAGAAGAAATAAGAAAACAGCTGGGAGGCTTGCAATATGCTATCCAGTGGGGGACAATGACTCTCCAGGATGCCATAGATTTTTGTACTTTGATGGTTCAGACTACTTCAGCAATACAGCGTTTTTCTGATGGCATCATAGCTAATCCGGGAGATATGCCCGGCGTTGGTGGACCGGTAGATGTGGCCGTCATCACCGCAGACCAGGGCTTCGTCTGGGTCAGCAGAAAAAAACTAAAAATCGAATCTCTCTCCTCCCCCTTGAGGGGGGAGGATTAAGGTGGGGGTGGAGTATTCCCTTATCTTTCTTATTTTTCCTAACGTAGGGGCACGATGAATCGTGCCCATTTGTTTCGTGCGCCCAGCATGGGTGATTACTTGTCGGTGAAAGTCCGATATGGGGGTTGATAGTGCCAACCATTAGCTTAAGACAAGGGTGTCCATCGTGAGGTGGAATCTGAAAGGTTGCCTGCGGCAAAGCT
>Ga0315549_1002370_pt1 | contig 18010 bp, 16 predicted proteins | sample SalMarSW160200MG_FD_203101 | JGI IMG/M metagenome (GOLD analysis project Ga0315549, IMG submission 203101) | Salt marsh sediment microbial communities from the Plum Island Ecosystem LTER, Massachusetts, United States - Salt Marsh Sediment SW1601-200 ... | reverse complement strand
CCAGACTCTTTATTCTCCTATCGAGTTCACCCACATTCATCCACTTCTTAATCGGATACATCTCTGTTTTAGTCATGTATTCGTAATACACCTATAAGTATAAAAAGTTTAGTTTTTAACTATAAATGATATTAGAGTTATGCTTTCGTTCTCATCTTCATGAAAGTTTACGCTGTCGAGTGTGTCTTTAATAATCAGGGTGTTTCCCTCGTCCAATGAGTCAAGGTAGGAAGTGATTGTTTTGGTGTCATTATACTCTGTCTGGTTATAGTCATACATAAACTCTCCCATGGTCATCGTCATTGCTTCTGTATCTTCCTTCAAACAGCCGGAATTCAAAAGAAGAATCAGGAAAATAGCAATAATGAAGATTGCCTTTTTCATGGGATGCCCAACTCAATATGTTATTTATATCTTTTGCACCATCAAAATTATTATAGGCATATACAATATTCAATTGCGAAATTCTTATACACCCTGACCTTATTAGGGTCATAAGGTGTTTCAACATGCTCAAGAAAGTAATGGCCATAGCCGTGGCAGGCATTTTATGTATAACATTCCCCTTTGTATTCGGGGGAGATGAAAAAGGAATAAACGCAACGGACATAGGTTCTGAACGTACGATCAACGAAACCGCTGTTGTTGTTTCAAAGGAGAATCCTTTCTATCCGCTGATAGCAACTCCCATATCCGTTTACTATGACAATGGGCAGCATGTTGCCCCTCTGCTCGTGCAGGATTTTACAAATCCGTCAAAACCCGTGCAGAGATTCAAAGAAATGTACGGGCTTAGCAACCCCATCTATGTTGTGGGGGAAACCCCGGAGAGTGCATCGATACGACTTGCAACCGAGGTATGGGTACAGAGTGATGCGGCACTGCTCATGAGACAGGATAACGATGGTTATAACCTTGGCATTGTTGCAGTGCCTCTTGCATCGTATCTAAATATCCCGGTATTTGTAACTAACGATATCGACAATGTAAAAGGCACGCTGAAAGAGCTGGGCGTAAAATCAACATTCGTTTGCGGGAATATCGCAGGTTATGGCGAGACCGAGAGGTTTGCAAGCGTTGAGGAGATAAACGACTACATACTGAATGTACTGAACGACGGGTTCGGCGGTTGCGGCTACATAACGATGGCAAACCCGCTTGATATAACAGCACCGGAAGTGCTGGATTCGGTGAGTTATAACTTCGAAGATAGCACAAGTTCTGTCGCAATACTTCCTGCACAATCATTCCACGCACTGCTATCGGAACAGTTAACGAAAACATATAAGTTTGTTGTGCCGGAAGATTACCACAATGCAAGGATAAAACTTGACTTGATAAACAAAAACTCTGAAAACGTGACAGAGCTCGGGGACGGAATATTTTTAATGGTTACAAGCCCTGATGAGAATACTTACGTATATACCGCAACCGGGGCGGGAATACCAAAAGTGGACATCAACGGGGACATAACAAGCGATAGAGTTCACTATGAAACGATTGTTTATGATAAGCCGGGAGAGTATTCCGCAACAGTTATAGGAAGATGGTTTGCCTCCGTCGAAGGAGAATACGAACTCAATATTACGATAGAGAAAATAGATACCACCATCATGCCCACCATGAAATCGCTGTCATCAATGTCTCCTTACCTGACTGCCTACCATAGAGGTATTGTCTTTGCCAAGCCGGAATTTGCATTCGGGGGCAACGAGAGTATGACATCGGAAGGCGGAATATACCAGCCGGGCGATAATCCTGCCCTAATAGATATTGCAAATGCTCACACGATGACTATACACAACGAATTCAACGACCTGCTCGCAAAAATTGCAAACATTTCACATGATGACATAGAGGCATTGAGAAGTTACTACACAGAAAACCCGATTTACATTGCAATAATGGCAGACACTAATATGGTTCCCATGTACTACTACCGCAATCCCGATAGCGCCTACCTCATGGGCTGGGGCGTGCCAAGCGATTATATATGGGGGGATGTCGACCTCAGGGACGGCGACGTTGAAAACGATACATATTCGTATTACCCGTTCCAGGAAAACGCCGTCGGCAGGGTAACAGGTTATGATTCCGAAGACTGCAGTGCCCTGATTGCAAGAACGATTTACTACGATGATATCATCCAGAATCTCGGAGATTGGAAGAACAATGCGACAGTGCAGACCGGCTGCGGCCTGGAATTCCAGAAAGTACCCGTAATGACAACCCTTTCAAATATGATAAGCGGGGGGGATGAACCGACAAAATGGCCAACCGGGGAAAGTATGTTCGCGAATTTGCACATCACAAATGATTTAGAGGAAAGCGGCTTCAATGTCAAAAATACCTTCCTGCTCGAGTCACAGAGAGAGGGATTCAGCAATTTAAAGGATGTGGGAAGGAAATATATAACGTTCCCTCACCTGCTGGAGGCGATGAGCGGTGAAGATGCAGTACACGGAGGAGAGAATCAACGGAATAGCAATATCATCTTTACTTTTGCCCATGGATTTTACTATCTGTACGAGGCAGGGGACATTCTCATGGATGCAAGAGGTTTCCCCCCGTTCACGACCATGTCCAGATTTTACTATATGGGCAGCGGGCTTTCAAGCAAGGGAACATATGACGTTAGAAGTATCGTCAATTCCGAATACAATCCATCCGTACTGTTCGTGGAAAGCTGCATTGTCGGAAGGACCGACGGGCTGATGCCGCAGAACACGCTATCGCAGGCATATATGCATGCAGGAATGAATGGAATGGTCGCCGCCACCCGCGTCACCGCCGACCCGGGTTATCTCGAGCCGGGATTGATATTCAAAGGGTTCGGAGCAAAGGGTTTTGTGAATGCCACCCTGAATCTGCTCCTCGATGATGAATACCCGGATGTACACTTCGGGGCTGTCATCGCCCAGGATTTCATCATGGATATGACGCACGGTGACAACACCACAGGCATGGCCCTAAGAAATGCCAAGAATCTGTACCTGCCGAAGGATGCGAATAGCACATTCATGTGGACACCACCGCTTCCGTTCACGACGGGAGAGAGGACAATTGACCGTATGATAGAGGAGAAAATGCATCAGAGCATGAGCGATGAAGGCAGATTCATGGACAAGAAATATCACTGTCTGCACGAATTCACACTTTACGGAGATCCTGCCTTCAACCCGTGGAATCCATGAAGTATCCTTATGAAGAATTTAAAGAGGATGCCGTTAAACGGCTAGCATGGGCAATAAAAGAGCTTTACAATTTAGGTATTCCGAGAGAGAAAATAGAAGAGAAGATTGAGAAACCAAAAAGACTGCCCAAGGAAGCGGGGAAACGGGGATTGAAAAGAATGCCCGATTTGGCTTACCCCTGCTTTCACCTTTCCAATAAAATAAAAGTTCAGATGAAAACCCCTCTCGAGATTGCCATGGAAATATCTAAAAAAATAAAGGGGAGTTTAATAAAGAAAATAGGGGCAAAAGCCACATTGTTGGAAGATGCCAAAGAAATTGGGGCATATGTAAATTTTTACATAAATAATGATTTATTGGCGGAAAAACTACTCAAACAGATAAACGAGACTAGAGATGATTTCGGTAAAGGAGAAAGGAAAAATAAAAGTATCATACTGGAACATACATCCGCGAATCCCAACGGGCCGCTGCATGTTGGCAGGGCAAGAAACCCGATTATAGGCGACACACTCGCAAGGATATTCAAATTCGCGGGCTATGATACAGAGACCCAATTTTATGTGGACGATATAGGGAAACAGGTTGCCATACTTCTCTGGGGGCTGAAGAATCTCGATATAAAAGCGGAAGAAAAGAAGGATGATCACCGCCTTGTAATATTTTACCAAAAAGCCTACGAGATGATGGAGAAGAATGAGAAGGTGAAAGAGCAGATAGGGCACATAATAAAAAAATGCGAGGAAGGAGATGAAAAAATTCTTGAATCGATGAAAGAAGCATATGAAAAGGCTCTGGGGGGTATTCTCGAAAGTCTGGAAAGAATAAACATAAAAATTGACAGTTTTGTGGATGAGTCAAAATTCATTCTCGACGGAAGCGTCCAGTATATCATAGAGAGACTGAAGAAATCGAAATTTGCGGGATATGATGACAATGCATTATATCTGGATATGGAACCATTCGGGATACACGGTAGAAACAAAAAATTCTTTTTAACGAGAAAAGATGATACTTCCCTATACGCCACAAGGGATATAGCTTACCACCTGTGGAAAGAAAAAAGGACGGATATGATGGTAAATATTCTCGGCGAGGATCATAAACTGGAGGCAAAGCTGGTTGAAACGACTCTGAAAATCCTTGGGGCAAAAGTACCGAATACGGTATTTTACTCATTTGTATCACTGCCAGAGGGCAAGATGTCCACACGGCGGGGGAGAACCGTATACCTTGATGAACTGATTGAGGAATCCGTGGAACGGGCATACCGGGAAGTTATGAAAAGGCGGGAATTACCCGAAGAGAGAGCAAGATTCATTGCCGAGAAAGTGGGAGTCGGAGCGGTACGGTATAATATCGTAAAAGTAAATCCAGAGAAAGCCATAACTTTCAGATGGGAGGAAGCAATGAATTTTGAGGGAGAATCTGCACCATTTATTCAGTATGCTCATGCACGGTGCTGCTCAATTGTAAAAAAGTCAGGTAAAGAAAAGATTGATATTTCGGAAATAAATTTCTCAAATTACAACCATCCCCAGGAAATATCGCTCATAAAGATGCTGGCTTCATTCCCGGAAATAACCAAAAAATGTCAGTATGAATTCAATCCGGCATTTCTTGCAGATTATGCTTATGGACTTGCCACCTCATTCAATGTCTTCTACAGGGATTGCCATGTTGTCGGCAGCGAAAAGGAAAAGGAGAGGATTGCTCTCGTGCATGCCACGAGACAAACGTTGAAAAATGCCCTTAATCTTCTTGGAATCGAAGCACTGGAAGAAATGTGACCTGATAGCCGCTGCTTCATATCCCTTCCCATATCTTCTGTTTTCATGAAAATCATATTTCATAACCGGACCGTATAGGATGACCGATTTGTAATTGGTAAATATTCCATGATATCTTTACGGATACTTTCTGTTCATTGTTCTCGGAAATGGTATCGTGTCCTTTATGCTATCCAGCTTGCAGATCCATGCCAGTACCCGTTCAACTCCTAGCCCGTATCCCGAATGAGGCACCGAACCGTACCGTCGCAAATCGAGATACCACTCATACCTTTTCACATCCTCTCCCTGCTTTTTGAGAGAATTCATCAATTCATTTATATCCGTGGAACGCTGGCTACCCCCTACCATTTCCCCGTATCCCTCCGGGGCAAGCATATCGAAACATAACGCTTCATCTGGATGCTCCGGGTCGCTGGGCTTGTAGAAAGCCATCGCTTCTTTCGGATAGTGGGTAACAACAACAGGGGTATCAAAATGTTCCATAATCTTCTGTTCTTCAATTGTACGCAAATCCTTTCCGAACGGCACGTCCATTCCATCCTCCTTCAATATCGCCAGTGCCTCCCTGTATTTTATTGTGGGCCACGTCTTTTCCGTCATTTTTCTCAATGTCTCAGGGTCCCTTCCAAGAAATTTAAGGTCTTCTTCATGCTTCTCCAGAATCTTCTCTATGATAAATTTCGATTCCTTCTTTGCAAATTCAGTTACATCCTTGAGGTCAAACCATGCCGCCTCCATTTCCGCCATCCAGAATTCGCTCAGATGACGGCTCGTCTTTGATTTTTCAGCCCTGAATGTCGGGGCAACATCGTATACATTCCCCAAGGCAAAAATAGCTGCCTCTGCATACAGCTGCCAGGACTGAGAAAGGTATGTCTTATCGCCGTAGAAATTTACCTCAAAAAGCGTGGAGCCGCCCTCGCACTGGCTGGGCTGGAGTATCGGCGGATGGAATTCATAAAAGTCGTGGCTCCGGAAGAACTCATGGATTGCCCCGATCATCGTACTCCTGATTTTCATCACTGCCGTCAATTTCCTGCTTCTGAGCCACAGATGACGATTATCAAGCAGGAATTCGGTGCTCTGATCCTTGGTAATTGGAAAATCCTCGGCAAACTGGAGTACATGGAATTTCGTGGCGTGTATCTCTCTGCCGCCCGGTGCCCTCTCGTCCTTATAAATATTCCCTCCTATCTCAACCAATGACTCTATCAGGGCTTTCCTTGCTGATTTAAAATCCTCCTCGGGCAGGTTTTCCTTTTCGGCGATAACCTGGATTATTCCGCTTTCATCCCTTACAGAAACAAAGGCGAGTTTTCCGCTGCTGCGGGTTCTGTAAATCCAGCCCCTGATATTCACTTCCTGCCCCTCCTCTTTATTCAACATCTCTGAAATTTTTTGGTAGCCCTGCATTGAGATAAGAATGCACTCACGAATAAAGATTTTTTGTTGGGAAAAAGATATTTATGCCCGTTTCTATAAGGGAATATGCCCGGTATGTACTCCCCGTCACGCATTTCAACCTTTGAAAATTGTCCTTTGAAATTCAGATACCGTTACGTGGAAAAAATCAAGCCGCTGAGGGGAAGCATTGAAGCATTCACGGGTAGCAGGGTTCATGAAACATTTGAAAAACTGTACAAGGACAAAAGATTCCATAAGATTTGCAAACTGGATGAACTCCTTAACTTTTACAACCAAAGATGGAAAAATAAGATGGATGAAAATATCTTCATTGTCAAGGAGGATTATAGCCCGGAAAACTACCGCAAAATGGGAGAGGAATATATCCGCAACTACTACAAGATGTACAAACCATTTGATGATGGAAGGACGATTGCACTTGAGAAAACCATCTTTCTGCCAATAGATGATACCGGCTATACCGTGATGGGCATAATAGACCGTCTCTCGGAAAAGGACGGCGTATACGAGATACATGACTACAAGACTTCCATAAATCTCCCGACAATGGAAGAAATAAGGAAAGACAGACAGCTTGCCCTGTATGCCCTTGCAGTAAAGAACATGTACGAGGATGCTAAAGATATCGAACTCATATGGCATTACGTTGCCTTCAATAAGGAGTTGAGATTGAAAGAGACAGATGAAGAGCTTCAAAAGGTGAAAGAGGAAACGCTTGCTAAAATACTCGAAATAGAGAAGGCAATAGAAGAAGAAAATTTCAGCCCGAAGGAATCCGCCCTCTGCCCCTACTGCGAGTACCAGCATATATGTCCTCTCTTCAAGCACAAGCATACTGTTGAAACTCTACCGCCGGAGGAGACTAGATGGGAAGACGGCCATACCTTGGTGAACAATTACTGGGAAATCGAGAGTAAACTGAAAGAATTGGAGAACATGAAGGAAGAACTGAAAGAAAAAATAGTGCAGTACGCCCTGGGAAATAACCTACAATATGTCTACGGGAGTGAAAAAATTGCAAACGTCAAAATATATGAAAACCCGTGGTTCCCAGACGCAAATGACCCGAAGAGGGAGGAACTGGAAAAACTGCTTATGGAAATGGGGATTTATAACAGATACACAAGACTTGATACCATTGCCCTCTCGAATGCCTACAAGAACAAGGAATTGCCACCGTCCATTGAAGAAAAACTGAAGGAGTACATGCGTGTGAAAAGAATTTCGAGGGTGTATCTGCGAAGCACTGGAAAGGAGAAATAAAAAACAATGCTATCAGCAAAATTATCAAGTAGATATACAAGAAGTTCCTGCAAAAGAATACTATTGGACGATTCTGGCAAATACCGGTCTTTTAATTAGAGGAATTCGGAAGGATGATAACAATTTTTATACCCGAGTTCCAGCATTAAAAATGCAACAGTAAATGCCTCACTTCGCCCCTAACTTCCTCATCAATAAATTTGCAGAGTCGGCAGCACAATTTATGCCAACACCCTTTGCATTTGTGGAATCACCTACAATAAAAAAATTTTTTACGGGCGTGCCAGCACCGGGCTTTTCATTATCCGTCGTCTTGGCCACACCGTCCAGATGCCATATCGAGGGATAAAGACACCACTCTGTCTTTTTACGGAAATCTGGCATCATCTTCTCCATATACTTGTCCAGTATGTTACGCAACGTTTCGACTTTTTCCCTACTCCTTGCCTCGGCTGGAGCGCATATTACATATGCCTGTACCAGATATCTGTTCCGCGGCGACATTGTCGATGCAGAGTGTGCCATCTTAAAATCTATCATGCCCACGGCATCGTTGCCCTCTACATCCGCATTCCTCTCTATGAATACAAAAGCCTTGCCGATGAGTTTTTCGTCCAGTTCGCTTAAGGCATAGTAGGCGCATAGGCTGCCCGTTCCCTCAAGATTTTTTATTTTGCCCGCCCATCCGTCGGGAAATTCATTCTCGTCCGCAATAGAAAAGGTGTCCTGGACAGGTAAACTGGAAACAACGATATCATAATCCTCTTCCTCCCCCGTCGTAATGCCCCTCGCCTGCCCGCCTTCAATAATCACCCTATCCACCTTTTGGTGTATGATCTTACCCCCGTTTCCCTGAATCCAGCCGGCAAAATTTCTTGCAATGCTGTTTAACCCTCCTGCAGGATAGGAAACGGGATGCGAACCCATGAGTTCACGCTGTGCCCAGAATGTCTCGCCTGTTGATATCCTGCTCAAATCGTTCACAGTGGTAATCAGACGGGGAAATAATTCAAGGGTGAGTTTCATCTTCCCTCGCCCATATTTCTTTATCGTCTCCTCCATGGAAACACTTTCCAGTGCCCTGATGGTTTCCTTACTCGAAAAAAGAAGTTGAAAAATGCGGGGCAGCATTTTGAGCTTGTCAACTGCCGAAAGATAAGGATAGTCTATTTTTTCACCTATGAACCCGATGCGTGAGCCGATAATATCCTGTTTCATCCCGAGTGATGACATTATCTTCATGGGGGAAGCATTTTCTCCGCCCCCTATCAGGTGGAAACCCAAATCCATTTTATAACCGTCCATAAGCCCGCCAAAAATTTCTTCCATGGATGGCTCCGAGAAAGGAACATACATATCAAAACGTTTCAGTAGCCGCAGATACCCATCATAAGAAATTTCTTTATCTATTGTGAGGGCCCTCCCCCCAAGAGTGCCTTCCTTCTCGTATACATCCACTTCGTATCCCTCCTTTAGAAGAAGCGACGCGGATGCAAGCCCTGCAATACCTGCACCGATTACACACGCCCTCATTTTTTCACATCTCCGGCTGGAAAATCTTCGTTCCGGTAAATGAGGTGAATACGGCATACCAAATAATCGGAAGAACGGCAAGAATTATACCGCCTGCAATGCCAATCAGGCTCACAAGCATGACAGGAACAACCGAATACCTGAGAAAAGTTGCACCTGCTATCAGCTTCCTTATTCTCCTCCTGTCAAACTTCCTGAGGGTAACAAGCTTCATTTCGATATAAAGCACACCCGCAAGCATCACGGCCAGCAGGGCAATCTGCCAGTAATAATACTCCACTCCGTAGAGAAACGGAAGGAAAACAAGGATCGCAGAGAATATACGGATTCCCACACCGAACAATGAAAAAGCCGGCGGAATGCGGATACTCCCCCCGTGCACCTTTACTCCAGATAACAATGCAATGTTTTCCACCCCCATAAGATAATCGTGGTCCGCATCCTTTATCCCTCCCTCGACTGCATTCATATGCAATGTCTGGTTGAAAGTGAGCAGAAAAATGACCCATGTAAGGATACCGATGCCGCCATCCGCAACAGCCAGTGCCCCGTAGAGAAAAACGAATGACATGGAAATGGCAACAAAAAAGTCAGAGGCGGGAATTTTTTTCCCGTACAAATCGTAAATGCTTCCCAACACGGCTGCAAGTACAAGTGAAAGCACGGCTGCAAATTTGTAATCACCCAGTTCTTTTCCGTACCACAAAACAAAGGAAAAGAAAAAAGTGAATATCATTGTAACGAGACATACTGCAACGGCACTTTTTTTCGATACGGTACCTTTTACAAGGGGTTTGTTCCTCAATTCCTCAATAAGCCCGTCAAGCTCCACATCGGCATAGTCGTTCAGGGCAAATCCGTAAATAGCCGAAAGGGCACCGACAACAAAAAGTATGGAAAGTATGTGAAAATCATATATGCCCACGGAAATTGCCCCGAAGATTGGCGGTATTGCAAGCCCCCCAAGCCCCGGCAGCCGCAAAAATTTAACGTAATCAGCGATTTTTTCTCGCATGCAAGATTGTAAATGACAATGATATTTTAGACTTTCTGATTTCTGAATCTCCCTTACTACTTACACATTGTCATCAGTGCCATCCCGTAATATTCTGCAAAGCCGGCTGTACGACACATACCCGATGAATCCAAGGGTTATAAGTCGATGATTGCCGTTCAATTCTATAGGCTCACCCATAAGAGGCTCTATGACAGTATGTGAATCGGCACTCCAGTACCTTGACCTCATGACCATGTTCATGCTACTATTTTCCACATCAAAAAAATCTAAAATCTCAAGAAGAGCATCAGCAATATTTTCCAGACCAACAGAGTTCAGAAAAGATACTACCTGACTCAGGAGAATACTAAACAACCATGGCTGCAATATCAGTTGCATATGAATACCTCTCCCACTGGAGTTTATAATACACAACGTGGCATTGTCAAAGGCGGTTTTTTCGCTAAATACCAATGCCTTATCCATGCACCTCTGCATTTCAGCATCTTCCTCACATAATTCTCTGCATTTATTCCCAACAGCGTGCCGATAACACTCTTCTTCACCTACAGCTACTTCAGTTGTCACTTCCTCAATGCCTGCCGGAGAACAACGATAGATAATCACTTCCCTAACATTCTGTATTTCCTTACTTAGCCCAGAGCTAATGGGCACCAATAACATCATAGCCAGAAATACACAAACTGTCCCCTTCAGCACTATATTCTTCATTTATTCGCCTCTCCAATATAGATATACGCCTATGATTTTTAAATTTTCCTGATGGGCAATGGCCCACTATCCACATGTCTGATTTCTCAAAATTTTTATAAAAATTTACATAGTATGTAATGCTAATAATTTTGAAAATGATAAGTGCCAAAATGTTTGCCAGAAGTATCATGGCCCTTGCAAAAGTATGTGCAGATGACCCCGAGAAGGTAGATACGAGGTTACTTGAGAAACTAAAGGAGTTCGGCTACATGGACAAAGAAGGGCATCTAACAGAATACGGCAGAAAACTGATAAGATACATCATAGCCCACAAAAAGTATTTTTACAATAATTCCGATATATAATTCAGTTATAATTTGGCATGTTGGATGATGATTTTCATATCCCTCAGGAAATACTCCTTGAGCTCGGGATTATATATGGTCGCAGCAGGATGGTATAAAGGGATTATCTTTACCATTGCCACAGGCGAGGCATATACCCTACCGTGTATTTTTGATATGGACTCGATATCAAATCCGTATGAAGAAAGAATATATGAGGTTGCAAATTTACCAAGCGTGCATAACACCTTTGGTTTTATAATGGCTATCTGCTCATCGAGATAATGAGAACATGTTTCGATTTCTTCATCCCTCGGGTCCCTGTTTTCGGGGGGCCTGCATTTCACCACGTTGGTAATATATATCCCTGTTCTTTTCAGTCCCACGCTTTCCAATGCAAAGTCAAGGAATTTTCCGGCTTGTCCGATAAACGGCCTGCCGGCTTCGTCCTCGTTTCTTCCCGGTGCCTCACCGATAAATATTATGTCTGCATTCTCCAGCCCCTCTCCGGGCACCGCATTTTTTCGTGTGAGATGCAACGGACAATCCCTGCATTTTTTTATGGCATCCTCCAGCCCCTGTAGCTTCGTCATCATATCATCTCGTAAAGGGAACCCTCATTATATTGTTGCAGTTGTGACATGAAACAACAACCATCTTTTTCTTTATTCTAACAGTACAATTCTCGCCTGGTAGTAGATAAGAATAACATTTCCTGCAAAATCTCTTTTTGTATGGCCCGGGCAGCCTCACGAGATATTTCATACCTATATTCCTCGCGATTTCCACATATCTGGTTGCAAGCTCTATTCTGCCCTTTTCAGCCATCTTTTCAGCCATCTCGAAAAGTCTGTGAATTCTCCTTATGGCTATGCGTTTCCTCTTTATTTTATACGGCTTCATCCTGCTCCTCTCGACCAAAGGTATGCAGTGAATCAGCTTTCTATTCTTATCTTTTGGGTATACTCCCACTTATCATTGGATAGCCGTATCCACGTTTCTCTTTTCAACATGTTTATCCTCCCCAGGATAAATTCACATAGTGCTGATAATACTTATTATTTACGCTTTTTTAGTAGAAATTAATCAACTTAATCAGAAAATACCTTAATTTAACAGTAATGAAAGATGATATCAAATGTCCTTGAGTTGATTATCTCAAATCTTTTCTAAATAAGTTTTTATACGCAGCCATTATTGTAGACTTATGGTAAAACTCTATGAAGAAAGTCGGTTCGAAAAACTACAAAAAGTTTTAGAAAATACATATGACTCAGAAGGCATCTCTAAACTTGTAGACGGACTATGCGCTTTAGGAAATGCCTTACAATTGATAAATCTTTACACAGCAAACTACAATAAATTTAAAGATGGAGATCGCTTGAAGATAATTGTTGAGATTTGTCAAAAAGGGAATTTTGAGGAATTGAGGCAATTTCTTGAATCATCAGGATATATGGGAGAAGAACGCAACCAGATTATAACGGAAAAAATGAGGATTAAAGGCACTTTTGATGAATTAACTGATTTTTTAAGTGACACAACAGCTTACCTCAGCAACAATGAGAAGTCCCTTTTTAGGGAAAAAGTGGTTGATTTGGCTAAAAAAATTGCAGAAGAACAAAAACTACAACCTAAAGCAGTGATTTCAGCAGAAAGGGAATTTATAAATGGGGAGTATGAATACGATGTTTTCATATGTCATGCATCGGAAGACAAAGAAGACTGTGTTAATAGATTAGCAACCGCTCTAAAAGAGGAAGGTGTTAAAGTTTGGTATGATGAATTTAGTCTAAAATTAGGTGATAAACTTAGAAAGAAAATTGATGAAGGTCTTAATAGTTCAAGATATGGGGTGGTTGTTCTAAGCCCAAATTTTTTTAAGAAAGAATGGCCTCAAGATGAATTGGAAGGGCTTTTAGCTATTGAGAAGAGAGGGAAAAAGGTTATACTTCCTATATGGCACAATTTAACTCTAGAGAAGGTTGCGAAATATTCACCCTTGTTAGCAGGTCGATTAGCTGCTAAAACCGAGGATGGTATCGGCAGTGTAGTGGAAAGGATTATTGAAGTGATTCATGAGTAAATCTCATCTATATATTAGAATATCAACACAGCCAACTTAGTACAATGCTATTCTAAATGTGAAGAATAAAAACTGGGAAAGCAATATCAACTTTCCTCACTACTACTCTTAGTTTTTTTCACCTTCAAAATCATCCTTTCTTTGCCCGTAACAACAATTGCATCTCCTTTCTCTATCTTCTCCGTCCCCTCCTCCTCCGTCCCCTCCTCCTCCGTCCCCTCCTCCTCCGCCCCCGCCGCCTCCCATATCCTGCCCCTTACCTTTACCTGTCCCTTAGGGGCGATGGCTGTTATCGCAACCCCTTCCATACCTATGAATTCCTCATCCCCCATCTTCGGTTTTGCCCTCTTTGCTTTCAATACGGCTGCAAGGGCGTATGCAAAAAATGCCCCTATGGCAACTGCCGCGATAATGCTTGTCACACGGAATGAAATAAACCAGTCTGCCGGCATCTCGTATATTGAATTGGCCGCAGGTATTAAAACGATACCGAATATCAACGAAATGATGGCAGCAGCCGTCCAGAAGCCAAAAGTGGGAGTGTGGGCCTCCACCACGATGAATATAAACGCAAGTACGATGAGCACAATACCTGCCGCATTAATGCCTATATACGAAAGCCCATACAGCGAGAGTATGAGAAGTATCGCCCCTATTGTTTCCGGCAGATGGAATCCGGGCGTAAGGAAACCAAACACCAATCCCAGAATACCAATGGTAAGAAAAAGCGAAGCAATCTGGGGATCTGTAAGGTAATTTATCATCTTATCCCTGAACGTCCATCCGATGGTTACAACCTTTGCTCCTTTAAGGTCAAGCGTGACATTATGAACGCCGTTCAACGAACCTCTGATGGTCATTCCGTCCGCTTTCTCGATTAAATCATCCAGACTTTCCGCAATAATCTCGATAGTGTTGTTCTCAAGAGCCTGCGACGGATTCATGGCAAGGTTATCGGTAACGAACTCTCTTGCAGCTGTAGAATTCCGTCCGTGCCTTTCAGCAATACTTCCGATGTAGGCGGCGTATGCATTTATTTCCTTCTGCGGTGCCTCCTGTACCGTGCCTGTCGCCGGGTTTATGACCCGCGGCTGGCATGCCCCGATGGCGGTCGAGGGAGCCATGGCTGCAAGATGGGATGAGAGTAATATGAATGCCCCCGCGGAGAATGAATAAGCACCTACAGGAGCGACGTATATTATTATGGGGATTTTTGCCCCTTCTACCTCCTTTATTATGTCTTTCATAGCATCGGAAAGCCCTCCCGGCGTATCGAGCATTATTACGAGGGCCGCCCCGCCCCCCCGCTCCGCAATGTTTATCGCCTTTTCAAACTGGTTTTCAGCCCCTCCTGCAATCATCCCGTCTATTTTTGCAACGAAAACTTTCTTTGCCCCGTCATCGCCATTGGAAACCGGAATAAATGATATGAGTAGAAGGATTAGCAGGATGCAGATGAATCGCTTCACGTGTTTATATCAAATGAACGTATAAGTATGTATTTGTATGTGCACGAGCAAGTGATAAAAGCGTGCTTTTGCTCAAAAACCACCAGCATCATTTATTTTTCATTACTTCTGCTATTTTATCCCTGAGCACATCCTTACAAAATTCAGCCACACTTGTGTATCCCATTTCGGGACTTTCTTCAATTATTCTCTTTATTGCATCGTGCATCCCCTTTGGTAATGATACTGAAGTGTGTTTCGTCATCTTGATTACAGTTATGGCAAAAATAATATATAAATTGTTCTACCAGAACAATCTTGTTCTATCAAGACAATTATGCTTGCTTGAAACGATATGCACTGATCCTCAGATTACCAGCTTTTAACCACAACAGTTTACACTATTTATAATTAAAAATAAGGGTTAATATATCATAAGTAACTATACATAACTTATTTAAACTGGTTTTTCATTCGTTATATGAAAACGGAGCAGGGCGGAGGCATTTGCCCAAAAGCCAAAAAGGAACCTAACCCTGCAGGTCAGAAAGAGAGGTGATAACAAAATGGAAAGATGCAAAATGTTGGGTGTGTTGGTAATTTTAGGGGTATTGGTAATACCGGTAGCAATGGCGCCAATGGCAAAAGCATCACCACCTTCACCTACCAGTGCAGGAGATATCATTGTTGCAGAAAGCAGTAAATGGTTCGATTTGTACGGGTGGGACCATGCCGCATTGTACAAAGGTAGCAGTAAAATATTGGAAGCAGACCCTTATTTTGACAAATGGACACCGTTAGAAAGACTACTCTATCCTCTAAATGCTGCATCATTGCACGACAAATCTTATTCTGGTAATGAGAACTATGGAAGAGTTGAAGATAGTCCTTTAACGGAAATATGGAATTCGGAGTACTATAGTGATAGGGAATATGGAACGGTAATAGGTGCGTCATCATCACAAAGAAGTGCTGCCGTTTCATTTGCACAGAATAAAGCTGACCGTATATGGGATGTAGGAAATTACCAAAATAAGCCGAGACCTTTTGACTATAAATCCTTCTGGACTTACAACACAAAACAGGTGGACGGTACTTACAAATATTCTCTTGGATACGGCTATTACTGCTCTGAGCTAGTGTGGGCAGCATGGTATAATGTAAACTCCTACTACAACTTTGATGACGATACTGGCAAAATCACTCCCAATGAAATCGGCAACAGCAACAAAATTGACTTCTATGAACCCTGAAAAAACAAAAGGGTTCTCTTTTCCCTCTATTTAATAAAAATGTTGAAATACGAATAGCAGATATAAAGATGAATAATAAAATGAAAAAAATAATTTTTGCTTGCATTTGCATTCTAGTTACTTCCCACCTTATTTCGTCAGTGGCCTTTCAGGTAACACAGGAAAATAATGGGGAGTGGAATAAAGAGTATGGTGGCAGAGAATCCGATGATATAGAAGACATCAAATACACAAGCGATGGAAAATTCGTTATTGCAGGGCGCACCATGTCTTTTGGTAACGGAGGATTTGATGTATGGGTACTTAAAATAGATAAAAATGGAAATGAAATATGGAATAAAACGTATGGGGGAGTTAAGGAAGACATAGCACATAGCATTGTTGAAACAGGGGATGGATATGTTATTGGAGGATACACTCTTTCATATGGAGATGGCAAAGGAAACTTCTGGCTAATAAAGACAGATAAAAACGGAAATGAAGAATGGAACAGGACCTATGACAAAGAAGAACTAGATTATGTAACTAAGGTTATAAAAACAGGTGACGGGTATATTCTGATAGGTGTAACGTACTATCCTCCCCGAGAAGATGGATATATGGATTCGGATATTTGGGTGATAAAAGTTGATAAAAATGGAGCTGTATTATGGGATAAAACGTTTGGAGGAAATTGGACAGAATCTGGAGATGATGTTATTGAAATAGATAATGGTTATTTAGTGTCAGGGATAACAGCTTCATATACAACACATGGGGGATATGACGCCTGGCTCATCAAAATAGACGAAAATGGCACCGAACAGTGGAATAAAACCTACGGATGGGAACAATTTGAGATACACTCCTATCTATCCCGGGCAGATGACGGTTACATGCTCACAGGGTATACGGAGTACACCCCTATGGGGGGCAAAGTATTCCTGATAAAGGTAGATGAAGAGGGAAACGAGCAGTGGAGTAAAGCTTACGGTGCCGGGCTGGAACAGGTGCGAGACATTGAACGGGTGGATGACGGATATGTATTGGCTGGGAGTCAGTCGGCTATCAGCGTCGGGGGGTGCGATGCCTGGCTGGTACGAGTCGATGAACAGGGCAATGAGCTGTGGACCAAAAAACTGGGAGGGACAGCAGAGGAAGGGGCAGATGCGATAGTAGAAGTTGACGGATATTATTACATAGCTGCGGGGAAAGTCTATGCAAATCCTTTCGATCGTAATGCGTGGGTAATAAAATGCAATGATGCTTCCCCGCCGCAGATCACGATCACGCGACCCAGAGAACAGTATCTTTATCTGTTTGACCGGGAGATAATGCCTGCGGAGAGAACCATCGTGTTCGGTAAAATCACAGTCGTAGCCGAGGTAAGCGATGAAACGAAGATAGAGAAGGTGGAGTTTTATGTCACCGTTGAAAGCTATGAATATGAACCGAGAAAGGTGCTATATGAGCCACCTTATACTTGGACATGGGACGAAACCGTCATTATCTTGTGGCAGCCCGCCGAAATCACCGCCGCAGGCCATCACGGTAGCGCCGGCGGAATGGCAGTAGATCATGTCTGGCCCATGTGGATCTACAATATAAACATTTGACCACAGTGTGTGCCATCTTTCAACGTAACCGCAGGTTCCTATCTTTGGTTATTGTGTGCCTTTGGGTTGAACACACATGTGTTTGGAGAAGATAATGACTTTCTCTGTTGCAATTTGCCCGGCGGCGAAGTAAGGTTGTCTTGCAGTTCCAACTCAGGAGCTGCCCGGAGCTCTGAACGTTAATAATATAACCGTGAGGAATGATAGCGCGATAGACAATAAAAGGGGTATAACTTTTGATGGGAAAGAATATGTGTTGAGCGAAGAGGATTATCTGCTGGAGGAAAAAGAAAAGGAAGGTTTTGCGATCGGGGAGAAAGATGGAGAACATGTCATTCTTTGCACCGAACAAACTCCGGAACTTA
>Ga0315549_1002369_pt1 | contig 18017 bp, 14 predicted proteins | sample SalMarSW160200MG_FD_203101 | JGI IMG/M metagenome (GOLD analysis project Ga0315549, IMG submission 203101) | Salt marsh sediment microbial communities from the Plum Island Ecosystem LTER, Massachusetts, United States - Salt Marsh Sediment SW1601-200 ... | reverse complement strand
CTTCCAGGAAAACCCGTCGCCGGTAATCGAATAGCCGTTTAGTAGCCGGAGGAATACACGTTGCGCAGCACCTCGGGGATGGTGGTGATACCCTCCTTCACTTTGTGCATGGCGTCGTGCTTCAGCGTTTCCATGCCGTCTCTTACCGCCTGTTTATGGATTTCAACGGCGGTGGCATTCTCCAGGAAGAGGTGCTTGACCGCTTCGGTTAGAGTCAGAAGCTCGTATACCCTGCACTGCCCCATATAGCCGGCACCTGGGCTTCCTCGGCAAGAAGCTGCTCCAGCTTCGCCTCCTCTTCCTCAGGCGGGGTTTCCAGCACCGTAATCTCTTCGCCCCCCCCATAGCCCCTTTGCCGCCGCTGCTTATCTACGGTAAAATGAAATAGCTATTATGCGGAAACTTGGCTGGTTTGTAGTATACTTAGGGCAGACGCCCGGTTGGAGGTAAGGATATGCGGTTAGAGAACAAGGTAGCCATCATTACCGGCAGCGCCCGGGGCATGGGCCGGGTGTTCGCCCGGCGTTTCGCCGAAGAGGGGGCTAAGTTAACCGTCTGCGATATCCTCGACTGTAGCCCCGTCGCCAAAGAGATAGAAGCCATCGGCGGCGAGGTGCTGGCGCTAAAAACCGATGTTACCAGTGAAAAAGATACCGCCGAGATGGCCCAAAAGACGGCTGAGCGCTTCGGCCAGATAGACATTCTGGTCAACAACGCCGCCGTTATCGGCACTATTGAGACTAAGGATTTCGTCAAACCGGTGGAAAAAATAACGGCCCAAGACTGGGACCGTATTCTGGCGGTCAACATTAAAGGCGTTTTCTTAAGCTCTAAAGCGGTTATTGCCTACATGAAGAAGCAGGGCGGGGGTAAAATCGTCAATATGGCTTCAACCGTTGCCTTCTCCGGCTTGCCCCACTTCATTCACTACAGCACCTCCAAGGGCGGCGTGCTCACCATGACCCGCGGCCTGGCCACCGCCCTGGGCGAATTCAATATCAACGTAAACGCGGTGGCCCCCGGACTTATCATGACCGAGGCCATGCAGGGGGCATATTCCCCGGAATTTTACCAGGAACTGGTGGCCACCAAACAGCTTATCCACAAAGAGGTGCGGCCGGAAGACGTGGCCGGGGCGGTGCTCTTTCTGGCCTCTGACGAAGCTGACAGGATTACCGGGCAAACCCTGGCCGTTAACGCCGGCGAATACCTGCACTAAAAACAAAAAAAGCACCACTCTTAACGGTGCCCTAAAATTCTTTGGTAGCTATGTAGGGAACTTAAAGGCCCCCTTGCCACTTTTAGAAGCGTGCAGCATCCCCAGAAGTTTATCTGTTTTCAATACCCAGCCGTAAGAACCCCTCACCTTCATTATGGTAGACTTACCCATCTTTGCCCAGGAAGATGCGGTGGCATCTTCCACCAATATTACATCATAACCCATATTGAATCCGTCCATCAGGGTATTGTCTACACAGATTCCGGTGTCTACGCCAGTAAATATGAGCGTATCAACATAGGCATGCCTTAGCCACAGGTCCAGTTCGGTATCCTGGAAGGAGGAATCTCGCCTCTTAACGACTATGTGGTCGCCCTTCATTGGTCGGAGTTCATCGAGTATCTCCGCATCCCATGTTCCCCGCACGCATGCCGGTATATTGAGGAATTCTGCCCTTCTGCTTGGTATAATTCGGTGCAGTCGCGTGTAGAGGTCTATGCCCGATGCCTCTCTAACCTGTTGGGTGTAGAAAACAGGTATTTGTGTTTCACGACAGGCAGTTATCACCCGCGCGATATTCGGTATTATTTTCCTGTAGGCGTCAATATCGGCCCCGATGTTACCCCCGTACTTTTCGTATGACCCCCCGGGCATACAAAAGCCGTTTTGCATGTCTATGACCAGTAGGGCAGGATGAAATACGGATAGCCTTTTATGTGGCATAACACCATGTTTCCCTTCGTTTATTTTCTTGGAGCCATCAGCCTCATTGTTCATATCAATATTATCATAAGACCTCTCAGGGGCAAAATTAAAGGCAAGTCCAATAGAACTTACCTCGTTATCTTTGGTAGCGGGGGTTGGATTCGAAGAATACGGGGGCCGGGGGATTGACAATTCTATTAATGAGGACTAGACTCAAGCTCAAAAAGCTGAGACTGCACACTCTTGAAAAGATAATTAGGCCATGTTTTAATGTAGACTGTAAAATAAACATTTAAGGAGGTACACTATGGGTTGGGTCAAGTGGTTGGTATACATCGTGTCTTTCTTTATTCCTGTGTTCGGCTTTGTTACATTCTGGGTTTTTTCTGGAAGGCAGAATGAGCTAGAGGATGTTGCTAAATGGTCTATGACTGCCGCATTCATCGGTGCGGTTGTCTACATTATTCTTGCGGCTCTTGGCGTAACTTTGTTCGGCCACGCCTGGCAAGGTATGGGTTGGCTCCGGTAAACAAACCCCACCAAAACTCACTATCCTGACCCGTACCTTTATAAACGAAGCCTCGACAGTGGGGAATTGCATCTGTTCCTTATGGTTAATCTCGCTCCCGGCAAATTCAGTTAGAAACTTTTGGGATGTAACGTACTATGCTAGTCGCCACTTTCCCCTCATTTCAGCCATGAAAAAATGGCTTAAAACGGTTTATTTTTCCCTTATTTTTCTAGCTTAAAAAATGGTCATCTACGCAACAAAATAGCGGAATGGTACCCACCTTCATAGGTCTGAAAGATGCTCATCTGTTTACACTGGAATCGTCAATGTTGAGACACAATATTAGCAAAACTATCCCGTTTACTTTGGCTTTGGCGAAGTGAGATTCAAAATACTTGTTTGGTCTCTGGGATATAGACACAACTTAAATGAAGTATTTACGTTATAATATTTTAGAAAATTAAAAAAGGGCGTTTATCGAGATGTCTATAATTAGATTGATTCGCATATCCGCGTTATTGGTTATTCTGGCTCTAATTGGTGCCGCCTGTACCCAATCGCCAGCAGGATCTCGAGAAGGAAGCCAGAGAGTTGCCGAAGAATTCGTGAGATTGGAGACTACTTTTCGGTTCGACGGTATACCAGAAACCTTTGAGCTGACGAGCACCACGTCGGTAGCTAATGGCTGGAAATACACTATCGAGTTTGACAGTCAACACGCCGGTTACGGCAATAGAAGCGGGCAGATACTAGCTCAAGTAATTACACACCACACGGCAGAAGTCACAGTTCAAGCTGGATTAGTAACAACTGCTATTATGGACGGGGTTTGGGACATGATGAACCAGCGAATGCTTAACGATGTTGAAATAAGTCTAGCGCCAATACACGAAGTAGAGGTCTATTTTATGGAATCATTTCCTATACAGGTCGGGGTTTACATTAAAGGTGGGCTTAGAGATGGGTGTACTACCTTTAATGATATAAAGACAGCGCGAGAAGGCAGCACTATCGATATCGAGGTTACCACTCAGCACCCCAGGGGCATTTCCTGTCCCCCAGTGTACGCCTATTTTGAGAAAAACCTGAACCTCGGTAGCGACTTCACGCAGGGTTCCACCTATATCTTGAATGTGAACGACTACACCACCACGTTCGAAATGCCCTAATAAGCATAGCTGGAATGGAATACCGCTCAAACTGCACAATCTGACGTTTCGTTCAGTGGAAGAGTCTGTTTTCTCTTCAAGTATTCTCCTTTCTTCAAAATTATCGTAAGAATTGTCAGCGGCAAGCTGCTCTCACCCACTCGTTCATCTTGATTGCCGTTCATATGTAGAATATAATCCTAACAAATAGGCAAAGAGTTTTTCATAATGAACGAGTGGGAATTTACTGCAGAAGTCGCAAGCTGGATTAACGAAACGCTGGCCAGCAATCCGAATCTGCCTTTCTCCAGGGCAAAATGTGAACAGGTAGGCGAAGGCTCTCGAAAACGCAGAGACCTTACCTTATTGGACAAAGACCAGCGCATTGTTCTTACAGGAGAGGTAAAACTACCATACCGTCAAGATGGTGGTAGCCCCTACAACGCCTCCGTGGTACGCGATGCACGAACTAAAGCTCGGCGAGCTAAAGCATCATTATTCTTCACTTGGAACGTTAATGAATTTGTGCTATGGGAGACCGAGGCCACAAAAATATCATGGCAAGAGGAAAAATACAGGTCATGGGAAGTAACCAGCATACACCGTGAGGGTCATCTTGAACTTCCCATGACAGCCCACTCTATAAGAGCCTGGTTGTCGGTATTCCTAAGTGAATTCGCCCAGATTATTCGTGGAACGGCAATTATTGGTGTCAAGCCCCCGGATGAGAAATTCACTGAGGCGCTTGAGTCCTTTTTACATATGCCCATCATATTATGCCTGGAAGAGCTTGACATGCTCTACAAGAAGCCTAGCTTTAAGGTCGAACTCGATAAATGGATGAGGGAAGAACAGGGCTGGGTAATCTACGACGACCCCGAAGGTATCCGCGATAATTTGGAGCGTACTTCTAAGTTCGCCTGCTATGCATTGGTCAACAAGCTTGTTTTCCATGAGGCGCTTCTGAAACGTTACGGTTCGTCCATGAGCAAGCTTAACGTGCCCGGTCATATTGATACCGGTGAAAAGCTTCGCCTTCACCTTGAAGGCTATTTTAGCGAAGCCAAGACAGTCACCCGTGATTACGAAACTGTTTTTGGTGAAGAGCATGCTTCTCTTGGGAATCGCATACCTTTTTACTCGGATAGCGCTGTGGTACACTGGCACGAGCTTGTTGAGCAGATACATCAGTTCGATTTCTCGAAGCTTGATTACGAAATCATAGGCAATATATTTGAGCGACTCATCTCCCCAGAAGAGCGGCGTAAGTTCGGCCAGTTCTATACCAAAGTAGAGGTTGTAGACCTTATTAACAGTTTCTGTGTCCGGACTGGCAAAGAGAAGATTATGGATCCGGCCTGCGGAGGGGGGACATTTCTGGTACGCGCCTATGCCAGAAAAAGAGAACTCAGTCCAGCGCGTAAGCATGGGGAACTTCTCTCCGAACTATTCGGCGTAGACGTCTCTAATTTTGCCACACACCTGACGACAATAAACTTGGCGACTCGCGACCTCATTGATATGGAGAACTATCCCCAGATTGCGCGCAGTGACTTCTTCAATATCCATTCAAACAAGACTTTTCTAATATTGCCGAGTCACGTCGAAATGGCGGGATTAGGAAAAGAGCAGCACAGAAACGTAACCATTCCTCCACTCGATGCCGTGGTCGGCAATCCTCCCTACATCCGTCAGGAGGATATCCCTAAAGCAAAGAAAAAGGGCAATAGTGGCCCCGAACAAGGTACCAAAGGGTATTACCAACAACTTGTCCTGAAGGAGAGCGGCGCCAAGCTTTCCGGCAGGAGCGATATACACTGCTATTTCTGGCCGCATGCCGCCAGCTTCTTGAGTGATAATGGTTATTTGTGCTTTCTCACCTCAAGCCAGTGGCTGGACGTGGAATACGGCTTTCGGCTTCAAGAATGGATTTTGAATAATTTCGAGGTTGTCGCGATATTCGAGAGTGTTGACGAGCCTTGGTTTGTCGGCGCTCGGGTGGTGACTGCAGTTACAATCCTAAGGCGGCAACATGACGAAGAAAAGCGCATGAGCAATCCCGTTCGATTTGTCCAGTTGCGCCGCCCGATAAGCGAGATTTTTGCTAATGATGGCACGACGGCAGGAGCTGTTTTTGCGGCAAATCGCTTTAGGGATGAAATTCTTTCCCTCAAGAGCAACACTACAACCGAACGCTATCGGGCTCGGCTGATTCGCCAAGGTGACCTCTGGGAGCAAGGAGTACAGCTTGGCAATATCATGCGTAAGTCAGAAGATGATGAGGTCAATGAGGAAGAAGTTCTCGGTGGCGCGTACTACGGTGGCAAATGGGGAGTTTACCTGAGAGCACCTGACCTGTGGTTCAAGCTTCTCGATGACTATGGGCAGAACTTCATGCCTCTTGGTCAGCTAGCTGATGTCCGATTCGGGGTAAAGAGCGGAAAAGACAGTTTTTTCTTTCCCATAGATTGTAGCTCTGAATGTCTTGAAGCCTTCAAACATGCCGATGAATTTAGACAAAATTATGGAGTATCCCGTAAAGCAGTGGAATCTGGCAGTGTGAAATTGGTGCGTTGTGGGGAAGGGCGTGGTGAAATTCGACCAATTGAATCCTGCTATCTTGAGCCAGAAATCCACAGCCTAATGGAGATAGACGGGTTTACTGTATCTCCCGAGAACTGTAGCCGTATGATTCTGTTAGTTGGCGAGACTAAGGATAAGCTAACAGGATCTCATGTCGCCAAATATATTAGGTGGGGCGAAAAGCAGAATTTGCATAAGGGAGCCACATGCTCTTCTCGTGTAACTGAGGAGCGAGAATGGTACGATTTGACAGGGCACAGACGGGGCACACTGTTCTGGTCAAAATCTCAGCAATACAAGCATGCCGTTCCACTTAATGATTTGAACCTACAATGTAACTGTAACCTTTATGATGTCCATCCATTGATGGGTGTGGAAACCTCAGTGATGGCGGGTGTTCTCAATTCATCATGGGTAGTATTATCGAAGTCCCAATACGGACGCCCTGTTGGTGTAGAAGGCAATCTTAAGACTGAAGTAGTAGATGTAAATATGATGTTGGTTCCAAATCCTACCAAGGCAACTACTCATGCGCGAGCCCGTATCACTCAGGCTTTTAACAGGTTGAAGCAGCGCAAAGCCTTAATGTTCCTTTCTGAACGCCGCTTACGGGAGATGTCCTTCACCAAATCAGGGAAGAAAGATGAAATGGATAATCTCTCGAACGACAGCGAGCTTGATATGCCGGACCGAAAAGAGCTGGATGACGCTGTCCTTGAGATGCTGGGAGTCGAATCACCGCAACGCCGCCAGGAGTTGATTGATGAGCTTTATTCCTACCTTCGTGAGTATTTTGAGTTTACCCGACAGAAGGAAGAAAAGGCGATCATCAACAAAAACACAGCAAAACGTCGCGGGCCGGCTCGCCCTGGTGAAATAGCTGCTCAGATATACAAAGATATTGCCGAAAACCACCCACAGCTTCTCCGGCAATACGACCCTGACTTCTTGGACAGGTCCAAACCCTTCGATACCTTCGAGATTCCTGCCGAGGGAACGGCTGAGCTCTTCTCAGACATGTTTGTCAAGCACGGTGTGCGCTTTATGAAAGGCACTAAAAGACGGATTGCCCTTGTCGAGACTACAAGCCAGGTACAGGATGAACTTATGGTGCTTGTAGCAAATTCCGGGGTACGGGGGCTTGTACGCCTTCCACATGAGGATGATGAATGCCGCAGGGTTTTACAGGAGTATGAAGGATTTATCAACCAGCGAGAAAACCAGGTTCGCCAACTCATTAAAGAGCGCACCGCCGACGAGGGTATACAAGAGGAAATCTACGAGGCTCTTGCCCCCATGCTCCTAAACGCGAGGCCCCGGTGACATCTGCTGGCTTAGATGATTCCAGCTATCAATGACCTTTGAATTGCTGTACAATCTAGCGTTCGATATTACGTGCTGAATTATCGTTGCACATAACTGACGATTGTGCAGCGGTACTCAGTCGCTAGACAGACGCCTTCGAGTAGATGTAGGGTCTCCAGCGCAAAGTTCGTCATACTTCTGCCAGAACTCAAGGACTCATCTAATTCTCCTTAAGCTTATTTTGCTCCAAGAGATCGGTTTTTCCATGTAACCACTTTATTTTGACGCAATACGAAGTGGATTAGATAGTCGAAAGAAAGAAACCACAAGCAGACGGAACCTTCCTTCAAAACCGCTTGACAATAAAGCAGTTAAGTTGTTATTATTTTGTTAGAGCGTAAAAATAGCGCAATGTTGAATAAGAGACACACCGATGTTCAGTCCTAGAGCGGCTATGCTGACCCTTTATGGTGATTACATCCTGCGGAAGGGTGGTGAAATCGGGATTGGTAGCCTGGTCAGGCTGCTGGTCAATTTTGGCCTTTCAGAGCAGGCTATCAGGTCAGCTGTTTCAAGGATGTGCCGCTCTAATCTCCTGAAGGCAAAGCATACCAAGCGTAAAAGCTACTACTCGCTGACCAGAGAAGGGCGTAGCCTGCTGACCGAGGGAGCACAGCGCATCTTCGAGCGGAAGGACTACAGTTGGGATGGTACATGGAATATTGTCACCTACTCCATACCGGAACCCAAGCGGTGGGCAAGGGACAGGTTACGTCTTGAGTTGGGCTGGATGGGCTACGGGCCCTTGAGTGAGGCTACCTGGATTTGCCCATATGACCTGACCAGAGAGGTGCAGAACCTGTTGCAGAGGCTTAAAATTGAGGAATATGTCCATATCTTCAGTGCCCGACATCAGGGCGGTACTGCTCCAAGGAAGATCGTCTCCCGCTGCTGGCACCTGGACAAGATACATCAGCGGTATGTTGATTTCCTTAGTGAGTATCGCCCGAAACTGGAAGAGCACCTTAAACGATTACAGACCGGTGAAACTATTGAACCCAGCGAGTGTTTTGTAGCCCGTTTCAACCTTATCCATGAATACCGCAAGTTGCCCTTCTTTGATCCGGATCTGCCTTTGGAACTGCTTCCCGATAACTGGCTACGTTCTCAGGCAGCCGCTCTATTTGATGAATACCACGGCTTGCTCACCGAGAAAGCCGATGAATACTTCGACTCGGTTTCCCAGGACTATCAAGACGAAAGTAGGGTTAAAGTCCTTAATCGGAAGGGTTATCAAAAGGTTAAGTAACCTAAAGGAGTAAAAAATGAGGTATTCAGAGACAGGTTATAATCTAGAAGTTGATCTGTCCCGGGGAAACATTGAGAGAGTAGAAACTGACCCCAAAGCAACTGAGCTTCACCTGGGGGGGCTAGGCACTAATGCCAAGATATTATGGGACAGAATCTCCCCTGAAGTTGAACCCTTCTCTCCTGAGAACCTACTAATATTTGGCACCGGTCTTTTAACCGGCACGTTTGCTCCCGGGGCTAATCGTACCATTGTTTCTTCCATTTCCCCTCAAACTCAGCTAATGGCATTTTCAATGATGGGGGGATTTTGGGCACCAGAACTGAAATTTGCCGGCTATGACAAGGTGGTTATCCGTGGCAAGTCCCCCAATTTAGTCTATTTGTGGATAAACGATGACAAGGTAGAAATACGCGATGCCTCTCACCTGCAAGGCAAAGGCGCCTTTGAAGCCCAAGAGCTTATTAAAGAGGAGCTAAGGGATGCAAAAATCCAGGTGCTTAGTATTGGTCTAGCTGGTGAAAATAGGGTCTATTTTGCTTCTATCGAGCACGGTAAGTCCAGCGCCAGCCGACTGGGGATAGCCGCCGTTATGGGAGACAAAAATCTTAAGGCAGTAGCCGTTCGTGGTAGAAAGGACATCAATATTGCCCAACCGGAGGAATTTAACAAGCTCTGCGACGAGGTATGGGAAAATATAAAAGTCCGGCTGAAGAACCCGGTCAGGGGCCAAATACCTATTTTGGAAAGCATCGGGGCACCCCAAGAGATGGCCATACGTGATGAGCAGTGGCATACCAGTAATTTCTCCTGGGGGAATGCCCGCACCAGGAGAAGGGACTACTGGACTAAGGAGGTGGAGGGAAAGTGGAAGGAGACTCAGGACAAATCGGTAGAGCGGTTGGTGAGCTGCTATAACTGCCCGCTGCAATGTGGAGGGTCTATTTACTATCCGGGAATCGGAAGATACATGATGAAATGCTACACTAAACTCACCTACGCAATGGGAGCTTTTTCCGACCTGGACTTCGGCCTCAGAATCGCTCAACGCGCTCAAGAGTATGGAGTGGATGGATATACAGCCCCACAAGTGATGGCCTTTGCTGTTGAGCTTTATGAAGCTGGCATTCTGACTGACCAGGATTTGCCAGAATTTCCGGGAAATAACGAGGAAAGATTTTTCTATCTGCTCGACAAAATCGTTCGGCGAGAAGGGATTGGAGATGTTCTAGCCGATGGTGTTTACTGGGCAGCCCGTAAAATTGGTAAGGGGGCGGAGGAGTATGACCATAATACCATTAAGAAACATGAGCAGATACCCATCAAGCTGGGGATGCTTAACCCTATGTATTACATCATGTGGTCTACTGGTGAGAAGGTAAATATTACCCAGATTGAGGGGCAAATCCCGCAGGCACCTTTCCCTTCCGAAGAGTTGAAAGAAGAGTTTATAAAGGACTGGGTCCAAATTCCTACTGGAAAGGAGGAAAAGTTTAAACAATTTATCAGGGAATGGGGAGAAGGGGACAACGTATTTCCATACTACCCGCCTATTGACTTAATCTGTGACCTAGTTGATTGGCAAGAGACGATGCACTATATTGATGACGCCACCGGGATATGTGCTGGTTTCTCATCATTCCCGCTGAAACCTCCCTACCATATACATAACCTGCCACGTTTAATCTCAACAGCAACCGGAATAGATATGAACGAAGATAAACTATGGGAAGCAGCCTGGAGAAACCGGAACCTAATCAGAGCCATTAACGTAAGAAGGGGCCTGAGGAGAAATGATGACAAGCCTCCTGAGGACCACTGGAAGAGAAGGTACCCCGAGTATGAAGCTAAAGTCTTAGATGAATATTACAAATTCAGAGGGTGGAATAACGATGGTATTCCTACCAAAGAGACCTTAGAGCAACTGGGCTTGAGTGACGTTAGCCAAGAGCTGGAAGAGAGAGGAGTCTATAAGAGCGGGGGGAAACAAAAAACCGAAACTGGGTAGGAATTCCAGGAAACCAGAAAAGCCGAGACGACAAAAAAGAAATCAAAAATAGTCCCGGGAAGAAGAGTGAAAAAAGTCAGTGAGAAAAGTCAAGGTAATAAAGATCGATGTTGACAAATGCAATGGTTGCCGGGCGTGTGAGGCAATGTGTTCTGCAGTTCACAGTTCACCAATATATAGCGGCACTAACCCGGAGAAGTCTCGAGTTAGGGTGACCTTTGACCCGGCAAATAACCTTTATATGCCGGTACTTGCCGGTGAGTATACCCCGGCTGAATGTGCTGGCAGATATACGTATACGCTTAAAGAAAAGAAATATCCTGAGTGTGCCTTCTGCAGGGCTTCCTGCCCATCCAGAGACCTTTTCGTAGACCCTGATTCCGGCCTCCCTCTAAAGTGCGATATGTGTGAAGAAGCAGAACTAGCCGAGCCAGCATGTGTTACGGTATGCGTGAATGATGCTCTAACCTATGAAGAAAGGGAAGATGAAGGGAAACCAGCCGAAATATGGGGGGAACTGCAGGTAGGGCTAGACTCATTAATAAAAAAATATGGAGTGAAAGCAGTAGAGGAGACTATCACCACATTAGCCTCAGATTTGGGAGACCGAGATCATGAAAATGAGGTGAAGGCAGTAGAGGAAACTGTCATCACGTTAGCCTCAGACTAGTGGGACCGAGAGCACAAAAATTGAGAAAAATTAAGACCATAAATATTGATGCTGATAAGTGCAATGGTTGTCGGGCATGTGAAGCAATCTGCTCAGCCTTTCATGCTTCACCAAGATATAGTAACACTAACCCGGAGAAGTCTCTAATTCGGGTAATCTTTGACCCGGCAAGCAACATTTATATGCCGGTAATGGCCGGCGAGTATACTAAGTCCGAATGTAATGGCAGAAACACCTATACGGTTGACGGAAAGCAATATGAGGAGTGTGCCTTCTGCAGGGCTTCCTGCCCATCCAGAGAGCTTTTCGTAGATCCTGATTCCGGTCTCCCTCTAAAGTGCGACATGTGCGAAGAGGAAACATTGCCCGAGCCAATGTGTGTTAAGGTGTGCATAAATGATGCCCTAACCTACGAAGAAAGGGAGGATGTGGAAGGACAAGTAGAGATACCGGGGAACCTGGAGATAGGAGTAGAAACCCTAATAGAAAAATACGGAGTTAAGGCAGTAAAGGAAATCCTGGCCAAATTAAAGGCGCCGGCCTAAACAAAATAAAAAAATCGGGAAAAGAAGACCATGGAGACTGTAACACCCTTCAAAGAGGGGATAGATGCTATAAAGGAAGCAGGCGGGGAAGCTGCTAAATTATGTTATCAATGCGGACTATGTAATACCGTTTGCCCATGGAATAAGGTTAGAAAATTCGACGTCCGCAAGGTAATCCGGCAAGCCCAGTTCGGCCTGTCTGAGATAGAAAGTGAAGATATTTGGCGCTGTGTCACCTGCGGGAACTGTGTCCAGTGGTGCCCCAGGGGCGTAGACATAATAGGTGTCACCAGGTCATTACGCAGGTTTGCTACAAAGTGGGGGACTGTACCCGATAGTATTCACCACACTAGCGCCAGCCTTGCCACGGAAGGTAACCCCTGGGGGAAAGCAAGGCAGGAGAGAGCTGATTGGGCAAAGGATATATCTATAAAGACATTCGCCGAAGGCACAAAATACCTATATTTCCCCTGCTGCGGCCCCAGCTACGACCCAAGACTAATAAACATAGCTAAAGCCACATCCAATATCCTCCAAAAAGCGGGGGTGGACTTTGGAATTCTGGGCCCTAAAGAGAACTGCTGCGGGGAAAGCATACGTAAGGCAGGGGATGAGGAACTATTCAAACACCTAGCGAAGGAGAACATCAAAACCTTTGTCGAAAATGGGGTAAAGAAGATTATCGTCACCTCTCCTCATTGCTATCATACCTTCAAAAATGAGTACCCTGAAGAGTTTATGGTCAACTTTGAGGTGGTTCACATATCCCAGTTTTTGATTGAGCTTATTGACTCCGGAAGGATAAAGCTCAAAAAGCCGTATGAGAGGAAGGTTACCTACCACGACCCCTGCTATCTGGGCCGGCACAATAATATATATGATGAGCCCCGGGAGATCTTGAAGAGGATACCCGGTTTAGAGCTGGTTGAGATGGCTGATAACCGGGAGAACAGCATCTGCTGTGGAGGGGGCGGGGGAGGAATCTGGATGGATATCCCCAAGGGCGAAAGGTTATCCGATGTCAGGCTGGCACAGGCCATAGATACAGGGGCCTCAGTGATGTCTGTCCTCTGCCCCTACTGTATGCTCAACTTTGAGGATAGCCGGTTAACCCTAGAGAACAGCGATATCATTGAGATTAAAGATGTTACGGAGATTGTCCAGGAGCTGATTTAGCCGACCCGGGAAGTCTTAAAGGATAGAGGAAAGACAAATGGCAACGACTGAAAAGGGAGATGTTATGGTGGTGGGGGGAGGGATAAGCGGTATTCAGGCCTCTCTTGACCTGGCGGATATGGGATTTAGGGTTTTACTGGTTGAAAAGGGTGCGTCTCTGGGCGGCAGGATGGCCCAGCTGGATAAGACCTTCCCCACCAACGATTGCTCTATATGTATTGAGTCCCCCAAATTCCTTGAGGTTGACCGCCATCCGAACATAGAGATTATAAGCTTTGCCGAACCGGAAAAGGTAGAGGGGGAAGCGGGGGACTTCAAGGTAACCCTGGTCAAAAGGCCCAGGTATGTTAATGAAGAAACATGTATGGCTTGTACTACCTGTAATGTGGTCTGTCCAGTCCAGATACCCAAACCTTTTAATGAAGGTTTATCCCTCACCACAGCCGCCCAGATATACTTTGACCAGGCTGTTCCCCTTATCTCTTACATAGACCCTGAAGCCTGCCTCTTTCTTAAAGAAGGGAAGTGTGGCATCTGTCTGGACAACTGTGAAGGGAATGCCATAGATTTCTCCCAGAAGCCGGAGAAAATAGAAGCTGAGGTAGGGGCGGTAATCCTGGCCCCAGGCTATGAGCCGTTTAACCCGGAGACGAGGGGCGAATTCGGCTACGGGAAGATAAAGAACGTGGTAACCGCACTTGAATACGAAAGGATAATATGCGCCACCGGCCCTTATGAGGGTGAGTTAAATCGCCCTTCCGATGTCAAACACCCCAAGAAGATAGCCTGGATACAGTGCGTTGGCTCACGGCAGGTCAGGCCCGGCGGTCACAGCTATTGTTCATCGGTGTGCTGCACCTATACCCAGAAGCAGGTTATTCTGTCCAAAGACCATGACCCTGAGATTGAGGCCACTATATTCCATAACGATATTCGTTCCTGGGGCAAGGACTTTGAGCGGTTCTACCAGAGGACAGAGGAGCTCCCCGGGGTCAGGTTCATAAGAAGCTATGTGTCGCTGGGGAGAGAGATTCCGGAGAACGGGAACGTAACAATAAAGTATTCTCTTGGCGGGGAGGTGAAGGAAGAGGAATTTGATATGGTGGTATTATCCATCGGGTTAACACCTCCCAAGGATGCGGAAAAGCTGGCTAATGTATTCGGCATCGAGCTTAATCAGCACGGTTTTTGTAAAACCAGCCCGGCTAATGCCAATGAAACCTCCCACCCCGGAATATTTGTGAGCGGGGCCTTTGACGGCCCTATGGATATCCCCGAGGCGGTTTACGCTGCCAGCGGGGCGGCTGCCCAGTGTGGAGAGCTCCTGTTAAAACGGAGAGGCAAGTTAGCCAGAGAAAGAATATATCCACCAGAAAGGGATATATCAGGACAGGAGCCGAGGATAGGGGTATTTGTATGTCACTGCGGGACTAACATCGCCAGCGTGGTAAACGATACGGCAGTGGTTGAGTATGCCAACACTTTGGATAATGTTGTCTACGCTGAGGAAAATTCCTTTTCCTGTTCCACCGAGACCGCCCGGTCAATAGCGGAAAAGATTAAGGAGGAAGAACTCAATCGCGTGGTGGTCGCCGCCTGCACTCCCAGGAGTTATGACCCGGTATTTATGGATACCGTCCGTGAAGGGGGACTTAACCCCTACCTAGTCACTATGGCTAATATAAGAGAGCAATGCTCCTGGGTTCACTCTCATGAAAAGGAGAAGGCTACCCAGAAGGCAAAGGACCTGGTCCGGATGGCAGTGGCCAGAGTTCGCCACCTGGAGCCTCTGCAAACGTATACCATATCGGTGAACCCGAAGGCGCTGGTGATTGGAGGAGGGGTAGCGGGGATGGTCAGCACTCTGAGCCTGGCCAACCAGGGATTTGAGGTGTACCTGCTGGAAAAGGATAAAGAGCTGGGGGGAATGTCCCGGAGAATTCACTTCACCCTGGAAGGGATGGATGTTCAGGCATATTTACATGGTCTCATCAACAAGGTTTATCAACGCCCGTTAATACACGTATTCCACGAGGCTACCATCGTGGAGGCATCAGGTTATGTGGGTAACTTCGTAACCAAGGTAAATTCCGAAGGAACGGTCAGGGAAATAAACCATGGAGCGGTGATTCTCGCTACCGGTGCCGAAGAGTACAAACCCACCGAATACATGTACGGGAAAGATGAAAGGGTAATGACCCTCCTTGAGCTGGAGGATAAAATCGCCAAGAAGGATGAAAAAATCGTTAACTCCCAGAGCCTGGTGATGATACAGTGCGTAGGCTGCCGGAACAAAGACAGAAATTACTGCAGCCGGGTATGCTGCAACCAGGCCATAAAGAATGCCCTGAAGCTAAAAGAGATGAACCCGGAGGTGGATATATACATTCTCTACCGGGATATGAGAACCTACGGGTTCGCCGAGGACTATTACCGGGAAGCGGCGAACCGGGAGATAAGGTTCATCCGCTATGAGCAGGATGACCCACCCCAGGTGGAAACTTTTGAAGAGGGTGGCAAGAGCATTCTAAGAGTTACGGTGGCCGACCCTGTTTTAGGCCAGAAGATTGCAATAGACGCTGATTCCCTAGCTTTAGCTGCCGCCGTAGTTCCTGATTCGGAAGGCAATCAGAAACTGGTCCAATTATACAGGCTATCTTTGAACCCGGACGGGTTCTTCATGGAGGCCCATGTAAAACTAAGGCCGGTTGACTTCGCTACTGACGGCGTCTTTCTCTGCGGGACGGCCCACTACCCCAAGCATATATCAGAGACGATTACCCAGGCTTACGGTGCTGCCGGCCGAGCTGCATGTCTCCTTTCACATGACACAATTACGAGCTCTGGCTCTGTTTGCGCAGTAGATGAAAAGAAGTGCATAGCCTGCGGGAACTGTATTGCGGTTTGCAATTATGGTGCTATAGAGCTTCATGACACACCGCAGGGCAAAAAGGCCACCGTTAACCCTGTTCTCTGCAAAGGGTGCGGCCTATGTAATGCAGTGTGTCCGACCGGGGCTGTTTCTCTAAAGCACTTTGACGATGAAGAGATTTTCTCCCAGATTGACGATGCATTTATCTCTCCGGTAGAAGCCTTAGTAGGGGTGAGATAAGAATGGCGTATGAGTTTGAGCCAAAGATAATAGGCATTATATGCAACTGGTGTACCTACGCCGGGGCAGACTTGGCCGGAGTTTCTCGCTACCAATATACCACCAATATAAGGCTGATAAGGGTGATGTGTTCCGGCAGGGTTGACCCGGCGTTCATACTCAGGGCGTTCTCGATTGGAATAGACGGGGTGTTTATCGGCGGTTGCTGGCCCGGCGAATGCCATTACGCCCCGGAAGGGAACTACCATGCGTTTGGCATGACGCAGCTTTATAAGAAATTGATGGCGGAGATAGGGCTAAACCCAGAAAGGTTAAGGCTTGAATGGGTATCCGCCTCCGAGGGTGTCCGCTTCGCCGCCATTATGAATGATTTTTACAAGAAACTGAAAGAATCAACAGGGCCCCTTGGTGAAGGCGAAGGAATAGATAGAGATGAACTAAAGTCCAGAATTGCAAATGTTACCAAGCTAATCCCATACATCAAGCTGGAGCAAAGTCAGAAGCTGGCGGCTTTACACTTTTCTAAAGAAGAAGAGGCAACAAAGAAAAAGGAATATGATAAGATATTCACCCCTGAAGCGATACAAAAGTTAATTGACGAAGCGCCCTCGTATTATATTGACCCAGATAAATGCAAGGGCTGTATGATTTGCCTCAGGAGATGCCCTGTAGGGGCAATTGAAGGTGGTAAAAACCAAATCCACGTAATTGACCAAGATAAGTGCATAAAATGTGGAACCTGCTTTGGTGTTTGCCCGCCTCGCTTTGGCGCAGTACAAAGGATTGTTGCTGAGCCGATTCCTCCCCCCATCCCCGAGGAGGCAAGAACTATAGCCCGAAAGGATGATCATTAATCCAGCCAAAGATAGGCCTTATTTAGGAAACAAGCTGTCTATTTCGTTGTAACTGGCCACCCAAAGGCTAAGCTTAATATCAATTTAAATCGCCTCCTACCTATCAATTTCACGCCCAGTCTCCTAGTACACATAGAATTGCCGCTCATCTCAACTTTGCGGGCTTTGAGAAAACGAAACCATGGGTATCCCTAAACTAAGATAAGGCAGGACAAAGTATTATTCGATCTTAGAAAGGAGATACCCGTGACCTGTTTATTCTCAGGGGGATACCTGAGCATATCAGGTCGGACAATGGTCCTGAATTTACGGCTAAGACGGTTAGAAACTGGCTGAATAGGCTGGGGGTGAAAACGCTGTTTATCGAACCGGGCAGCCCATGGGAGAATAGGTATATCGAGTCATTCAACGGCAAGCTAAGAGATGAACTCTTGAACCGGGAGATATTCACAACGTTGAAAGAGGCCAAGGCCTTGATAGAGCAATGGAGGCAGGAGTATAATCACATTCGACCGCATAGCTCTCTGGGTTACCGCCCTCCGGCTCCTGAGACTATCTTGACCACGGCTTTGACTTAACATGTGGTATCGCTATTGGGGGTAGGCCAAGGGTACCTCCGTCTAGCTTGCCAAGAGATAATTGCATAAAAAGGAGGATTGCCGAAATGGTGCAGGCAGATAGATTGTCAAATAATTTCTTAATTGTAGTAAACAGCGGTATTGATAAGGCCTATAACCACTATGCAGCCTATGTGGTTGCCTTTATGGCCAAGCATGTGGCTAATATCAGGAATGTCACTGTATATTATGGTCCCTACGGCATCGGGATGACCAAGAAAGGAGAACTGGCCAAACTTGCCATCCAGAATTCAG
>Ga0315549_1002367_pt1 | contig 18027 bp, 14 predicted proteins | sample SalMarSW160200MG_FD_203101 | JGI IMG/M metagenome (GOLD analysis project Ga0315549, IMG submission 203101) | Salt marsh sediment microbial communities from the Plum Island Ecosystem LTER, Massachusetts, United States - Salt Marsh Sediment SW1601-200 ... | reverse complement strand
CATCCGCCTCGCCCCTAAGGGACGGGCGAGATCTCGCCAAATGGCGGACAGAGAACGCAGAGATTTAGCCACGAAGTCACCAAGACACGAAGAATTTTTCTAGTCACAGAGAACACAGAGAATTTGCCCGGCTTGGTGTACTTGACGAACCCTGTTTTTTAAGCAAGCCCATTCGACTACGCTCAGGACAGGCTTAATCGCAGGATTCGTCATCGACCACATAGTGCCTAAAAGACAGGCCCTCATTTTTATTCGCCTGGGGCGATTAAAGCCGAGCAAGAGATATAGATTAAATAAGTTATGGTTTGCTACTTATGATTATGGATGCGGATTTTGATGATGTAAGATTGACAGAGGCGGAGGGTTTTATACAATTATAATCAATAATTCTGTTGGCCGGAATAAAGTGAGTGATAAGTGGTCAGGATAAAATAAATACTTGTTTCTGTTTTTTCTATGAGTAGCGAATTTGAAAAATTAAATCGCATTACGCGTGAATATTTGAACGAGGGGAAAGACCTTTTGAGAAGATTGAGGATCGGTGGGGTAAGTGATTCACAGTTGCCTCGAAACTTATCAAATTGGATTACATCAGCAACAAAAGACCTGCTCGCATTAATGCCACAAGACTATTCAGATTACAAAAGAATCACAGAAGTACAATCTCAATATATCGGTCATCAAAATATTCTATTGCCTTCTGCGACAGAAGATGTACAGATCATAATGAAAAACTTGATAATAGCCTATGATTGTGTTGCTGCTACTATAAAAGCTGAACACAAGGACATCCCTCCGGAGAACTTGACCAGTATATATTACGACCAGCTTAGAAAGTCTGCTGCATACGTGAAGGACGAACTGATAGAGAGGTTAAAGGGCAAGGAAAATGGGAAGACTTCAAGAACCGCTATGCTTCACATATATGGGAGGATATATTTATGGGTACAAAGCGCGGCAAAGCTAGATGAAATAACAGACTGTTTGACATTGGCGGGTTGTTTGAGGGCGATCCTTGAACTTTATATTGATTTAAATCTATTTGCTTGCAAAATTATCTCAGGTGATATTGAGAAATACTTTTCATTTCAGCGAATCGACAAATGGAACAAGGCAAGAAATATAATTAGACTTCGAGCATATTACAGCACTTCGCCTTCGGGAAGAACAACACCTGTCGAGCGGTTCTTAGATGCTCCAGAAAATAAGGAAAGTGAAATCAATGCACTGAGAGAACAAATATGGGGGAAGAATAAGAAAGGAAAACCTTTTAATCCAAGACATTGGTCAAACATGTATTTAGAAGATCGTGTTAGGTCATTGAAGAGTAAAGATATCGCAGAAATATACATTTCATCATATTATTGGTGTAACTTCTTTGTACATTCTATGTACCACGATGCTTTTAATAACGCTACAACCGTTCATTTGTTCAATTGGCGATGTTATAATTTTACTCACAAGATGTTTTTGAGAGCAACCAAGTTGATAAATGAAGTGACTAGGGTAATACCAGCAGAGGAATTAGAAGGTCAATTTGAGAACATCGAGGCAGAAACATTTAAGCTCTTCTTTGGCGAAATGGTAAAAGCTGGGCGAGGTAAAATGTTATCTAAAGAAAATAATTAGGACAGCACATTAAAAATATTTTATTGCAGTGTATTTTAGCACAGAATTGGCTAAGAAAGCTATGCAACATAAAATTGATAAAGATTTGCATATGCCCGACATAGACGTTAAGACAATCCAGGATTTGTCCGGCGGAGGGGGGTGAATCGGATTTCAGCCCTCCTACGTAAAAATAACTGCGGCGGGTAAAATTTCGGAATTCGGATTGCGGATTTAACGAACATACGGTGGATCCCCTGCTGCGGGGCCAGAATAAAAAGAGAATGAGGGCAGGTACAAGACCTGCCCCTACGAAACGGGGAACGTCCAATGTATTAGGGCAGACACACAGGTCTGCCCCAACGGAAGAGGGCAGGCAAGCCCATCCTACAAAACTGGATTCCGTGTTGAACACGGAATGACAAGAAAAAAGAACCCCCAAACCCAAACGATCCCCGACAATAACATTCGAGGACAGGCGGGTTTGGGGGCTAAACATTAAACGTCCCGCACGTTTGAACCCCCGGCAAATTTGAAAATTGACGGTTGTAGATGTTGGGTATATCATCGTGAGGAGTAACCCACGCAATAAATCCGCCTCGCCAGGGGCGAGCAAGCTATGGCGGACAAGCTGCGAAGGGAAGACAACCCCCAGGCAGGCCTGGGTGCTAAACGATAAAGGATTCGTAATGGCATATACGATAGGTTTAGATTACGGGACGAATTCGGTCCGGTGCGTAATAGTCGATACGGCTGACGGTCGTGAAGTCGGCATGGCAGTGTGGGAATACGAGACGGGCGAGGCGGGAATAATAATCGACCCGGCTGACCATAACTTAGCGAGGCAAAACCCGGCTGATTACGTCAAGGGGTTCGAGATAACAATTAAAGAGGCCATCGCAGCGGCGAAAAGTGAGGACAAGAATTTCGCGGCGGGAAAAATTACGGGTATCGGCGTCGATACGACCGGCTCAACGCCGCTGCCGGTCGATAGAAACGGGACGCCGCTGGCGATGTTAGATGAGTTCAGGGACAACCCGAACGCGCAGGCGTGGCTATGGAAGGACCATACGGGTTTTGCAGAGGCGGCAGAGATTACCGAAACAGCCAAAAGGCAACACCCGGAATACCTTGCCAAGTGCGGGCAGACGTATTCGTCGGAGTGGTTTTTCAGCAAGATATGGCACTGTCTGCGGGCCGACGCGAAGGTATTCGACGCGGCGTATAGCTGGGTGGAATGCTGCGATTATATACCCGCAGTCCTGACCGGGACGGAACAGCCGGAGGCGATTAAGCGCAGCAGATGCGCAGCGGGGCACAAGGCGATGTTCAACGACGACTGGGGCGGGCTGCCCGCAAAGGATTTTCTTGCGAAGCTTGACCCGAAATTAGGCGAGCTTCGAGAGCGGCTCTACGATGAGACTTATACCGTTGAGACACCAGCTGGAAAACTTACAGAGCAATGGGCTGGGAAGCTCGGCCTAAATGCCGGCATCACGGTAGCGGTGGGCGCTTTCGATGCTCATTTAGGGGCGGTCGGCAGCGGGATAGCGCCGGGCAAATTAGTGAAAATAATCGGGACGAGCACCTGCGATATGCTTGTTTCGGGAACGAGCAGGCGATTAGCGGATATACCGGGGATATGCGGGATAGTGGATGGCTCGATACTGCCGGGATATTTCGGGCTGGAGGCGGGGCAGTCGGCGGTGGGTGATATTTTCAACTGGTTTGTCAATTACATTCGGCCTGGCGGCAAAGTCGGCTCACACGAGGCACTGACTGAAAAGGCGGCGGCACTAAGGCCCGGGCAATCGGGACTGCTGGCTTTAGACTGGAACAACGGCAACAGGACCATTTTGGTTGACCAGCGATTGACGGGGCTATTATTAGGGCAAACACTGCACACGAGGCCTGAAGAGATATACCGGGCGCTGATTGAGGCGACCGCATTCGGGGCACTTACAATTATCAACAGGTTCGAGGAATACGGGGTTAAGGTCGAAGAGGTAGTCAACTGCGGCGGCATCGCAGAGAAGAATGCGCTATTGATGCAAATATACGCGGATGTTACCGGCAGAGAGATGAAGGTATCGCGTTCGGCACAAAGCTGCGCGCTCGGCGCGGCTATAGCGGGGGCGGTGGCGGCGGGGGAGTTCGAGAATTTTGCCGATGCCCAGACGGCGATGTGTGGTATAAAAGAGGTTACTTATAAACCCAATGCTGAAAATCACGCAGTGTATAAAAAGCTGTATGTGCTATACCGGCAGCTTCACGATGCCTTCGGATTGCAGGGCTGGTCGGGGAAAATGGCTAATGTAATGAAGGAGCTTTTGAACATTAAAGACGCCGTTATGGTATAATCGGTTCGATATGAATGAAGATTTGAGAAAAGCCGTATGCGACGCGAATATAGAACTGCACAAACAAAACCTGGTCATCTACAGTTGGGGCAACGTCAGCGGTATTGACCGTTCAGCGGGTATCGTCGCCATCAAGCCGAGCGGTGTTGCTTATGATGAATTGACGCCCGACAAGATTGTGCTATTAGACTTAGACGGCAACATTGTCGAGGGGAATCTGAAGCCGTCTTCCGATACGCCGACGCATCTGGAGCTTTACAGGAGATTCGCAACCATTGGCGGGATATGTCACGCACACTCGCCCAATGCGACGAGCTGGGCGCAGGCCTGTAGTGAAATTCCGTGCTTAGGCACAACGCACGCCGATTACTTTTACGGCCCCATACCCGTCACAGAGCCGATGACGGAGGAGCAGATTAAAAAGGATTACGAATTGAACACCGGCAGAACAATTGTAAAACGTTTTGCCAAAATTGACCCGATGCAGATGCCGGCCGTATTAGTTGCCAATCACGGGGCGTTTACCTGGGGACGGTCGGCAGAAGAATCGGTCGAGGCAATGGTCATACTCGAAGAAATCGCGGCGACGGCATTGAAGACCCTGGTGATAAATCCGAAGCAGGGACCAATCGGCAAGGGCCTGCTGGAAAAACATTATTTTCGCAAACACGGTGAGACGGCCTACTACGGCCAGGACTAAAAAGGAAAATTGACATAAGGCGAACCGCTGCGTCGGCTTTCAATTGCCGGGATGCTTTCTTTTGTTTTCCAATGTTACCAGCCACTGGAAAGATTCCTCGGCAAGGTCGTTATTCTTATTGGCCTTTGCCAGCTCCAATGCACGGAGGAAATGTATTCTCGCCAGCTCATCTTTGCCCTGATACGCCAATACCCTTGCGAGACGAAAGTTTGCCTGCGTCACTATTTTAAAATAGTCCGTGGAGTCAAGTGCCTTTTGATAGCTGTCGGCGGCATCGGAAAATCTGTTCTGTTTTTCGAGAATAATCCCGAGATTGTAGTATAATGACGCATAGACGCGAGAGTCTATTGTCCTGACGTATTGGGCAAGTTCGATTGAGCGTTCCAAATAGGGTTTTGCTTCGATGAATTTGTCCTGCTCGAAAAGCAGCTTTACGATTTGGCCTTGAGCCAGCAGCGAATCGGGATTTTTATTCAGCGTATCCCGCCACAAGGTCTCTGTGTTCTTATATATTCGGCACTGCCGCCAGGTCAGGGCGCCCAGCGTAATCAGTAAAACGCCTGCGGTCGAAATTATAATAACTCTCAGTTTTGTGCCCGGCCGGCCCCAAAGACGAACGCCGCCCGCCGCAACAAGTGCGACAGGCCCGATACACGCGACGTATTGATAGTGGTCGGCTACAAAGGTGTAAATAAACGTAAAAAGGGAGAAAAAGCCGAGCATTGGAAACAACATTGCGGTGAAAAATAATATCGCCGTCGCCGTCGCGCGGCCCAGGCGTTTATGCCACAATAATGAGCAGAAAATCAGTAATACGCTTGCGGCCGGCCATACATACTGCCAAATCTCAGCAGGGTCGATATTCCAGCGAGGATAACTGAAGATAAGATTCGCGGGCCAGAAGAGCTTCCACAGGTAAAACCAAAATGCCCTGCCTGCAATTAGCAGTTTTGCCGGAAAGCTCAATCCGAGATTAATATCCCCCGTTCCCTGGTGATGTTTTTCCCACCACATTACCAGAAGGCCCATCCCAATCCCCATTACGACAAACGGCACGAGCTGCAACAGGCGTTTGGCAGTAAGAGGCACGCGCTTGAGCCACAATATCAGGACCATCGCCGCCGGGAGCGTGCTGGCGGTTGCCTTGCCGAAAAGCGCCAAAGCATAGAGCGCTAACGAGCCGAGGTAGAACAAAATCGCCCTGCGACCTGATTTGCTGGCGAGGGCAAATTCGAGCCAGCAAAGAACCGACAAAAGAGAAAACAAGAGCATCAGGAGGTTCTTTCGCTCGGTCACCCAGGCCACGGATTCGACCTGCACAGGATGCAGAGCAAAAACCGCGGCAGCAAGCCACGAGCCGGGTATGGACAGTCGGCGAAGGACCAGCCACAACAAGAGGGAATTAATGATATGAATCGCGACGTTTACGACGTGATAGCCCATCGGGTTGAAATCCCACAGGCGATACTCAAGCCAGAATGTTGTGTATGTCAGCGGGAAAAATTGCGAGGTTACAGTTCCCGAGGTCCAGATGCGATACAATCCGCCTGGGGATGTCAACAGGGAGTTATCGGTGACGTACTGGTCGTCATCCCAGATAAAGCCGGCCTTCATCGCCGGGATATACGCCAAAAAACAGGCGATAACGATGACCAATATCCCGGCTGCAAAAATCGTTCTCGGCGTAGTTTTAGCATCAATCCGATTCATACGTTTAAAGCAAGTCGCGGAAATACGGAGACGGCAAAATATTTTCTTTACGCTTCAAAACCCGCATTTTCCGGCCTTTAAGTTTTCGCCAAACCAGTTTATTCGCCTTTTACCCACCTCAAGCGGGATGATGGACTATAAATCCTCCCACGCATACTGTCAATTATCGATAATCAGTAATCAGATGAATACCCCTGTGGCTTTGTGGATAGAAATCCTTTTGGCTAAATTTGCTTCGGCGCGTTAATATCGGCTCTGTTAAGCGGCTCAAAAAATAGAAGCAGGGCTTCGGCTGGAAAGGAAGTAAAAATGAGAAAGACAACCTTCGGCGTAATCGTTGGAAACCGCGGGTTTTTCCCGGATACTCTGGCGAAACAGGGACGAAAAGACGTGCTCAACGTCCTGAAGGAAAACGGCTATAACACGGTTGCTTTGTCGATGACGGACAGTAAATACGGCTCGGTGGAGACATACGCCGACGCGAAGAAGTGTGCGGAGCTTTTCGCGAAAAAGGGCGATAAAATCGACGGCATAATCATCAGCTTACCCAACTTCGGCGATGAGAAAGGCGCAGCCGAGGCGGTGAAACGCTCCGGCCTGAATGTGCCGATTTTGGTGCAGGCGGAGCCCGACGAGGTCGCAAAGATGAAGATGGGGCAGCGACGCGACAGTTTCTGCGGCAAAATCAGCGTCTGTGACAACCTCAGGCAGGCGGGTTTACCTTACACGCTTACCGAATCACACACGGTAAAAATCACATCGGCTGGATTCAAACAGGAGCTGGATGACTTCGCGTCGGTGTGCCGAATTATCAAAGGGCTGAAGAACGTTCGCTTCGGCGCCGTCGGCGCCCGCACCGGGGCGTTTAACACCGTGCGCTTCAGCGAGAAAATTTTGGAGCTGGCAGGCATATCAATCGAGACGATAGATTTGTCCGAGGTGCTCGGCAGGGTGTCACGTCTGGCTGAGGGCAACAGGGCCGTGATGAGAAAACTCGACAGTATCAAAAAATACACTTCGACCAAATCAATCCCCGCTGAGTCGCTTTTGAAAATGGCGAAGTTCGGATATGTGATTGACGGGTGGGTGAAAGAGAACGGGCTTAACGGCACGGCCATTCAGTGCTGGACGAGCTTGGAGGAATTTTTCGGGATAGTTCCGTGCACGCTGATGAGTATGATGAGCGAGTCGCTTTTGCCGAGCGCTTGCGAGGTGGACATAATGGGTCTGGTTGCGATGTACATTCTGCAGCTTGCCTCCGGCACACCAAGCGCACTATTGGACTGGAACAACAACTACGCCGGCGAGCCGGATAAATGCGTTCTGTTTCATTGCAGCAACCTGCCGAAGAGCTTTTTCAAATCGGCGAAGATGGACTATCAGGAGATAATCGCCGGGTCGGTCGGCAAGGACAATACCTACGGCACAATGGTCGGGCGAATCGCGGCGGGAAAGGGGACCTTCTGCAGGACCAGCACAGACGATACGGCGGGCATTATCAGCGCTTACGTAGGCGAAGGCGAGTTCACCAACGACAAATTAGACACCTTCGGCGGTTACGGCGTGATGAGAATTCCCAATCTTCAGTTGTTGCTGCAGTATGTGTGCAAGATGGGCTTCGAGCACCACGTGGCGATGAACCGTTCGCAAAAGGCCGACGCCATCGCCGAGGCCCTTGGTAATTATCTCGGCTGGAACATTTACCACCACAGGTGATTGTGGTGTGCCCTTCGGTTTTTTAGAGCCATTTTTTTCTTTTGAAGTGGAGCAGCATAACGGCGGCGACGAGGAGCATTACCACCCATACCGCGGCGTAGCCGAATTTCCAATGAAGCTCGGGCATATATTTGAAGTTCATGCCGTAAACGCCGGCTATGAAGGTCAGCGGGATGAATATCGTGGCGATAATGGTCAGGACCTTCATCACCGCGTTCATCCTGTTGCTAATGGCCGAGAGGTAAATATCCAGCATCCCCGAAACCATGTCCCTGAAGCCTTCGACGGTGTCTATGACCTGTATGGTGTGGTCGTAAAGGTCCCTGAGATAGACGTTAGTGGAGCTTTTAATCAGGTCGGATTCGCTACGTTCAAGGCCGCTAATCAGCTCACGGAGGGGCCAGACGGATTTTCGCAGAAAAATCATTTCTCTTTTGAGCTGATGTATACGTTTGAGTGTTTGTTCGTCGGCACTGGAGACCAGTTTTTCTTCCAGATATTCGATTTTTTCGCCGAGCTTTTCGAGAATCGCGAAGTAATTGTCCACGATTGCGTCCAGCAGAGAATACATCAGGTAATCACAGCCCATTTTTCGGATTCTGCCTTTTGCGTTTCTGATTCTGTCCCTGATTTGCTCGAAGACGTCGCCGATATTTTCCTGGAATGAGATGACGAAATTTGGGCCGAGGATGATGCTTACCTGCTCGGCCTGTATTTGTTGTTTTTGCTCGTTGAAGCTTAGCATATTTAGCACAACGAAGAGGTGTTTTTCGAGGTCTTCGAACTTTGGTCGCTGGCCCGTGGTTAAAATGTCCTCGAGCGTCAGTGCGTGGAGGTCGTAATGGCTTCCGATTTTTTCTATTATTTGCGTGTCGTGGATGCCGTCGATATTTATCCAGGTTACGGTCGGGCTGGTCTTGAATTCGAGGCAGTCTTCGATTTTGGCATCCTGTTTTTCCCAAAGGTTTTGCTCATCGTAATCGATGATGGTGATACGAGGTGCAACGAGATTTTTGTCTCCGACGTGGATTAGCGAGCCAGGGGGAAGGCCCGCCGTTCTGGAGTGTCCTTTGAATTGCCTGCTGTTTCTCATTTTGCCGTCCCTCACCGGGATATTTTCCCGCGTTGCCTTTATGTTGCGCCGCGTACAGGGTGGAGGATAACGGCTTTTGGCCGGCTTTTCAAGAAATAAGCACCGGAGGTTGTCAACTATAAACCGGTCCGCCTGTTTTCGGGTTGATAGTTGGATATTCTCGCGCAGAATACATTTTTGAGGTGGACCGGGACCTTACCGGGCAGAGTCATTCATTAAGGTGATGCTTGCGGTCGCCGATGCTGAATCCGAGTGATGTAGGGAGCTTGGCTGAAAAGTTGTCCGGACGGTCCCCAAAAAAGGGATAAACCGCATTTATTCGAGGTCCCAAACTAATGAACAGCTGGTGCTCCCGTAAATACCAGACTCCTGGATATTTCCCCAACAGCCCATCTGTATATTGTAAAGGTCGTTCAAAGCTCCACAATCATCCAGAGGAACCGGCGGATCACATCGAATTACTGTTCCGTCGAAGGCCTCAAAATTCTTGGAATATTCCAAGGTCCATTTTGAGCGATATCTCATATACGAAGAGTGTCCGTCGGCAAAAGACAGGATTGTTCCTCCGCCATGCCGTGCAGTTGGGGCTTCAAACCAGCCCCGACCGGGACAATCACCGCTACTACCGTACCCGCCAGGACCATAATAGACGGCATAGCTATCCGAAGTCAGGAATCCTGCGCACATGAAAACGATGCGCTTTGAGACGTGTTTTATCTGCATTCTGTTCTTGAGGCAATACGGTTTGGCCGCGTTACCAGCAGCTCTCCAATGGTACAAGCCGTTCATAGAATCGATGATGGTATACGTTGCCAAGGCACCTTTTCTCCCGTTCGGGCAGCGGTAGATATCGTTATCCCTGATGTATTTGTATAAAGCGCCGGTCTCAATAGCGCATTTCTGGCATTCCTCAGATGCTATTTGGCCGCCATTATAGTTGTCATGCCATCCTTTTCCTATCCAGGGCAGTTCATTTATGTGGAAAGGAGTAGTGTCGTCGCCATCTCCAGGGGTTGGAATATGTGCGGCACAGTCCCCCGGACAATCCGGACCCGGACAATCCGGACAGGGGTCGCCGGACCTCGGCGCAGCGTTAACGAGCTTATCGCTGTTGTCGTCGGCGTACATAATCCAGCAGGCGGTAAGTTGTCTGAGATTACTCAGACATAGGGCCCGCTTGCCCTGTTCGCGTGCCCTGTTAAGGGCCGGCAGAAGAATTGCCATAAGAAGCGCTATAATAGAAATGACTACGAGCAGCTCAACAAGCGTGAATGCCCTGCGGGTTTTCATTTATGACGTTTCCTCGTAAACTCAGTCAGAAATAAAATACCGTTGATGTAATGTCTTTATAGCATATTTGTCCGTAAATTTCAAGCCGGCGAAAAGAATTTTTCGGTCGTTGCCGGTATATTTTTCGGTGTTGCCTTTATGTTGCGCCGCGCACAGGGTGGAGGATAACGGCTTTTGGTCCGGTTTTCAAGGTATAAGCCACAGCATTTGCCGGCAAAAAAGCGGTGTGCCGGTTCTTGGGGTGATGGTTGGGTCTTTTTGCGTAAAATTCTGTTTTTAGATGGACCGGGGCGGCAGGCAGTACCGAATTATCCAGCATTTCGGAGGATACAGGCCAGTGACTCAGGCAATAGTCCGGATATTAAACGGTATTACAGTTCCAGCTCCAGCTTGCAGTTTGCGCCGGCAAGTGCCTGGAGGTCATAACCGAGCTGACCCCAGCAGGACATCTGCATCTGGTAGAGGTCTTGCCAGTCTCCGCATTTTGCCGGACGATCGGGTGGGTCGTCGACGGGGCAATTGGTGCCACCTCCCCATTCCAGGCCGCACCAGATAGTGTTTTGTCCCTTCCATTTCCAGTATCCGCTATGTCCGTCAGCGTAAGAGACAGTAGCCCCTTTACCATGCCTAACCGGCGGGGGGTCGAACCAGACGTTGCCATTGATATTATCGTAGTAAACGGCGAAGCTGTCGAGTGTAGGGCGTCCTTCATCGATGAAAACGACTCGCTGCGCGGGCTTTTTTATCTGGTTTCTGTTCTTAAGGCAATAAGGTTTGGCTACGTCACCGGAGGCCCTATAGTCAAACCGGCCGTTCATTGAATCGATGATGATATACGTGATCCACTCACCTTTCATACCAGTCGGGCAGGCATAGATGTCATAGTCCCTGATGTATTTGTATAAAGCGCCGGTTTCAATAGCACATTTCTGGCAGCATTCCGCTCTCGGTACACCGGGCGTGGTCGATGTGGCGTCTCCGATCCAGGGCAGCTCTTTTTTGTGGAAATTATCGAAGGGACTGGTGCCGGTTGGCGCCCGTGCCGCACAGTTATCCGGACAATCTGTGCAGCTCCCTCCGGGCGGCCAGGGCGCAGCGTTAACGAGCTTATTATCGTTGTCGTCGGCGTACATAAACCAGCATGTGGTAAGCTGCTTTAGGTTACTCAGACACACGGCTCGCTTGCCCTGCTCGCGTGCCCTGTTAAGGGCGGGCAGCAGTATTGCCATAAGCAGTGCTACGATAGCGATGACTACGAGCAGCTCGATAAGCGTGAATGCTCTGCGACTTTTCATTTAAGTCTCCTCATAAGCTCAGTCAAAAATAAAAGACAACCAAAACATTTCCTTTATAGCATATCTGTGCGTTAAATTCAAGCCGGGCAAAAGAATTTTTTGGCCATTCCGGGGCAATCTCCTTAGGTGTCTTTGAAACAGTATTCATCCAGAGGAGCCGGCTGAGTATGCGTTGCCCCTGCCGGGCTCGGCTATATATCCGTCTATATATATAGTCCATCTTGTGTTTCAGTTGTTACAAGGGTTTTTCAGAATAATTATGGGTGTTGCGGGTCAGGCGGGTGGGCATGGTAGGCGTTGCGATGCAGCGACTGAGGTTTGACGTGCAGTTTTTTTTCGGTATAATGTGGATTTTGCCTGAGGAGACGTATATGAGCGGCAAATTTGTGCGGGCGATTTTTCCGGGCTCGTTTGACCCGATTACCAATGGGCACTTGGATGTAATCCATCGGGGGATGAAGCTGTTTGATGAGCTGATTGTGGCGGTGGGCCAAAGTCCGATTAAAGACCAGCTATTTACCCCTGTCGAACGGGTGGAAATGATAGCCGAGCTTATTGAGGGGCTTGCGGGAGTGTCGGTGGAGGGATTTGACGGGCTGACCGTGGAGTATGCCAGGCGAAAAAAAGCCGACGTTATCCTGCGGGCGGTGCGGAGCTTGACGGATGTGCGTTATGAATTCGAGCTTGCTATGACAAATCGTTCCGTGGCGGGAATAGAGACGGTATTTGTAATGACGACGGAGCAGTATGGATTCATCAGCTCCACGCTGATTCGGCAGGTTGCGTCTTTAGGCGGCGACATTTCGAATATGGTACCACCCAACGTCAACAAACGCCTGCATGAGCGGTTTGGGCAGTTAAATCGGGGCGAAGGCGCAGTCGAATAAAAAAAAATGTATGAGGCGGGGCTTTGTTTACTGTTAGTGTTCAAAGCGGATTTCGGGCGTCTCACCGATTGAGTCTTGCTGACGGTGCGGTTGAGCCGGAGCACGAGCACAACTGGCTTGTAAGGGTGACCGTCAGCGGCAACAAGCTCGATAGTATGGGACTGGTGATGGATTTTCGCCGGCTCAGACAATTAATAGAGGAGGTTCTTGGCGAGCTCAGGGGCGTGTCGCTTGGTCAGATAGACTATTTCAGGCAAAACAGCGCCTCGGCCGAGCACGTAGCTAAATATGTATACGAGCAGATTGAGCCGAAGCTTCCCGAAGGGATTGGGCTTGAAAATGTGACAATTGTCGAGGAACCGGGTTGTGTGGCAGGTTACAGCATTGATAAGGGACTTGCTGAGAAATAGTTGATGTGCAGTTGGTCGTGAAATTTGACGATTATTTTAGCGATGCTTTGTTATAATAGAAAAAAGCAAAGGCAAGGCCGTTATGCAATGTGAGATTTGTCAAAACAGGGAAGCGACGATACACCTGACGGAGATTTCCGAGGGTGTTCGCACGGAGACGCACCTTTGCGAGCAATGCGCGCACGAGCAGGGAGTGGGGGTAAAAAGTTATATCCCGCTCAACGAGCTGTTGAGCAATCTGCTTTCCATAACTCCGAAGGACCAGGCCTCGGCCGAGGCCGGCGAAAGTGAGCTGCTTTGCCCGCACTGCGGATATACTATGGATGAGTTCCGGGAAAAGGCGGTTCTCGGCTGTCCTTATGATTACGAGGTGTTTGAGAAGTCGCTGCTGCCGCTTATAAAGAAGGCGCACGATGGTGCGAAGGAGCATTGCGGCAAGGTTCCGTCGAAGATGCCGAAAGACTCGAAACGGCAGATTGAAATCGCCCGGCTGCGCAGGCAGCTCGACGAAGCAGTGCGAGCCGAGGATTATGAGCTTGCCGCAAAGCTTCGCGACAAGCTGGCCAAGTATGAATAGAATAGGCGCATTTAGCAGGTATAGTTGCGATGAAGCTCACTGAGATAAGCCAAAGCGTCAACGAGTGGTTCAGCGGTGAAGGTCCGCTTGCGGACGTGGTTATCTCGTCGCGGGTCCGGCTGGCGCGAAACCTGGGGGGGCATAAGTTTCTTGCGTGCTGCTCGGCTGCAGAGAAGTCGCAGATACTGAAGAAGCTCAAGGACGTTTTGATGGGCTTGCATCTCGGCGAGGAGGTTTTCTATATCGGCGTGGACAAGACTTCTGCACTTGAGAGGCGGTTTCTTGTCGAGCGGCACCTGATTAGCCAGCATCATGCGTTCGGCAAAGGTCCTCGCGGCGCGGTAATCGCCAGGCGGGAGTTTTTCACCGCGATGATAAACGAGGAAGACCACCTGCGACTGCAGATACTCAAAGGCGGATGTCAGCTTCGGGCCTGCCTCGAGCAGATTAACCGTATCGATGATATGGTCGAGCAGCAGGTTGAGTATGCCTTCAGTCCCGTATTCGGATATCTCACGGCGTGCCCGACAAACCTGGGAACGGGGGTTCGGGTTTCGGTTATGCTTCATCTGCCGGCGCTTAAGATGACCGGTCATATAGAAAAATTCCTCAACGCCGCCAAGGCGCTTGGACTTGCCGTGCGTGGACTTTTTGGGGAAGGAACAGAGGCGTCGGGCGACTTCTATCAATTGTCGAATCAGATAACCTTAGGCGTTTCGGAAAATGATATTGTGCAGCGATTTGAAGAGAATGTAATTCCCGAAATTGTCGAGTATGAGCATGCTGCGAGAAAACGGCTGCTGTCGGACCAGGCCGGTGTGCTCGACGATAAAATCTCAAGGGCACTGGCACTATTGAAAAATGCCAATCTTATAAGCTCACAGGAGGCGTTATTCCTTTTAAGTCATATTCGGCTGGGTTTGAATATGCACAAACACCAGGGGGCCTCGACACCGGCAATCGAGCGACTCTGCTGCTTAGGCGGCGATGGGGGCGACGGCGGGGCGAAGAAAGAGGTTTCAATCGCCACTGTGAATCGATTGTTTATGCTGACTCTGCCTGCCCATTTGCAGCTTAACTACGGCAAAGAGCTTGATTCCACTCATCGCGATGCCCTCCGCGCACAGATCATCCGCTCTGCCCTGAACGGCTGAGGTTATTCTTTCCCCTGCCATCGGCACCTGCCAAAATGGCAAAAGACTGCATATTTTACAACCACACTATGGCTATAAGTCCTTTATTAGTGTTATATTGCGATACGCTTGTACCTTGCCTGGCCCCTGGCACGGGTTTTGCAACTTATTAGCAAGAATGGTGCTGTTGCACGCATAAAACAATCGAAAGGGAACTGATTATGGCTACGAATAAAATCATTGGAATCGACCTGGGGACGACGAATTCGGTGGTTGCCGTTATGGAAGGTAGCGCACCGAAGGTGTTGATTAACTCATCCGGCTCACGCCTGACACCGTCAGTGGTCGGCTTTACCGATAAGGGCGAGCGATTAGTGGGCCAGATTGCCAGGCACCAGCAGGTGACCAATCCTGAGCATACGGTGTTTTCAATCAAGCGTTTTATGGGCAGGCGGCACAATGAAGTGGCGGCAGAGGAGAAAATTGTGCCGTATAAAATCGTCGGCGGGCCGGAAGAATTGGTCAAGGTGAACGTCCGGGGAAAGGACTACACCCCGCCGGAGGTATCGGCGATGGTTTTGCAGGATTTGAAAAAAACCGCCGAGGACTATTTGGGCGAACAGGTCGAGCGGGCCGTGATTACCGTTCCGGCGTACTTCAACGACTCGCAGCGCCAGGCGACAAAGGATGCCGGCACAATCGCGGGATTAAAGGTCGAGCGAATCATAAACGAGCCGACTGCGGCCGCCCTTGCTTACGGCGTAGATAAGCAGAAAAATGAAAAAGTTGCCGTTTTCGATTTTGGCGGCGGCACGTTTGATGTTTCTATACTTGATATAGGCGGTTTCGAGGATAAGAGCGGCGTCATTGAGGTATTGAGCACCAACGGCGATACGCACTTAGGCGGCGACGACTTGGACGCCGTGCTGATTAACTACATAGCCGATGAGTTCAAGAAAAAGGAGGGTATCAACCTTCGTACCGACCCGATGGCGCATCAGCGGCTAAAAGAAGCGGCGGAAAAGGCCAAGTGCGAGTTGAGTATACAGGTCGAGACAACGGTGAATCTGCCATTTATCACGGCAGATGCCTCCGGGCCGAAGCATTTGCAGATGACGATTACCCGCAGCAAATTGGAGGCCCTTTGCGAGCCGGTATTCGACCGGCTGAAAGGTCCCTGCCGAAAGGCGATGGAAGATGCGAAATTGTCGCCAAAGGATATCGCGGAGGTGCTGCTTGTGGGCGGCTCGACCAGAATCCCGAAGGTTCAGCAGATAGTAAAGGAGATATTCAACAAAGAACCAAACAAGGGAATAAATCCTGATGAGGTGGTGGCGATGGGCGCGGCGATTCAGGGCGCTGTTCTGGCGGGCGACGCCGGTGTTAAAGACATCCTGCTGCTCGACGTGACACCGCTTTCACTCGGCGTCGAAACATTGGGCGGAGTCATGACAAAGCTGATTGAACGCAACACCACTATACCCACCAGCAAAACCGAAATTTTCTCGACCGCAGCGGACAGTCAAACCACTGTCGATATTCACGTGCTCCAGGGCGAACGAGAATTCGCCTCTGACAACCGCTCACTCGGCAGGTTCCAGCTCGCAGGCATTCCGCCCGCACCGCGGGGCGTCCCACAGATTGAAGTTTCGTTCAATATCGACGCCAACGGTATTCTCAACGTTTCGGCCAAGGACCTTGCAACCGGCAAGCAGCAGTCGATTGAGATTAAATCGAGTTCCGGCCTGAGCGACCAGGAAGTCGAAAAAATGAAAAAAGACGCCGAGTCGCACGCCGCGGAAGACAAGAAAAAGCGAGAGGTCATCGATTTGAAGAACCAGGCCGACCAGTTAATTTACGCCACGGACAAGACGCTAAAAGAGCACGGCGACAAGGTCTCCGGTGAAGCGCGCGGGAAAATTGAAAACGCCGTCAACAACCTAAAAGAGCAGGTAAAAGGCGATAGCGCCGAATCCATAAAAAAGGCGATTGAGAATCTAAACAACGCCAGCCAGGAGCTTGGCAAGGCGCTCTACGAAGAAGCCGCCAAAAAGACCGCAGGCGCCCAGGCCCAGCCGGGAGCAGGACAGACTCAGCAACAGCCGCCTCCACCGCCTGAGGGCGAGGTCCGCAGAAAAGGCGACGACGTAATCGACGCCGAGTTCGAGGCAAAAGATAAGTAACGACATTTATGATTTATGATTGCTGATTTATGATTTTTTGCCACAGAGATTTTTTAGCCACAGAGGACACAGAGGCCACAGAGATTTGAAATTTTGAACTGGTAGGGTGGGCTTTGCCCACCAGTTCTTTTTGAAAGTAAAATGGGAGGCGTGTGCCTTCCTGTCAACACTAACTTCTATTCGCCGAAAGGCAGAAAAGGAGGCTAAAAGTGGCCAAGATTACATCTTGGTTTGTGACAGGGCGGCGCGTCTTTGCCTCATAAGCTCTGTCAGACACTCGGAGTAAGCAGATGTTTGCAGATATCTGTCCGACCTGATAATCCTATGGGACGGGGAGTTCAAGTTCCGGAGACCCAAACAGCGCTGCAACGCTTAGTAGGACACTCTTCGGCGCGCCTCCCTTTTTATTATTGGAGATAAATAAAGACATCAATCTACAAATGGTAGAGGACGGCACTCAAAAGTTTAAACTAAAATCGGCCGTTCCATATGATCAATACTCTTAGAAACATTTCTGAAGCAGAGCTTGATTTGCCAGTGTGGCGATATCTAACTTTTCCGAAGTTCATATCAATTGTGACATATCGAGCATTATGGTTTGCTAAGCTAAATATCCTTCGAGATGAGTACGAAGGAACACTACCCGTTGCAACTGAAATTCGAATGCGCCAATATAACGAGCGAATAAAAAAGATGTTCAATACTCCGGAGTTGCATCGACAGATAGATAATTGGCCGAAAGATATTGTTTCTTACGGTCGAGAACTTACTGTTGTCAATTGCTGGTTTTTTGGCGATAATGAATCGAAGGATATGTGGACCAAATATGCTGGTTCAAATGAGGGCGTTGCCATTTGCTCGTCTATAAGAAGGATTCAAAATTCGGTCAATGCGTATACTGAGGTCAGTATGATAGGCCGAGTGAAATATGTCGATTTCGATAAATACGTTATGAGTAGATATGAAGCTAATCAAGCCGGCGAGATTGCATTACTAAAGAGGAATGAAGAGCAATTTAAAGTTGAAAACGAAGTCCGTGTTGTTAGTATGAGCTCGAAAACCCCA
>Ga0315549_1002366_pt1 | contig 18031 bp, 17 predicted proteins | sample SalMarSW160200MG_FD_203101 | JGI IMG/M metagenome (GOLD analysis project Ga0315549, IMG submission 203101) | Salt marsh sediment microbial communities from the Plum Island Ecosystem LTER, Massachusetts, United States - Salt Marsh Sediment SW1601-200 ... | reverse complement strand
AGGCCGGACTGGGCTATTTATCGCCGGTGGCATACGCCCAGAAATACTACAGTGGGTTAGTAGCAGCATGAATGCTTTGGTGTCCACTATTGACATCCGACCCCAATGCTTCCTTGTGCGAACTGAATGTAGTTGCGGCTTTGGGGAGGAGAGTGATACCAGAAAAGGTCTAACAAACCCATGCTCTTTTTAGCTACAGATATGGAGCGGGAGACGGGACTCGAACCCGCGACAACCTGCTTGGAAGGCAGGGACTCTGCCAACTGAGTTACTCCCGCTTATGTTATGTCAATCAATCTCCCCTGTTTGGGATGAGAGAATTTAAACCTCAAACCTTGTGCTGCCAAACCGGGCTAAAAGAGTCATCAACCCGCACTTCCTTACCTACTGATTTATTATACTTCCTCCGTGCTTGTGTGGCAAGGGATACGAGCTATTCTTGCCTGGCTACAACTATGTTATACTTATAGGGAGCGCCTTGCCTAGAGGGCATATGGAAGACCTAGCCAGGATAAAAGAGAGAATAGAGCAATTAAAGTCCACAATTAACTATCATAACTATCGGTATTATGTGCTGGACAGTCCTGAGATTAGCGATGCCGAATATGATGAGTTAATGAGGGAGCTAAAACAACTGGAGGCGCAATACCCTCAGTTTCTGGCCCCGGACTCGCCCACTCAGAGGGTCGGTGCTGCCCCAGTAGAAGCCTTCGGAGTAGTTGAACACCCCTTACCTTTATTATCTCTGGGTAACGCCTTTTCCAAAGAGGAGTTATTAGCCTGGTATACCCGAACCTCAAAGTTAGTGGCCGGGCAGCAATCTAATCTTGTTTGTGAGCATAAGATTGATGGGCTGGCGGTGGCTTTGACCTATGTTAACGGACAACTAACTACCGGGGCTACCCGGGGTGATGGTTTCCGTGGTGAAGATATTACCCAAAACTTGAGGACTATTAGGAGCATACCACTCTCGGTGCCTAAAGATGCACCTCCCCGATTTGAGGTCCGGGGTGAGGTCTTTCTACCTAAAGCTGGCTTCGAGAAATTAAATCGAGAGCGGGCTGACGAAGGACTGCCCCTGTTTGCTAATCCCAGGAATGCGGCCGCTGGCTCGGTGCGGCAGCTTGACCCTCGTATCACAGCTAAACGTCCACTGGATATCTACATCTATATGCTGGGTTACGCTGAGGGTAAAACAACTCCACCAACCCATTGGGAAACCATGGAGTATCTCAAGTCCCTCGGCTTTAAGGTAAATCCTAATAATGCCTTGTTTACTAATATTGAGCAGGTTGAAGAATATCACCATACCTGGGTGGCGAGGAGAGAAAGCCTGCAATACGAAGCCGATGGCATCGTGGTTAAGGTAGATTCGTTTGATCGGCAAAGACAGTTGGGGAGTATCGGTCATGAGCCACGATGGGCTATAGCCTATAAGTTTCCTGCTATTCAGGGCACCACTCGGCTAATTGGTATTGGTATTAGTGTTGGCAGGACTGGTACTCTCAACCCCTACGCAATCTTAGAGCCAGTCTCAGTGGGAGGAGTAACTATTAGACAGGCAGCCCTGCACAACGAAGATGACATCAGGCGTAAGGATATCCGTGAGGGCGACTGGATTTATGTCCAGCGGGCGGGCGAGGTGATACCTGAGGTCGTGGGACCAATCAAAAGTAAGCGCACCGGGCAGGAAAGAGAATTTAGCCTGTTGGAAAAGCTAAAGAAGAATGAGAAGGGAGAGCCTGTCTGCCCTGAGTCTGGGTGTGGGGGGGTTGTGAAAAAGCTTGAGGGCGAAGTTATGTACTACTGCTCTAATACTGCCTGCCCTGCCCAGGTTCAACAGAGGATAGAGCTTTTTGTTTCCCGGGGCGCTATGGACATCAGGGGGATAGGTGAAAGTCTAAGTGCCACGCTCTTTGAGAACGGATTGGTTAAGGATGTGGCTGACTTATACTACCTTAAAGAGAAACGGGAACAGCTACTAAAGCTGGAGAGAATGGCGGAGAAGAGCGTAACCAATATACTCAATGCCATTGAGAAGAGTAAGCATACACCGCTATCAAGGGTTATCTTTGCCTTGGGTATACGCCATGTTGGTGAAGAGATGGCTGAAATTTTAGCCAAAGAATTTCATAGCATTAATAATCTTGCTAAAGCATCTCGAGATGACCTCACTAACATTCCCACTGTTGGTCCCAAGATTGCCGATAGTGTTATCACCTTCTTCAGACAGGAAGAGAACCGTCACATTATTGACCGGCTGAGAAGGGCGGGGGTCAGGTTGAAAGAGAAGGCTGAGCCCAAGGAACTAACTCTGGCTGGACAGGAGTTTGTTATCACTGGCAGGCTGGAAGCATTTACCAGGCAGGAGGCGGAGGCGAGGATAAAAGCCCTTGGTGGTACCACTGGAAGCAGCATTGCCAGAAAAACCACCTATCTGGTGGTAGGAGTTGACCCTGGCTCAAAATTAGCCCGTGCCCAGGCTCTAGGCACCAAACTACTTACTGAAGAGGAGTTCATAAGTCTGCTGCAACAGACGACTTGATATGAAATTAATTGTCGGACTAGGTAATCCGGGGCGAGGCTATGCCAGTAACCGCCATAATGTCGGTTTTGCCTGCCTGAACCATTTTGCCAGAATGCAGGGTATCCGATTTGACAAAAAACAGGGACGGGCCCGAATTGGCATGGGTGAGGTGGCTGGCAGTAAGGTTGTAGTGGCTAGGCCCCAGACTTATGTGAACCTTAGCGGGCAGTCAGTTAGTCGGCTGGTAAAAAAGTTCAAAATTGACTTCAATGACCTCGTGGTTATCCATGATGACCTGGACCTTCCCCTGGGTAAAATCCGTATCCGTTATGGTGGTAGCTCCGGTGGTCATAAGGGGGTGGAGTCAATCATCAGCGAGCTAGGTAGCCAGGATTTCATCCGTATTCGGGTAGGCATCGGGCGACCAACTCCAACTGGAAGCCCTGTTGAAATCAGTGAGGCTGATATTATTGCCTATGTCCTTAGTGGTTTTGCCCCTGGTGAAAAACAAATCATTACTCAGGTCATACCCAGTGTAAATGAGGCTATCCTCTGCCTCCTCGCTGAGGGTCTGACATCAGCGATGAATAAGTATAACTAATTCTTTGCTAACGCTTAGACCTAGGTGATATAATCCACATATCCATTGAAGTAAAGGGTTCCCGGATGACAAAAAATAAGAAGAGGTTTATTGCCGTTATCGGTGGTGGGCGATGTTCAGCAGAGGAAACCAAGCTGGCTGAAGAGGTAGGTCGTGAGCTAGCCAGGCAAGGTGCCATCTTGGTCTGTGGTGGTCTGGGTGGGGTTATGGAAGCAGCCTGCCGGGGAGCTAGCTCGGAGGGTGGGATAACTATTGGTATCCTCCCTGGAGAAAGTCGCCAGTCAGCCAACCCGTATGTCCAGTTCCCAATAGTTGCCGGTGTAGGCTATGCTAGGAATCTATCTGTGGTTAAATCAGCCCAGGCAGTTATCGCTGTTGGCGGCAGCTATGGCACTCTCTCTGAGATAGGTTATGCTTTACAAGGTGGTATCCCTGTCATCGGTTTATATACCTGGTCGTTATTCAGGAATGGTCAGGAGGATAATTCAATTATTCTGGCTCAAAGTCCGGCTGAAGCAGTAAATAAAGCACTTAATTTGGCTACAAAATGATTGCCTGACCGGGTTCAGGGGAAAATGTCAGCTATTGAGAATGTTACAGCCAGAGAAATCTTAGACTCCAGGGGCAACCCTACGCTGGAAGTTGAGGTAGAGCTATCTGGTGGCACGACGGGTCGGGCAGCCGTACCTTCTGGAGCCAGCACTGGCAAGTATGAGGCGGTAGAACTCCGTGATAAGGATGCTTCCAGATTTAATGGGTTGGGTGTTCTCCAGGCGATGACCAATGTGAATGAACACATCGCCTCAGCTATAATTGGTATGTCAGCCACAGACCAGGCCGCTATTGACCACAAGCTAATAGAGCTTGATGGCACCGATAACAAGTCGCACCTGGGGGCTAATGCAATTTTGGGAACATCGCTAGCTATAGCTCATGCTGCAGCTAACCTTCGTAATATGCCTCTATACCGCTACCTGGGTGAAGTGGACACCTATACCCTACCGGTGCCAATGATGAACATCCTGAATGGAGGCAAGCACGCCGCCAATTCAACGGATTTCCAGGAGTTTATGGTGGTGCCTGCTGGTGGCAATAGCTTTGGTCATGCCCTTCAGATGGGCGCCGAGGTCTATCATTGCCTGAAAAAGGTGCTAAAGGATAAAGGCCTGAATACCAACGTAGGCGATGAAGGCGGATTTGCCCCTCCCCTACCCTCAAATAAACAGGCAGTAGAGGCAATTCTATCAGCTATTGAAAAGGCAGGCTACAAACCAGGGAAGGATTGCTTCATTGCCTTAGACCCAGCAGCTAGCGAATTCTATAAGGACGGACGGTATATTCTGGCTAGAGAGGGCACTTCGCTTAGCACTAGCCAAATGGTTGATTATTATGTCAAGTGGACAGCAACCTACCCTATTATTAGCATTGAGGATGGGATGGCAGAGGATGATTGGGATGGCTGGAGGCTTCTTACTGAAAAGTTAGGCGGTGAAATCCAGCTTGTTGGTGATGACCTCTATGCTACTAATGTGAGCCGTCTCAGTCAGGGCATCAGCTTAAGAGCATCTAATTCTATTCTCATTAAACTTAATCAAATCGGCACCCTTACTGAGACAATTGCCGCCGTTAGGATGGCACAGCAGGCTGGCTGGACAGCGGTAGTAAGCCACCGTTCAGGTGAGACAGAGGATACTACTATAGCTGACCTGGCGGTAGGCTTGAATACGGGTCAGATTAAGACCGGAGCTCCGTGCCGCTCCGAGCGTACTGCCAAGTATAACCGTCTGCTCAAAATTGAACAGGAACTGGGTCAAGATGCTAGCTTTGCTGGGATGCAGGCATTCTATAGTGTGAAAAGACAGAGAAAGTGACGACAGAAATCATACCTGGTACTTGCCATCTTGAATCAATGAGAGTCGATGGGAAGATAGACAAGTTTTCTAAAAATAGTGTTATATTTTATCAGTATGCTGGGGAAGCTCTCCAAACTGATTTGAAAATGGGTTTACTATGGGCTGCCTGAGTTAAAAACCACGAGGAGGTTATAAAAATGACGACTAAAATCGGAATTAATGGTTTTGGGCGTATTGGGAGACTAACCCTCAGGGCAATTAACTGCTACCATAGCGGCAAGCTTGAGGTAGCGGTGGTTAATGACCTCACCGATACTAAAACCAACGCTCACCTGTTAAAGTGGGACAGCACCTACGGTCATTATCCGGGTGAAGTAGAAGCCACTGAGGATTCAATTATTATTGATGGCAAAAAGGTAAAGGTACTCTCAGAACGAGACCCGGGTAAAATTCCGTGGCAGGACCATGGCGTGGACATAGTAATAGAGTCAACGGGACTATTTACTGATGCCACCAAAGCAGCAGCTCACCGGCAAGGTGGTGCCAAGAAGGTGCTCATCTCAGCCCCAGCCCGTAATGAAGATGTAACCCTTGTCCTCGGTGTCAATGAAGACCAGTATGTCCCAGAGAAGCATAATATTATATCCAACGCCTCATGCACTACCAATTGTATTGCTCCGGTGGTCAAAGTATTGCATCAGAATTTTGGGGTCAGCAAGGGGCTAATGACCACTATTCACGCCTATACCAACGACCAGAGACTCCTGGACATGTTCCATCGTGACCTGCGTCGGGCTCGTGCGGCTGCCCTGAATATTATCCCTACAACCACCGGTGCCGCCAGGCTGGTAGGCGAGATTATTCCTGCACTCAAAGGTAAGATTCATGGTTTAGCTCTCAGGGTGCCGACGCCTACCGTATCCATTGTTGATTTTGTTGCTGATGTAGAAAAGAAGGTTACCGTGGAACAAGTCAACCAGGCTTTCCAGACAGCGGCTGAGGGGCCTTTGAGCGGCATACTGGAGTATTGTCAGGAACCGCTGGTCAGTATAGATTTTAAGGGCAATCCTGCCAGCTCCATTTTTGATGCACCAAGCACTATGGTCATTGCCGATAATATGGTCAAGGTGCTTGCATGGTATGATAACGAGTGGGGCTATAGTTGCCGCTTGGCTGACCTTGCTACTTATATTGTGGATAAGGGACTGTAGCTGGCAACAAGCCCCCATTGCTGGAGGCGGGGCAGGTAAAATATTCTATGAGCTGGGATGAGGTCAAGAAAGCCAGACAGCGGCTTTCCCGAGAACAGGGTACTATAATTAAGGACTGGGGTGGTAGAATCCCCATCGCCCTCATCTATCCAAATTCCTACTATCTAGGCATGTCTAATCTAGGGCTTCATGCCATCTATAGTCTGCTCAATAGCTACCGTGAGGTCGTTTGTGAAAGGGCATTCTGGGAAAAAGAGAACCAGAATCAGCAGCTACCTGCCCTTTGCCTCGAATCTCAGCGACCGCTTTCAGATTTTGCTGTCCTTGCTTTTTCTATCTCCTATGAGCTCGACTACTTTAATGTGGTGCAAATTCTTAAAGCCAGTGGCATACCCTTATATGCTGCTGACCGTGATGAGAGACATCCGTTAGTTATTGCTGGTGGTGCCTGTATCATGGCTAATCCTCTGCCCTTATCTCCCTTCTTTGATTGCATGTGTATTGGTGAAGCGGAGCCAATACTTCCGTCCATGCTCCCTATATTATCTGAAGGCATTAAGGGTAAGCGCTATGATATGCTTAAGGCGCTAGCCTCATTACCTGGCGTCTATGTGCCTTTATTACACCCCGAAACTCCGGTGGTTCGCCAGTCGGCAAAAAATCTGGATGACTTTCCCGTTACTTCCACTATACTCACCCCAGACACAGAGTTAGGTAACCTCTACCTCATTGAGGTGGAGCGGGGCTGCAACTGGAGTTGCCGCTTCTGTCTTACCGGTCGAGCCTTTCACCCAATGCGCTTACACTCCATAGATGAGCTAAGAAAACAGGCTAAGCTAGGGCTTAAATACAGAAAGCGCCTGGGGTTAGTCGGGGCGGCTGTTTCGGACCATCCACAGATAGAAGAGCTACTGGGTAAGCTACATCAGATGGGGGCTGAGCTCTCCATCAGCTCACTACGAATGAGACCACTTTCCCGTATAGTATTAAGAGGGATGGCTAGAGGGGGAGCAAAGACTATTGCTCTTGCTCCTGAGGCTGGCTCCCAGCGTCTGCGCCAGATTATAAAAAAGGGCATCTCCGAAGACGATATTCTGGAATCAATGAACAAGGTGGCTGAGCAAGGGATAAAGCAGCTCAAACTCTACTTTATGATTGGCTTGCCTTCAGAGACTGAGGAGGATGTTGAAGAAATCGTAAACCTAATCCTCAGGTGTAAAGATATCATTGATAAGCAGCAAACTGGCTGCCGTATTAGTCTCAATATTGCCCCCTTTGTGCCCAAGGCAGGCACACCCTTCCAGTGGCTGCCGATGGCATCAATCTCTACCTTGAACCATCGTTTGTCTCTACTCAAGAATAATCTGGCACCAAAGGGAATTAAGCTTAACTGTGAAAGTCCAGCCTGGAGCCAGGTTCAGGGGGTTCTAGCCCGGGGTGATATTAAACTGGCTGAGGTGCTGGCTAATATAGGAAAGGTATCACTATCTGGCTGGCGTCAAACCATAGAAAAATGCCATCTGGATATTAATTATTATGCTTACCAGAGATGGGATACCAATCAAAAATTACCCTGGTCAATAGTGGATTTGGGCACTGAACCAGAGAAGCTTAAACTTGAATTAACTAAAGCTATGTCTCAGGCAAATTCTCCCTAATCAATTCACAACCCCTGAGCCCACTTGACCGCATTGAGGAAAATGTGGAAGCCGTCGCCATGTTCTTTGGTACCTTGTCTTGTCCACTGTGGGTGCTGGGTGTTCCGAACATGGCGTTCGGGATGGGGCATCAAGGCAAAGATACGCCCTGAGGCGTCACAAATGCCAGCAATATTTCCTACCGAACCGTTGGGGTTATACGGGTAGCCGGCTTTATTATTGCCCTGCTCATCCGTGTAATATAATACTATATTCAAACTTGGCAAGACCCTGGGGTCGGCGACCACCTTTCCCTCAGCATGGGCAACCGGAAGATACATGCTGTCTATTCCTTTGGTGAATACGCAGGGGCTTTTTTCATTCACACCCAGGTGGACCCAGCGACACTCAAACCTGGCTGAATCGTTAGCCGCTATGGTTAATGATGGTGAGTTACCATCTGATAATCCATGAAGAATACCAGCCTTCACCAGCACTTGGAAGCCGTTACAAATTCCTAAAATCAGCCCGCCATTTTCAATAAACCTTTGTATGCCTTCGCCCAGTTTTAGCCTAATCTCATTGGCTAGCACCTTGCCCGCGGATATATCATCGCCGTAGGTAAAGCCACCGGGAACAACCATTATCTGGTAATCAAGGAGCCGTTGTTGACGACGAATTAGTTCATTAACATGGACTAAGGACGCGGCTGCCCCAGCCTGCTGGAAGGCGAATGCAGTTTCAGCATCACAGTTTGTCCCTGGTGCCCGTAATATAAGCGTTCTTACTTTACTCACTTGATTCACCACCTGATTGGTCTTTGCCAGGCGTCTTTCAATTCACCAAGGGAGGCGGCAATAACCTTCCTGCCGTCCAGTCCATGTATCACCAGCTCTTGAGAATCATTAACTTGACCAATGCCAGCCAAAGTTATCCCCGTCATTAATTCCTCAAACTTATCTTTGTTCTCCGGTGCTACCTCAACCAGGAACCGACTGTTTGATTCTGAGAAGAGGATAAAGTCATCTCTATCTATTGGCTCACCCAGTGGAACCGACTTAAGGAGGATTGTTGCTCCTAGCCCTCCGGCGAAAGCCATCTCGGCGACAGCAACACCAATGCCGCCGTCACTACAGTCATGGCAGGCGCTAACCAGGCCCCTCTTGGTAGCCATACTTAACCTATCCATCAGCTCCTTCCCCAAATGTGGATTCACCTTGGGAACATTGTTCCCGGTAAAACCGTGAATCTTAAAATATTCAGCCCCCCCCATCTCGTTCCAGGTTGTGCCAACAATGTAAATCAGGTTGCCTGCTTTCTTGAAATCCATGGATACAGCTCGATTCACATCCTCCATAACACTGATAGCGGAGATTAGCAGGGTGTCGGGAATAGAAATAGTCTTGCCTTCAGATTGAAACTCGTTGTAGAGGCTATCCTTACCGGAAATAAAGGGGGTGTGATAAACAATTGCCATATCGTAGCAGGCTTGAGCGGCTCGAACTAAAGTCCCCAGCACCTCTGGATGGTCGGTATTACCCCAACTAAAATTATCCAGTAGAGCCACCCTCTGTAAACTACCACCAACGGTTATAATCTGCCTCAACGCTTCGTCGATGGCAGACGCTGCCATCCAGTAGGGGTCAATCTTTCCATATTCAGGATTTATCCCGTTGGAGACAATTACACCCATTTCAGAGTCCAGGCCAGGTCTGATAATGGCGGCATCACCCGGTCCGTCATTATCCTTCCCTACCAGAGGCTTAAGCACGCTACTCCCCTGCACCTCATGGTCGTACTGGCGTATTACCCATTCCTTGCTGCATACATTCCACGAGCCGAGAATTTTAAGTAGTTCTTTACCCAAGTCACGTGGCTGGGCAAAATCAGGCTCGATATGCTGTGATTGCTCCCATACCGCTTCTCGTCTCAATTGGGGTCGACCTTTATGTAGAAATTCCATATCAAGGTTACACACCAGTTTTCCCTGATAGTGGAGTTGAAGTTTTCGGTCGCTAGTGAACTGACCAATGACTGCTGCCTCTACATCCTCGCTGGCAAAAAGGGTCAGTAACTCATTAACGCAGTCTGGCGGGACAGCCAGTATCATTCGCTCTTGAGATTCGGAGACCCATATTTCGGTATAGGACAACCCAGCGTATTTCAGGGGGACTTTATCTAGGTAAACGCATACTCCAGTTTCAGCTGCCATCTCTCCTACCGCTGATGAGAGTCCCCCGCCCCCGCAATCCGTTATCCGTCGATATAGCCCGCGGTCTCTGGCTTGAAGAAGAATATCAATAACCTTCTTCTCTACAATGGGATTGCCAATCTGAACCGAGCTATAGGAGGCTGTGCTTGACTCCTCAGTAAGCTGTTCCGAAGCAAAGGTTACACCGTGTATGCCATCACGTCCGGTTCTGCCTCCGATTAATACCACCAAATCCCCTGCTTGCTGCTGGCCTATGCGGGAAAGTTCCTTAGGCAATAATCCCAGTGTCCCGCAGAAGACAAGTGGATTAGCCATATATTGCTCGTCGAATAGGATGGCGCCATTAAGGGTAGGTATTCCCAAACGATTGGCATAGTCAGCCACCCCGGCCCGGACCCCCTTGAAAATACGGCGGGGATGTAAGACCCCCTTGGGTAGCTTTTCGTATGGAAAATCAGGGGGAGCAAAGCAGAATACATCGGTGTTCAATATTGGCTTGGCACCCAACCCGGTGCCCAGAGGGTCACGAACGACGCCGCCTATCCCGGTAGCTGCTCCACCATAGGGCTCTACTGCAGAAGGATGATTATGGGTCTCAACCTTGAAACAAAGTACCCAACGACCGTCAAAATCAATTACCCCAGCATTGTCCTCAAAAACGGAAAGGCACCACGGTTTGTTCAGCTCCTCGGTTACCCTCATAATAGTGCTCTTAAGTAAGTTATCTATGGTCGTCTCACCGAGCTTGATTCTGCCTTTAAACGTCTTATGGACACAGTGCTCAGACCAGGTCTGGGCTAATGTCTCAAGCTCGGCATCGGTGGGATTTCGCTTCTGCTGGCGAAAATAGGTAATGATAGCCTGAAGCTCATCATTGTTAAACCCGTATTGTTGTCTGACTTTCAAGAGTCCGTCATCACCTATTCCCAGAATGTCTACCTGGTTTAAACTGAACCTATACTGAGGATTTTCAGGAAAGCCAAATTGCTGCTGCTCAACTACATGCTGGACAATCGGGTTTACCAGCAATCTACTGCATATGGTCTCTAGCTGGTGCTTATTCAGTTGCCCTTTAATTAAATACCGTTTTGCCGTTTTAACCGCTCTAACACCTTCTACTCCCAAATCCCTGACCGCTTTCATAACAGTAGCCTCAACCGGGTCGGTAACACCAGCATTGTAAGCAACCTCAATAGCAGGATACCCAATACCAACCTCACTGGTGCCTTGGAAACTTGGCTCACACCGATACTCCTGAGTCACGGGGTCAGCCAGAAGGCTGTGGCAAATCAAGTCCAGCTTATCCGGTGTCAAATCAGCATCCAGCCAGTATATGTCTACTACGCGAATATTGGAGACTGTTGTTATTCCCAGGTCATAAATATCCTTGACCAGGCTAAGCCCTCTTGCATCCGGTAGATGGCTCTTCAGCCGAACTTCAATTCTATGCATTAATTAATCCTCTATGCTGGGCAAAATAATGTTAACAAAAAACCTGACTAAATGCTATTGCCATTCCTTAAGGTGGATTATTTGTTACAAAGGAGCTGGGACAGAGTGAGCTAGGTAAACTTGCTTCTTTGACAGGGACTAAACAGCATAGAATGCTGAAATTAGAATTATTGAGTGAGCAATTGGGTAGCACGACTGAGCCGCTACAGCTGGATAGCTCCACCTGGTTTCGACTTCTTACCCTGATAGTACTGTCTCATTTGATTGGCGTGCGTCTCAAGCCAGTCATCAATACCCAATTTCTGTAAACGGATGAGGTTGTAAACCTTGGTATTATGGGGGATTTCCTGAGCTCGGTCAGCACAGGGGGCTAGTTTCAGACAGGGAAAATCCTCACACTCGTAGCAAAATTCCATCTTTTTGTCATCTACGGCGCAGGCATAGGTATCACAAACCGGTTCTCCTCCTGATACTAATACCCTTCCCTGTAATGGCCGACAACCAGCACAGGTAAAGACTTTCTCAACCGGGATACCCTGCTGTTCGGCCATCTTCTTCCGTAAAGTCTCATCTGTTTGCGCTTTATACAATGGACAGCTACCGCAATAAAGCCCACAGGGGGTAATTAGTGCTCTCTCTTCATCGCTAGCCATGTCTCGCTCCTTCTTCCATTTGAGCTTATAGCTTATTAAGTAAGGAGCTCAGTTACTACTGCATTTATTTCTCGCCCATCGGCTTTGCCTTTAAGCTGAGCGATAAGCCTGGGCATAACCTTTCCCTTATCACCAAGCCCCTGTGCTCCCATCTCCTCAATAACCTGGCGAGCTTCAGTTATAATCTCGTCTCGTGTCATCTGCCGGGGTAAGTATTCCTTTAAGACAGCCAGCTCAGCCTCTTCTTTTGCTACCAGGTCGTCACGGTTTCCTTGCTTAAAGGCTTCAATACTCTCTTGATGCTGTCTGACCTCCTTGGCGATAATGCCAAGAATATCGCTATCATCTAAAGTGGCTTGTTTGGAGATTTCAGCGTTTTTAATGGCTGCCATCACCAATCGGATAACCGAACGCCTTACCTTATCCCCGCCCCTCATTGCCTGCTTAAGGTCATTCGTCAGTTTTTGTTTTAATTCTGCTTCCACTTTAGTTGCTCGCAGAAAATTTTAGGATTCCTTCTGAGTTTAACAAGCCATTTTTGCTATCGTCTCGGTGCTCTAGCACTCTTTCGTCTCTTGGCTGCTTCCTTACGTTTACGCTTAACACTAGGTTTTTCGTAGTATTCTCGGTGGCGTGCCTCAGCTAGAATGCCATTCTGTTGTACCCTTCGGTTAAACCGCTTGAGCAAGCTCTCAAAGCTCTCATTGTCTTTGGCCACCACGCCAGTCACATAGCATCCCCTCCTTACTATACCTTATTTATTTAATGATCATTTTAAGACTACTAATTCTAATCGGCACGGATCGGATTGTCAACCAAAGGCAAATGGAGGTAGTGGGTCAACTTGAAATAAGTGGAACTTGACATGATATTTGACAGGATATGCTCTACTGATAGTATGCAAAAGCGTTCACGCAAAAGAAAAGATACCAATGTAATAGCTGCTAGTATTGTTGAGCAAACCACCGATGAAGCTCATATCGTTAAGAATCCTGCTGCTGTGGCTTTAGGTAGACTGGGGGGTCTTAATGGTGGCAAGGCTAGGGCTGCGAGTCTCACACGTGCAAGGCGGGTAGAAATAGCAAAGAAAGCAGCACAGGCTAGGTGGGGCAAGAGCGGATAAAACTATATCTAGGCGTATCAACTTAGCTCTTAACAAGACTTCTCGGCTTAAGCTCTACATCTAAATTAAGGGCAGCCGCAACCTTAAACAGCGTGCCTATGGTGGTATTATGCTCACCATTTTCTAATCTAGCTATAGCAGGTTGTTGTGCCCCAATAATGTTAGCAAGTTGAACTTGGCTTAGGCGCAATTCATTTCTGCGTTCTATCAGCCTTTGTATCATGTCGTATTTAGGTTTTAAAGCCTCGTATTCCTTGCGAATTTCGGGGTCTTGTAGTAGTTTTGCCTCAAATTCCTCATAACTCGTAAGTTTATTGTTTTTCATTTTATTGCCATCCTATTTAGTCTACCCAGTATTATAACATATATGTTATATTTGTCAAGTGCTTTAATTATCTTTTTTGTCTTTATGCCTCAAAATATGGTCATGCATCCTTTTAATAGCTATATTTTTATCACCCTCAGGGATTTTATCGCCTTTTTTCTTAATGGCATGCAACAAGATAAACATGCGCCCCGTGTGGGCAAAAAAGGGGATACGATATAAATCAGAGCCATGATGTATTCTGAGTTCCCTAAGCCCCGACTTATTTATTTTTCTCACATAGGGCAGACCCAGTGTAATATTATTGATTCTTAGCAACTTGAAAACATGTATTATTTCTGCTATTGCTGCCTTAGATTCCCCTAAAATGAAATCCTTTACAGGCTTGTTGCCATCCTCATCAGTATAAAAATCAACTCTCCAATCCATAACTCAAATATAACACAACCATGTACAAAGACAAACAAAAATTATAAAATATTTTTCCTAAATTGCCCCAAAAACCCTTGATAATGCCTGAGCTCTCTATCTAGCCTGAGGCAGGCGCTAGGTCTAGCCTCGGTTGAGGTAAGGTCAATACCTAAAAAACCTGTCTTAGTGCCCACTTCTCTTCAGTATCTCGCGGGCGGTCACTATACCTGAGGCTGATGCCTGAATTAAACCACGACTAACGCCCGTTCCATCACCAACAGCGAACATATTGCTAACCTCGGTCTCTAGACTGGGGGTAAGTTGAAGTCGGCAAGAATAGAACTTGACCTCAACTCCGTAAAGTAGTGTATGTCGTGAAGCCACACCTGGAGCCAGCTTATCCATTGTCTGAAGCATTTCCATGAGCCCGGTAAGATGACGATAGGGAAGGACAAAACTAAGGTCACCGGGGGTAGCACACTTCAATGTGGGTCGTATTAGACCCCGCTCAATACGAGTCGGGGTAGAACGCCGACCTTCCATCAGGTCACCTAGCCGCTGCACCAGTACGCCACCACTAAGAATATTGGCTAGTCTAGCCAGATACTTACCATAGGCAATAGGCTCCTGGAAAGGCTTAGTGAAGGTTGTGCTCACCAACAGGGCAAAATTAGTGTTGCTGCTTCGGTGGTTAGCATAGCTATGCCCATTAACTGTAATTACTGGGTCACAACCCCCGGTTGATTCCATGATGACCTCGCCACCAGGACACATACAGAATGTTCTAATTCGGTCATCAAAAGTCTTGGACATGAACTCCAGCTTCGCCTCATATAGCACATTGGTCAGCTCGTCCGTCACTGCCGATGGTACTTCTACCCTGACCCCAAGGTCAATGGGGTTACTATCCATTGTTAGGTTAAGTCGTTTGGCTTCCGTAGATAACCAGTCTGCGCCTTCTCTACCTGGAGCCAGAATCAAATAATGACAGTCAAATCTATCCCCGGCATCAGTCTCAATCCCTTTAACCTTACCGTCACCAACAATGACTTTAGATACTGTTACCCCGAGGTTAAATTCCAGATGTGAACTAAGGTAATCCTGCATGGCTTTGAGTACCAAACGGCAACGTTCGGTGCCTAAATGACGAAGCGGTATCGGTATCAGACGCAGTTCCACCAGGCTAGCCTTACGACGTATTTCTGCAACCTCATCTCCAACTCCGTAGAGCTTATTCTCGGCGCCGAACCTGAGGTATATCTCATCAACATACTTAATCAGAGCTTCAGTGTTAGTCTCACCGAGATAGTCTTTGAGCCGACCTCCTGCCTCTCCGGTTAGTGTTAGCTTGCCATCACTAAACGCACCAGCCCCACCCAAACCACTAACCAAGTCACAAGGCGAGCATGAAATACAGGGGCTACCCTTGTCACGAACCGGACACTGGCGTCCGTCAATATCTTTACCCTTCTCTATAAGCAGAATATCAAGCTTAGACGCCTGAGACAACTCTAAAGCGGCAAAGATACCGGCTGGACCACCGCCGACAATGATGACATCATATTTCTTAGACATCTTGCTCAGTAATGCATTATAAAGCCTGCAGCTTTAGGCGTCAAAGAATAGATTTTTGACAATTGTATCGGGTGTAATGTTGAAGCTACAGGCTCTTGACCATATAGGCTCCCTGTGAGCTGTAGCCGAACTCGGTGCGGTAGTATTCTTTGGCTCCAATTCCACTCAATACTATCATCTGCTGCGATTGAAACTCTGAAGCAGCAATTCGCTCAGCTTCCCTTAATAGTGCCTTACCTAAACCTTTATGCTGGGCTGCGGTTGGATTTCGCTGGCTGAGAGAAACCTCGGGACCAAATATATGTAGCTCCCGTATCAAGGCTAAATTTCCATTACTCTCCTGCCTCAGTCCAGGGACGGGCTTGGATTGGATTCTCATCCGCAACAAGCCAAATAATGTTTCATTTTCATCCTCAAAGGATAGGAAAATCTCCTTGCCGCCAGAAGCTTCGTAATCCATTCTTACCATCTGGGGTTGGCCTATTTCCCGGCCATTCCGGGCTCGGTGACCATACTCTCGGCACCTGATGCACTTACATTCAATTGCCTGCTGCTTCATTCGCTGTTTGACTATATCACGCAGTGAGTCCTTACAACCACCAACAATGAACTTGGCTGGGATATCACGCAGCACCCTTGAGATTCTGACATACTTGGGTACAATAGATTTAATCTCAACCATAAGATTAATCATCGTGTCAGTATCATACGGTTGGTAACGATTGTCTCTATACCATTTCTCTAGCTCAGTCCCCTCAACTACCATGGTTGGATATAGCTTTAAGCCATCTGGTTTGAAGCTGTCATTGCTGAATAGCCTGGCTGATAGCTCTAAATCCTCTTCCGGGGTTGAGCCAGGCAAACCCGGCATCCAATGGTAGTGTACCTTAAAACCATGCTCTCTGAGCAGTGCTGTGGCTTTAACTACATCATCCACCTTATGCCCTCTTCTTACTAACCGGTAGATTTCCTCATCCAGGGTCTGAACCCCGAGTTCTACCCTAGTGGTGCCAAACTCAAGCATCCTGTCTATTTCTTCCTGCTGACACCAATCAGGCCTGGTCTCTATGCACAGCCCGGTACAGCGATGGCTGGCTGTTTCATTAATTCGTTTTGCTTCTTCCAGGGTAGCCGAGTCCTCACCGTTTAAGGCATCAAAGCAATCCTTGATAAACTGGTATTGGTAATCCTTGGGATATGCCAGGAAGGTACCGCCCATTACTATTAGCTCAACCTTGTCTGTGGGGTGCCCCATTTCTGATAGAGCCTTTAGCCTTAACTTAATCTGCTTCCTGGCATCATAGCCACACTCTTTGGCTCGTAACACGGCCGGCGACTCTGGAGTATAGCTCTGGGGTGTAGCCGAGTAGGTGGGGCAATATATGCATTGCCCCGGGCATTTCATAGGCAGCGTCATTACCGCTACCGGGGTAACCCCAGATATAGTCCTTGCAAATTTCTTCATTTTATGTCATAAACAGTTTAGCAAATTTAGCTTATGGCAACAACCAAGGATATTTTTAATCAGATAGCTCCGGGCTGGTATAACTTCAGGCACTGGTCTATATTCCGCAGCGAGCTAGAGATGCTGGCGAAGCGGTGGCAGAAAGGCAGGCTATTAAACCTTGGCTGCGCCCATGGTCCCGACTTTTTACCCTTCAAGCAGCACTTTGAGCTATATGGTGTAGACTTTTCCACAGAGATGCTGAAGTTCGCCCGAAAATACTCCCAGAAGTTTAGTTTTGCCGTGAGCCTATCTCTGGCTGATGTTAGCCACCTTCCCTATCCTGATGAGACCTTCGACTGGGCAATCTCGGTGGCTACCTACCACCATATAAAGGATAGCGAGGAGAGACAAACCGCCCTAAACGAGCTGAAGCGGGTATTAAAACCAGGCAGCGAAGCATTTATTACGGTATGGAACCACTGGCAACCCGGATTCTGGTTTAAGGGCAGGCAGGTAGCTGTGCCGTGGCGGAAAAAGGGCAAGACTCTGTACCGCTATTACTACTTGTTCTCCTATCCTGAGCTGGAGAAGCTGGCAAGGAAAGCCGACTTTGAGGTATTGAAATCTTTCCCTGAAAGCTCCTACCGCTTCCCGATAAAGTTCTTCTCCAGAAATATATGCCTGCTGGTGAGGAAGGGTGCTTAGAACAAAGTGGCTAGCATACCTTTTGCTCTGCCAATTTTTATTAAGCTAGGGGCCTTAGGGTTAGAAGTTTTTTAGCAATATCGGGGTATTTGGCGATAAATATCAGCTCGTCCTCAACAAGCGGCTTCTGGGCTTCTACATTAGCGTATCTGACCAATTCCAGAACCTTTCTGGCTTCTGTAGCATCATGGAATGCCATTGCCATCTCATCCATTATCTGACCCATTACATGTCTAAAACCAGATATACCACTATATTGCCCGGTGCATATTTCCCTTCCGGTTTCGACAAGTTCCGGC
>Ga0315549_1002362_pt1 | contig 18050 bp, 24 predicted proteins | sample SalMarSW160200MG_FD_203101 | JGI IMG/M metagenome (GOLD analysis project Ga0315549, IMG submission 203101) | Salt marsh sediment microbial communities from the Plum Island Ecosystem LTER, Massachusetts, United States - Salt Marsh Sediment SW1601-200 ... | reverse complement strand
AGGAGAAACAGGAAAAACACTTGAAGATTTTATTACAAAATTTCTTACCCACCTCGAAACAACCAATGAAGTAAGTAATGATAGGTATGATAACAATGCCTTATGGTTTCTTGGTCAATATGTAAAAGTAACATATGCGGAGCTTGTGCCTACTGGTCGCTGGTTTCGAGACGTTGGGCGTGCTCGCTTAGATATGCATCGTACAGGAAATAAGCTTTGTACTAAGAGTTGGGGCGGTTCCTCCACGGTGAGACTTCTTAAGCCTTAATCTTCATCTTTTTTTACATAATAATTTGCCGCCATAAAGAAAAATAGGGCAACTTGAACCCAAGCAGACACCTATTTTCTTCTAAAATAGGCGAACTTTTTAAAATGGATTATTCAGCGGTTTCCCAGATTGCAAAAAGATTTGAACAAAAAAGTAAAGTGAATGATAAAATAAAAGAAAGCTTGCAAAAGGTGATAACGGTCTTAAAGGAAATATGAATGTCAAATATTGAAACCTGCCCCCTTTATTACCTTGATAAAATTAAAGAAAATAACTAAAAAGTGTTTACATCTTTTGATATTGACAATAAGTCATAATAAAGTTAATCTTATAGGAGTCACCTACTCCTGCATTCCCGTTGCGTCATATACACAGGCTTAAGCACAGGATGTATGAGATGCATGAAAGTTAGGTGAAAAATACTTATTTTTTAATTTAAGGAAAACTTATGAAATCAATATTTTTTATGTTATTTGGTGCTCTCGCTGGTAGTTTTATTGCTCTTCAAAACACTTTAAACTCTTCTTTAGGAAAAAAAACAGGATATTTTGGTTCAGTCCTTCTTCTTACAATTATAAGTACTATTACTTTAATAATTATCATATCTATTTCACCTAAAACAGCTACTTTAAAAAATGCTCCAGGTCTTTCTCAATGGTATTTATATCTTGGAGGTATTTTGGGTGTTCTTATTTTAGCTATACCAATTTTTATCCTCCCTAAAATCGGAGTTTCAGCTACTTTATCCTCAATGATTTTTGGTCAGATTATTTTAGCATTAATCCTTGATCATTTTGGTTTTATGGGCAATCCCACTATTACTATTGATTTAAAAAAGATTTTAGGTGCTTTTCTTCTTTTGATATCAATTTTTTTAATTAATAGCAAATAGAGTCTTTTGTATAACCGGGCATATAAGGCTCAACCGTTAAAGAACCTTTGATTAATGTATTTGTTATGATGTAATCCATAAATTTCCCTAAAAAAAGATTTTTAAAAACATTCATAATATGCATAAAAAGAGATAAAAAGATATGAAAGATAAGAAGATATGGGGTCTGGCTTCACAACTTCTTAAAAGAGCTGAAAAAATTTTAAAAAATGTTAAAGTTAACAATGATCTAAGTCTATTTAATGAAATTGAATTTCCTCCATTAGAGAAAGATATAATGTCTTTAGTGAATCCTGATGGAATAGAGAGACTAAAGCTATTATTAGAAACATATAATGAGTTATTTCCTAAAAGAGATAGAGATATCCCTTTAACTATAGGAGAACATAAATTGATTATGAACAGGATTATTAATAAATTCTAAAAAATATCAGTGCTAATCAAATGAATAAAAAAATATTGAAGTGTCTTTGGGGTCAGCCTGTCAAGGGCCGATTCCTCATTTATTTAATTCAAGGGATAGGAAGAATTGAAAATGAAAATATTAGCAGTGGATTTTGACGGGGTCATTAGTGACAGTGCTTTAAAATCTTTATTTGTAAGTCATAATGCTTATTGTAAATATTTTGGTTCGGAAGTAAAGAAAAATTTTGGCGGGGAATTATTTACCTTTGATAATTGGGAAGAGATTCAAAAACAATATAAAAAAGAAATGGATGATTACCACCGCTTAAGGTCTTATATTGAATTATCGGGTGATTTTTTCGCTATTATTAAAATTATGGAAGAGCAGGTTCAGATTAAGGATCAACAGGAATTCATTGCTTATCGCAACCAGCTTCAATTCGATTATCAATTTTTTAGAGAATTATTCTTTAGAGAAAAAGAGAAATGGCAGAAAAAGAATTTTAGAAAATGGTTTTTTCTGTCACCTGTTTTTAGAGGGAAAGTCTTTATTTTTTGCTTTTAGATTACTAAAGTGATATAATATTTCTTGAAAGTGCTATAAATAGCATTTTGGAGAAATAATATGAAATTTTTAGAATTAAAGAGTGAATTAAAGGATTTCACGATATTTTCCTTAAATGAGATTAGAAACATTGAACCTGATTTTTATCGACCAAGATTAAATGAGTGGCAGGATAAGGGCTATATTAAGAAAGTAATTCGTGGATATTATATCTTTTCTGATTATCAACTTAGTGAGGAAATCTTATTTAAGATTGCCAATCGTATTTATTCACCCTCTTATATCTCCTTGGAAAGTGCCTTATCTTATTATCATCTAATTCCTGAAAGTGTTTATGGAATTACCTCTATTTCTACTCGAAAGACTTATCATTTTATCACATCTATCGGAGAATTTATTTATCGGACTTTAAAGCCTTCGCTTTTTTTTAGTTATGATTTAATAAAGTTTCACGAAAAATATTTTAAAATGGCCAGCATAGAGAAAGCCCTGTTGGACTATTTTTACTTGCATTCGGATATAGAAACAGAGCAGGATTTTGATAGTTTACGGATAAATAAAGAGATGTTTTTCGAGAAGATGAATGAGGAAAAATTGCAGAATTTTTTAGAAAAGTTTAATCAAAAGAAATTAACCGGAAGAATCAATCGTTTTTGGAGTTATATAAAAAATGCTTAATTTAAAACAGATAGAAACATTTTACCCTGAAAATTTGAGAATCTTTAAAAGGAATTTACTAAGAGAATACTTACAATATGTTATATTAGATATTATTTACAGTTCCGGATATGGAAGCCGGTTGATTTTTATGGGTGGGACGGCAATCCATATGATCCATGGTGTTCGGCGGTTTTCTGAAGATTTGGATTTTGATAATAAGGATCTAAGCCAGGAAGATTTTGATGATTTATCAGATAAAATATTACGGCAATTAGAGTTATATGGTTATTCTGTGGAAATACAAAATAAATATAGGGGAGCTTTTCATTGTTTTGTAAAATTTCCCGGAATATTCCATCAACATGGTATTTCCAATCATATCCGGGAAAAATTAACCATTCAAATTGATTGCGAACCTCAAAATGTTAATTATAAAGCCGAGAGAGTTATTTTAAATAAGTTTGATATTTTTATGAAAATCAACACCGTGCCTCCCGATGTATTATTGTCTCAGAAGATATTCGCTATTTTAAATCGTCCCAGACCGATGGGAAGAGATTTCTATGATGTAATTTTTCTTTTTTCTAAAACAAAACCAAGTTATCATTTTTTAAGAGAGAAGATGAAATTGAAAGAAGAAACCGATATAGAAGAGGTAAGGAAAAAATTACTGTTAAAGTGTGAGAAAATAAATTTTAAAAAATTAGTTGAAGATGTAAAACCTTTTTTGTTTTATCCGCATGATGCTGAAAAAATAATGTTATTTCCTGATTTCATTAAAATAAAAATGGAGTAATAACATATCAAGCTCAATCATTTGGTAATTACGATTTAAGAGAAATAACGCCACTTAAGCCTATAAAATATGAAAGGAAATATAATGGATAAATTTATTTTAAAACCAATAAAAGATGAGATTAGCTTCGAAGATTTTGCCAACATTGATATTCGGGTTGGAGAAATTGACGAAGTGTTAGATATTCCAAAGTCAAACAATCTGATGAAATTAGTGGTCAACTTCGGAGATCATAAGAGAACGATAATTGCAGGCATAAAAAAGGAAAGAGAAAATCCTAAAGAAATTCAAGGTAAGCAAGCCTTATTTGTGATTAACCTTCCCACCAAAGAAATGTTTGGAGAGAAATCGGAAGGAATGCTTTTTGATATCGGTTATGAAAATAAAATTATCCCAGTGTTAGCTATACCGGAAAAGCAAGTACCCAATGGATCATCAGCAGGATAATCGTTATGATATTCAAAGTCAGCCCGATTGTTACGGGGACGGTTATTTTGACAATAAAATATGACATTGGGTCTGTGGCACATTTTTTGATTAAATAATTATCCAAAAAGGAAAAAAATAGAGGAACAGAAAAACTGATTTTTAGCTAAGTAAGAGAGATAAATATATACAGAATTCGAGGATTATCGGTTTTTATAGGAAAAAGTAGTATGCCTCTAAAACGTGGAAAATATAAGGGTTTCTGCGTTTTTTTGTTATGTGGGATATCAGTAGTGCTTCTAAAATATGAAGAAAATGAGGCAAAGAAGCGCTAAAAGCTCTATTTTTAGGAGCCTGAAAGCCTTGCAAAATAAGGGTCTTAGCGAAATATTGTCGTAGCTGCGTTTCTTGAGGTTGCTTAAGGCGATTGTTCATATTTTTAAAATAGGCGCTTAAAATAGCTTAAAATGGCTTATTTTAGATGTAGATGAAAAGCCTTATTTTATAAGGGGTTGAGTGAGGTTCTGACTGAAGAAGAAATTCGAGCCTATTAAAAAAAGAGGAATTTTAAGAGTTCTGTAGAATATATATAGTAAACAGTATTATAATTAAAAAATAATTTACGATTGTAGACCTAGATTGTAGACGCTATATATAGAAGAAAAGAAAAAAGTAATAGAATTTTGTTAGTAATAAGGAGAAATAGGTCTCCGAATTTGACAGATTATATTTGATTGGCTATAATATTAGTCGATAGGCTAATATTATAGCCAAAGGAGTTATTAAAAAGATGGAGAAGATTCTTTTTACCACAAATTCTCAGAAAATATTAGAATTCTTAATTCAAACATCAGGGGAAGAATACCTTTCCAGGAAAATTCAAATTGCCGTTAAAATAAGTAAAGCAGGTACAAATTTTGCCTTGAATGATTTAGTAAAAGCAGGATTTATCAGAAGAAAAAAAAGAGGCAAAATGTATCTCTATGCTATAAATTTTGATCACCCAATAGTTAAACAGTTAAAAGTTCTAAAAGTAATTATCTTCTTAAATCCATTATTAAAGAAGATAAGAAACAAATCTCAAAAAATAATTCTCTATGGAAGTTCGAGCCGGGGAGAAAACACCAAAGATAGTGACATTGACTTGTTTGTAGTTACCAATGCCTTTCAGGAAGTTGAAAAAATAGTAAAGAATAGCTCTAAAGGGAAGATTGTCCAATTGATTATGAGGACACCATTAAAATATATAGAAATGGAAAAAACTGACCCGATTTTTTATGCAGAAATAGAAAGGGGTATTGTTTTATGGCAAGCAAAAGATGAATCCTGAATTTGAAAGATGTTTAAAAAGTCAAAAAATAAAAGTATTTTCCCGAGGAAAGATGTTAGCTGATAAAGAATTAAAGGTAGCAGCTTCAGACCTTGAACAAGCGAAAATAACTTTTAAGAATGATAATTATAAATGGGCTACTATACAATGTTATTACTCGATGTTTCACTCGGCGAGGGCATTACTTTATGCTAGAAATTACAGAGAAAGAAGCCACCATTGTTTAATTATAGCAATCCGAGCATTGTATGTAGAAAAAAAATTACTACCTTTGCATTTAATTGAAGGATTACAGAAAGCAAAAACCTTAAGAGAAAGCGCGGATTATTATGATCAATGGTCCAAAACAGGAGTAGAAACAATTTTAAAAGTTGCTGAAGAATTTTTAAATCATAGTACACAATTAATAAAAGAAATAAAGAAATAATAGTATAAGAATTAAGGTCTTCACGTTTGAAATAACTTTTTCTTGAATTGAAAATTTGGGTCTTTATTTTTGGCAAAAAGAAGGATTTTTTAAAACCTTTGTCGAATTAGTATTAAGATGTAGAAAAATTAAAAAAGACTAATTCATTTAACTGCTGGTGGCGATTCCATAAGGTAAATATATATTTTTGAAGTGTGACAAAGAACCGTCCCTTGACACATAAATATATACTGAATAAAACAATGCAACAATAAAAGAAAATGTTTTTTTTGTGAACTTGTGAAGCCTGACCACAAAATATTTTTGAATAAAAGGTGCATGTAAAATGAAATTATTATCATGGAATGTGAATGGACTTCGGGCTATTTATAAGAAGAACTTTATGGATTGGTTTATAGAAAAAAACGCAGACATTTTTTGTGTTCAGGAAACCAAGGCACATCGAGAACAATTGCCAGATGATCTCATAGAAAGAGAGGGATATTCAAGCTATTTTGCCCAGGCAGAGAAAAAGGGATATAGCGGAGTGGCTCTCTGGACTAGAAAAAAACCGGAGAGCATATTATATCAACTGAATATTCCTCAATTTGACCTTGAAGGTCGATTGATTCAGGCAGATTATTCTGAATTTACTTTATTTAATATTTATTTTCCTAATGGCAAAGCTTCCAAAGAAAGGTTGCAATTCAAGTTGGATTTTTACGAAACCATTCTAAAAAAATGGATGGCTTGTTAAAACAGGGAAAGAAGATTGTTATCTGTGGTGACGTTAATACGGCTCATCGCGAAATTGACCTGGCCCGACCCAAGGAAAATGAGAAAATTTCCGGCTTTTTACCTGAGGAACGTGCGTGGATCGATCGATTAATGGAACGGGGATTTATTGATGCATTCAGAAAAATCCATTCTGAAAGTGGCCATTACAGCTGGTGGGATTATAAGACAAAAGCCAGAGAACGGAATATTGGATGGAGAATTGACTATTTCTTTATAAGTACTAACCTAAAAGAACATTTAAAATCTGCTTTTATTGAATCAGAGGTTTTGGGTTCCGACCATTGTCCCATTGGCATTGAATTGGATTTTAATCATTAAAATATGAAAAATCAAAAGTATTTATGCCTGGAAAAAGGAGATAAAGCAGTTTGGGTAAATTTATGATATTATTAAATGAGTTTATTATTAGAAAGGAAATGATCAATGCACTTTTTTTGTTTTTATCTGATTGTTCCAACGGTTTTTGGTGCGTTCAGCATAATGTGGCGGGAACCCGGTGGAAAGTCCAAAATAATCAAAATCACTCTTTCTAAAAATCAATATTCAGCTTTGAAACTAATTCAAAATAATTTTTCTTCTGCCTGTCAATCATCGAATCCAACCATCCTTCACCTGGTGAATCTTATGCAAAGATTTCTATCCGGTCAAAAGGTTAAATTTGATCTCAGCTTATTGGCTTTTGAGAAATGTTCTAATTTCCAGCAACGCGTTCTTCTTGCTGAAAACCGCATACCCAGGGGATGGGTTAGTACATACGGAAGAATAGGAAAATTCATCGGGGTTAGCAGGGGGGGCACGGGCTGTTGGCAATGCCCTGGCAACTAATCCCTTTTCCATTATTATTCCCTGTCATCGTGCAATTAGATCTGATCAGACACTGGGAGGATATCAGGGAGGCATGGAAATGAAGCGAGCCTTGCTTGAGTTTGAAGGAATAGAAATATCGGAAAAAGGAAAAGTAATGACACCGAGATATTATTATTAGAATGATTTCAAATTTTCTTAATAAATATTTTAATCTTTTATTCATGTAAATTAAATTGAAACACTTCTACGATATTGTAGATAAGCCGGAATGAATTTTAAAAGGAATTATTCAAATATCATGATAAATCGCTGGAAAAGAATCACTATAATTATGTCCTTGTTGATTGGTTATGTCAGTTTAGACCAATTTACAAAATATCTTGCAAAAAAAATGCTCGTTCCCGGTTCTGTTATTCGTTTTCTGGGTGATACGGTTAGATTACAGTATGCCGAAAACAAAGGGATTTATTTGAGCCTTGGCTCTAAATTACCTGATGAAATAAGATTCTGGCTTTTTACCGTGGCCGTATCTATTATGCTTTCTTTTTTGTTCTTATTTTTAATTTTTTCGAAAAAAATGTCATTTTTCCCAACCATCGCCTTGACCCTTATATTATGTGGCGGAATTGGTAACTTGATTGACCGGATATTTTATCAAGGCGTGGTTATCGACATGATTAATTTCGGTATTGGAAATTTGCGAACCGGTATACTTAATTTGGCAGATTTAGCGATAACTTTTGGTGGCGGATTGATGATTTACTATGTATTATTTAATGACAACCTGAACAATTCATCATCAGCTACTCCACTAAGGGAATGACAATGAGAGGTTGGGAATGGTAACGGTAGAAGAATGGTCACGAATTATGGAAGACTATGGTGCAAAAATATGGCCTATGCAAATCGTTTTCTACATTGTTGCAATTCTACTTATCGTTTGGCTATTTCTTAAACCGGGTAGGATACAAAACATGTTGATGAAGCTGTATCTCTGCATTGCATTTATATGGATTGGAATCGCATTTTACTTTATTATCGCCAAGGATATTGCTGGTAATACTTATGGGAACTATATTATTGGAGTGTTTTTCATAATAATATCGGCACTATTTGCTATCGATCTGTTCAGAAATAAAATGCAATTCTCCCTGCCTACAGTCAGATGGCAGAGGTATGCTACCCTGGCGTTAACTATTTTGGCATTTTCTTACCCCTGGATCGGTATAGCCTTTGGACACCGGTTTCCAAATCTCATAATTAACGGTACTCTACCATGCCCAACGGTAACTCTCGGTTTGCTATTACTCACAACCTCTCTCCCACGGGTAAATAAAATAGTCTATATTCTATTACTTTTCTTGGCAATTCCTTTCACACCGTTTATTCAAATTCTTAAGTATGGTGTCTATGAGGATACAATTTTACTTGCTACTGGTATTTTCAGTCTTATCTTACTAATAAAACATTGGAAGATTAAAAATCAACGTCCTAATTCCGGTAAGGAGGTTTAAGAATGGAAGAAAAATCAATCATAATTATTGGTGCAGGGATCGCAGGATTATCAGCAGGTTGCTATGGACAGATGAACGGTTATCGTACACATATTTTTGAAATGCACAATTTGCCGGGAGGTTTATGCACATCATGGAATCGCAAGGGATATACAATAGACGGGTGTATTGGTTGGCTGATGGGATCAGGTCCGAGTTTTAATTATTATAAACTATGGCAGGAATTAGGCGCATTGCAAGGGAAACACATAATCGATCACGAAGAATTTTTACGTGTTGTAGATAATGAAGGGAAAGCTTTAATAATTTATAGTGACCTGGATAAACTTGAACGGCATTTGAAAGAACTTGCTTCGGAGGATACGGATGAAATCAGTAAATTGATACAATTAGCTAGAATTTGTTCAACTTTTAATCCTCCCATTAAAAAAGCCCCAGAGTTGATGGGATTAGTAGATCTGATAGCCTTTTTATTTAAGGCTAGACCATTCCTGAAAATCAATTCCAGGTATAGAAATATCACTCTTCAGGATTATGCAAAGAAATTCAGGTCACCCTTCCTCCGAAAGATGTTTCCATTTCTCCTTGTAGATGTATTCAGTCTTATCATGATGCTCGGAGTACTTCATAAAAAATCAGCAGGATACCCTGAAGGTGGTTCGCTTGAGTTTTCGCGCGGAATAGAGCGGCGTTATCTTAACCTGGGAGGTACAATTCACTACCGTTCACCGGTTGTAGAAATAATAGTCGAAAACAACCGTGCTACGGGTGTTAAATTGTTAGATGGCAGCATACATCGTAGTGATATGATCATCTCGGCTGCTGATGGTCGCACAACCATTTTTGACATGCTTGGAGGAAAGTACATCAACAGCAAAATACAAGATTATTATGACAATTTTCCTGTTTTTCCACCTAAGATTCTCATATCCTTAGGGGTAAACCGTACATTTGATGGTTTCCCTCACTGGGTTATTTTCCTTCTCGATACACCTGTAGTTATCGGTGGACAAGAACAAACCTCCCTGGGTGTCGAGATATATAATTTTGATCATACCCTTGCTCCTCATGGAAAAACGATTTTAAGAATCCTATTTGATGCTGATTATACCTATTGGTACAACTTAAAACAGGATCCTGGTCGCTACAAGATGGAAAAGGAGAAAATTGCTGAAACAGTGATTTCACTTTTGGATAAATGTTATCCCGGATTGGCGGCGCTTGTTGAAATGTTTGATATTGCGACACCTATGACTTGGGTACGTTATACAGGCAATTGGAAAGGTAGCTATCAGGGATGGCAGCTTACCGAAAAGACCATGCCTCCTTTCAGAATGAGCAAAAAACTCCCGGGGCTCGAGTCTTTCTATATGGTTGGACAATGGGTTGAACCGGGCGGGGGGCTACCCCCAGCTGCATTATCAGGCCGTAATGTAATTCAACTTATCTGCAAGCAGGATAAGAAGCCTTTTAAAACAACTCTTCCGTAGCAGAAACTCAAAGTAATAAGGGCAGATCTCAACATTTGAAATAGCTCTTTCTAAGTGCTAACAGTTTAATATGACTGAGCCTTTAAAATTATCTTTTGGAAATGCCTTTTATCATATTACCCATCTCACAACTATTTTTTTAAAAAAGAAGGATTTCATAAACTTTTTGTCGTATTAATATTAAGGTGTAGAAAAATTGAAAAAGGCTAATTTTTTTAACCGTTGCTGGGCGATTCAATAAGATAAATATATATTCTTGAAGTGTGACGAAAAACAGTCCCCTTGACACGCCCCCTTTTTTGGAGTTAAACATGGTACAAAATTTACTAAAAGAAATAAAAAACTGGGCTTATAAAAATAATGATCTTGATTCCCTACTACTTGTCGGTTCCTACGCAAGAAATAAAGCTCGTCAAGATTCCGATATTGATTTAATTCTAATTTTTAATGACCCTAAAAAATATGTTAATAATTTAGATTGGGTAAAAATATTTGGCGAAATTGAAAAGTATGAAACAGAGTATTGGGGCAGAGTAACATCAATTAGAACTTGGTATAAAAACGGGATAGAAGTAGAATTTGGAATCACTTCTGCAGAATGGACAGGAATACCAGTTGATAGTGGAACCTTTAGAGTAGTTTCTGATGGCTCAAAAATTTTGATAGATAAATCTAAGAAATTAGAACAGCTTTTACTGGAAGTTAAAAAAGTAAAATAAGAATTGGGTATTATTACTTCACCTAACATTGAATATACTTCGGGCTACACCGCTTACCCCTTAGGATGTTGCGCTCTTCGGTCGGAACGCCCTGCATGCTAATACTGCAAGTTTGGATTCCACTTACCCAACACCGCAGCTAATTCTACTCCAATATTCCCCTAAAAAGGTGAAAAATAGAAGAACAGGAAAACTGATTTTCAGCTAAATAAGGGAGATAAGTATATATAGAATTAGAGGATTACCAGTTTTTATAGGAAAAAATAGTAAGGCTCTAAAACGTAGAAAATATAAGGGTTTCAGCGTTTTTTTGTTATATGGGATGTTGGTAGCACTTCTAAAATATAGAGAAAATGAGGCAAAAAAGAGCGAAAAACTCTATTTTTAGCAGTCTGAAACCTTTGCAATATAAGGCTTTCAACGAATATCGTCGTAGTTGCGTTTCTTGAGGTTGCCTAAGGTGACTTTATCCTATTTTTAAAATAGACGTTTAAAGTAGCTTAAAATGGCTTATTTTGGATGTAGGTGAAAACCCTTATTATATAAGGCTTTCAAGAAGGTATTTTCACACAGACTTTACGCATTTTCCCCATTTGTAAGTAAATATCGTTAGTTTTAATCCTTCTGTCATTGCGAGCTTACTGAAGGCAAGCGTGGTAATCTCATTACTTGTTTCTGTCATTCCCACTTCCCTAAATGTCATTCCCACGAAAGTGGGAATCCATCTTTCCCCTTCCATCCAGAAACTTTTTCTTTTAAAAAGAAGAGTTTTATCTACCTTTTGTCGTATTAGTATTAAGATGTATAAAAATTGAAAAAGACCAATTCTTTTAACCGTTGGTAGCGATTTAATAAGGTAAATATATATTCTTAAAATATGACAAACGAAACGTCCCTTTGTCTTTCTAGAAGGTCTTGTTTTAGCGTGTAAGTATGACAAAAAAGGAGAATATTACATCTTTTATCCGGACAACAGATAAGTGTTTGGTAATTATTAAAATTTTTAGAGAAAATTAGTGGGGTCAAAACCCCTGTGTTTAAAATACTCATCGGATAACAAGGGTATCCGGATTTTTTAATGTATTGTATTGCAATCTAATAAAGACTAAACCTCTTTTTACCCCTTTTTCCATAGATGTTTTGGCAAGTAATTTCCTGGTTACCTGCCAGAAAGCGAAAGTTGAACTTGACTATTCACCCCGTTCCATTTATAAATCAATAAAAGATGCTGTCCGATGGTTCAGACAAAATGGAATTGCCTAAAATACAATAGCCTGAAAATAATATAACCATTGAAGTAATAATATGATGATGGAAGGTATACACTGACATAAGGCAAATAACATTTGACAGAAGCAAAAGGACATGCTAATATTTTAAAAAATGTTAAGGAGTAAACAAGGTGGTTTCAAAAAGAGTATTTTCTAAAATAGTAAATTCCTTTAATTATTTTTTCTTCTACTTTACCACCGATGTTTATGCCTTAGCATCTTAGCAGTTTAAAAACAAGATATTATAGGCATAGACATCGGTTTAATGCCTATGATATCTTTATATTTTATCATATTTATATATAAAATGAAGGTCATAGGTTTTTCTATTCCTATGACCTTCATTTTATTTTATATGAACAACTTTGCCGAAAAATCATTCTTTAAAATTGTTCCCTGGCATACGGATAGATTATCCGGAAGTATTCAAATATTAATTCAGTTCGATAACTCTAAAATCCAAAAGGAAATAAGATAGGGTTATTTGAGAAGTTATAAATTTTAAAATGAATTTATGTAAATAAAATAAAACCAGAAGGAGGGTAAATTAAAATGATTATTGTAATGAATGGCAAAACCAATGATTCTGATTTAGGCAACTTAGTTAATAAATTGAATGAAATGGGACACGAGGTAAATATTATTCGAGGAGAAAAACGAATAGTTGTGGGAGTCATCGGGGACGTAGAAAATTTGGTTTCCGTACCTCTTTATGCCTTTACGGGGGTAGAAGAGGTAATTCGTATCATGAAACCTTACAAGTTAGCTAGCAGAGAATTCAAAAATACTGATACAACTGTTAAAGTAAAAGGGGTAACCATTGGAGGAGAAGAAGTAATAGTAATGGCCGGACCCTGCGTGGTAGAAAATGAACAACAGATATTTAAAACAGCTCGTCAAGTGAAAGCTTTGGGGGCGAAGGTCTTACGGGGAGGGGCCTTTAAACCTCGAACTTCCCCTTACAGTTTTCAGGGATTAGGTGAAAAAGGTTTAAAATTATTGGCAGAAGCAGGAAAAGAGAACGGTTTGGTAATTGTAACTGAAGTGATGTCAGTTAATCAGATAGATTTGGTAGCCGAATATACCGATATATTTCAAGTGGGTGCTCGTAATATGCAAAATTTCGTATTATTGAAAGAATTGGGCAAGACTAAGAAACCAGTATTGCTTAAAAGAGGTGTGTCAGCTTTTTTGGAAGAACTGTTATTATCGGCAGAATATATTTTAAGCCAGGGAAATTCTAAAGTAATATTGTGTGAAAGAGGAATCCGCACTTTTGAAAATTATACCCGCAATACATTAGATTTAAGTGCCGTTCCTGCTTTAAAGCAATTGAGTCACTTGCCGGTCATAGTAGATCCCAGTCATGGCACAGGCAGATGGAAATTGGTAAGTCCGATGGCAAAGGCAGCTATAGCCGCCGGGGCAGACGGGCTCATTATTGAAGTTCATCCTGAACCCAAAAGCTCGCTGAGCGATGGAGTTCAAACTTTAAAATTCGATACTTTTACTCAATTGGTGAAAGAATTGAAACCCATAATTCAGGCAGTAGGAAGAGAATTTGATTTACCTTAGTAATATAATATAACAGAAAATAAATAGGATAATAATAGGGACAGCTATTTTCTTTGTCATCGTCTATTTGTCCCTCCCAGCTTGACCGTGCTAAAAAATAGGGATAGAGAAGACCTAAGAGTGAAGTTGGTAAATAGGTGTCTCCCTATTTCCCCATTTGTAAGTAAATATTGTTAGTTTTAATCCTTCTGTCATTGCGAGCTTTTGAAGAAAGTGTGGTAATCTCATCTCGCAACTATTTTTTAAAAAAAGAAGGGTTTCATAAAACCTTTGTCGTATTAATATTAAGGTGTAGAAAAATTGAAAAGGATTAATTATTTTAACCGCTGGTGAAGAATCGATAAGGTAAATATATATTCTTGAAATATGACAAACGAAACGTCCCTTTATCTTTTTTTAATTGAAGGAGGCTATTTTGAAAAGAGTACCCGAAAAAGACGTGGAACAGTTCTGGAAGAAAAAGGAAGAGGATATTGGAGAAAAAATTAAAGGGAGGAGTATGGCCCAGTTCATTGGTGGCTATCGGAACTTTTCCGGACCGATCTTGGGAATTTTATTCTATACCGAGAGCGCTTTTTATTTTCAGACTTTTCCCCGGCGAAACTTGCTCTTTTCTTTTATAAGAGCTGAGCAGCCGGAACGCAAAGAGAACCAGTTAAATTTTCGCATTCTCTGGTCCGATGTAGAGAAGATTGATCTTCCTCCCAGAAAACATCCTTTTTTGGCACTTTTATCTCCTGCAGATTATCGGATTTTCATTGACTACCAGAGCAACGGTCAAAAAATAACCCTAACACTAATCATGCACTGCCTGGAGGATTGCAGCAGGTTAATCGATTTTTATAAAGATGCAAAATAAAAAAAAATGGTAAATTATCTATCAGCCTATAATACATCCAGTAACTATTTTTTAAAAAAAGAAGGATTTTTTAAACTTTTTGTCGTATCAATACTAAGATGTAGAAAAATTAGAAAACACTAACTCCTTTAACCTCTGGTGGTGATTCAATAAGATAAATATTCTTTAAACGTGAAGAAGAACCGTCCCCTGACACGTGACACGTACTCTAACAGCCCCAGCAAATACAATTTGACATTGTAGTCAATAAATACTACAATTGTATTCAGAAAGGACTACAATTATGGATTTATTCAGTATTACGAAATCAAAATTAAGAGAAGAACTCTTAACTCTATATTTTACCAATCCAAATAAAAAATACTATCTAAGAGAGTTAGAGAGGATACTTAGTTTTTCAGTAGGAAATATTCGCCGTGAATTGATTAAACTTGAAAGTACAGGACTTTTTCTTAGTGAAAATAAAGGGAATCTGGTTTATTATTATTTAAATAAATCTTATCCTCTTTTTGAAGAATTAAAGAGTATTGTCTTTAAAACTTCCGGTGCCCCCAAAATGCTTCAAAATATCTTAGAAAAATTTAATGGTATAAGTCAGGCTTTTATTTATGGTTCTTTCGCTAAAAGAGAAGAGAGAGAGGGTAGCGATATAGATCTATTAATTATAGGTAATATTGATGAGGATAAATTGATTGAAGAAATAGGTAAATTAGAGAGAAAATTACAAAGGGAAATAAATTATTCTATTTACGAGAAAGAAGATTTTAATAAGAAGAAAAAAGAAGGCAATTCTTTTATTTTAGATATTTTAAGAGAGAAGAAAATTTTATTAATAGGGGATGAAAATGGACTATAAAGATACAGTAAAAATAATGATAGGTCATGGTCTGATTAAAAAACAAAAAGTAGATTTTTCTCACATTGAAGCACTTTTACTTCGGGCTCAGAAAGATATAGTTGCCGCCAAAGCTAACTTAAAAATTGATGAAGAAGTTACTTATAATTATGCATATTTGGCAATGTTAAGATGTGGCAGGTCAATAGTGTTTATGAAAGGGTATCGATCAGTTGATGGCCAACAGCATAAAACAATTATAGAATTATCCGGAGACGTTCTGGGAGAAAAATTTAAGAATATTATCAAAAAATTCGATCATATGCGGCGGAAACGAAATCAATTTACTTATAACCCTTTCCTTCCTGTTTCCAAAATCGAAGCAGAAAATGCTTTGAAAACAGCAGAGGAATTTGTAAAAATAGTGTTAAAATTAGTTCAAAAAGAAAATCCTCAACTAAGGTTTAATTTTAATAAATAGAAAATTAAAAATAATAAGGCGGTACGTAGAAGAGAAAAGTAAACTAGATCTGATATTCACATTTGACATAACTTTTTCTAATTTTTTGTAAGGGGTTTAATAAGTCCAGGTTCTTAACGTCTTCTCATTTTCTCTTCTTTTTTAATTTTTTAAAATTAACAACAACAGCAAATTTTTTTACTACTTGTTGTTGTATTGGTATTATTGTATTGGTATTGTTTAGTAGGTAATTTTTACCCTATGTTAAGAGTAAATTTTTCCTCTATATAGGGGAAAATATTACCTATTAGTAGAGTATTTTTTACCTTCTTTTCTGCCGAATCTCAAACGAAAAAAGATTATTTGTAAAATAACACCAAAGTCTCAGCATTTCCTTTTGCTCGCAACCCGTAACCTGAATATTTGACCGAGCGACTAACAGACAGATAAACTATATTTTCTTAAATTTTGCATCTCGCAACTATTTTTTAAAAAAAGAAGGATTTTTTAAATCTTTTGTCGAATTGGTATTAAGGTGCAGAAAGATTGGAAAAGACTAATTATTTTAATCGCCGGTAGCGATTCAATGAGGCAAAAATATATTTTGAAGTGTAACAAAGAACCGTTCCCTGACACAATATAAAACTATGTTATGCGGCGTTGTGTAACATAAGCATCGCCGACTTACCCTGAGGGAGGTTTAATCATGCAAGAAAAGTTGGATTTCCTTGGCGCAGTCGTTGCACATGTTGTTTTCATTTCAAGCATCATCACATTTGCATCTCGTATGATTTTCGGATTGAGGCCCGGACATTGGGTCGGGATCCCCATTTTGCTCATGGCATTTCCGCTTGGTTACCTCCTTCTAAGGGCTCCTGAATTCAATCGTCCATTTCTATACTACGTTCAGATCGGCACAATGCTTGTTTGGCTGATAGTGCTATTTCTAGTGGATTATGTCCTTGAGTACGACTTCCGTCAGACACAATGGATGGTCATAAGTTTCGTTGTCCTAGCTTTTGCGGGGATGGGAGGCATGATTGGCATCGCAGCCCTGGCTGGGAGAGGGTGGACAATATCAGCGATAATCCTGTTTCTCATTGCAGCCGTCCTGGGTTTTGTCCAACGGGCAGTCACCGGCATATGATCCCTTCCTTCGTCATAACTATCCCTTGGGATCTCATTTTGAGAATACTTACAATGATTTGTCACAATGCCATCTGCGCCGTATAACCATTCGCTGTAGCCGACCCCGCGGGCATGGCAATTTGCAGACGATGGTCTTAATGAGGGAATTGTGAAAAGCAAGCGGTGGTCCGAGCGGGGCGGATGAGCTCAATACCGTTAGGCCGCAGGAAGGAGAACCTATGATAGATTATTTAACCTATTACTACAAGCATGGTACAGAACCATTTCGAAGCCTGTCTGCGCTACCAGATGAAGAAGTCATAAAAATCATGGAAGAACTTTGCGATGACACTCTTTTTGGGGCAAGATTCAAAGATCCAATTCAGTATATGCGTAATCGAAGGCAAACGGAGCAGTGGGTACGTGAGGAGTTCATGGCAAAGGGGGGGCGACCTCAGGAGGCTTATCCGATTCCAATGGTGCTTGGGGCATCCAAATGGATGGTGAAACAAGCTCCTGATCCTGATGCTCATGGGGAAATACGCATACCTCTCTCAATCTTTACGGAGTATGATGTCAGTTTTACTTACCCGGATAGCATGATCTCCCTATGGTTTGGTAGGGAGAAACCAAAAGAATATTATCTACCAGATTATCACGGCAAGGTATTCACGTTATCAGAAATACTTTCAATAGTAGGAGAAAAGGGATTGCCTGAGGAAGACTGGGAAACAAATCTCCCCAGCGACCTTGCCCCTTACATTGAAGCGCAAGTATGGAATCATAAACTGCTTGAAATATACAAGCAATAATAATGGGTAAATTACAAAACTTTGTTTCTGATGT
>Ga0315549_1002360_pt1 | contig 18062 bp, 32 predicted proteins | sample SalMarSW160200MG_FD_203101 | JGI IMG/M metagenome (GOLD analysis project Ga0315549, IMG submission 203101) | Salt marsh sediment microbial communities from the Plum Island Ecosystem LTER, Massachusetts, United States - Salt Marsh Sediment SW1601-200 ... | reverse complement strand
ACTGCTCAGCGAGTTCGGCGTCAAGGCCCAGGTAGGTAAACCCAAGGTTGCCTACAAAGAAACCATTACCCTGCCGGTGGAAGCAGAAGGCAAATTCATCCGCCAGAGCGGCGGTCACGGCCAGTACGGCAATATCTCTATACGGCTGGAGCCGATGGAGCGCGGCGGCGGCTTTCTGTTTGTTGATAAGGTTAAAGGCGGGGCTATTCCCAAGCAGTATATCCTGGCGGCGGAGACGGGCATTAAAGAAGCTATGGAGACCGGGGTGGTCAGCGGCTACCCCATAGTTGATATCAAAGCCACTATTTATGACGGCAGCTATCACGAGGTTGACTCTTCGGACATCGCCTTCAAGATGGCCGGCTCGCTGGCGCTGCGCAACGGCGTCACCCGGGCCAAGCCCATCCTCCTGGAGCCGACTATGAAAATAGAGGTAGTTGCACCGGATGAGTTCCTTGGTGATATAATAGGTGATCTTAATTCCCGGCGGGGACATATTGAGTCTATAGAGACACGGGAGGGGATGGCGGTTATTCACGCCCTGGTTCCCTTATCCGAGACCTTCGGCTATACCACCAGCCTAAGGTCGCTGACTCAGGGCAGGGCAGCCCATTCTCTGGAGTTCTATCAGTATGAGGAAATGCCGGCGGAACTGGCCGACCAGATAACCGGCAAAACCGCCGTCGGATAAAAGAGGGTATATGCCGAAACAAAAGATAAGAATCAAGCTAAAGGGTTACGACCACAAGTTATTAGACCTGTCGGCGGAGCAGATTGTAGCCGCCGTGGAGCGGACCGGCGCCGTGGTGGCGGGACCGGTACCATTGCCCACCCATATCAAGCGCTTCAGCGTTATCCGCTCCCCCTTTATTGATAAAGACTCACAGGAACAGTTCGAGATCCGGACTCACAAGCGCCTGATTGATATTGTAGAGATGACATCCAAAACTATAGACGCTCTGAGCAGCCTCAATCTACCGGCTGGAGTAGAAATAGACATCAAGCTATAGGAATAAATCATGGTTCAAGGTATTATTGGCAAAAAAATAGGCATGGGTCAGATATTCGCCGACGATGGCAAGGTAGAAGCCTTAACCGCCATCGAGGCCGGCCCCTGCGTGGTAATACAGGTTAAGACCAAGGACAAAGAGGGCTATAATGCCGCCCAACTCGGTTTTGGAGAAAGCAAACGGCTCAACTCCCCCCAGAAGGGGCATCTCAAAAAGCTGGGGCAGTTCAAGCACCTCCAGGAGTTCAGGTTAACCGATACCGGAGACATTAAAATAGGCGATAAGATTGATGTCAGCCTGTTCAAAGAAGGCGACCTGGTTAATATTACCGGCGTCTCCAAGGGCAAGGGCTTTGCCGGGGTAGTAAAGCGCCACCACTTTGCCGGTGGCCCCAAGACCCACGGGCAATCCGACCGCCACCGCGCCCCCGGTTCCATCGGGTCAACTACCAGTCCGGGCCGGGTGCTAAAAGGGATGCGCATGGCCGGTCACATGGGCAATAGCCGGGTGACGGTACGCCACCTGCAGGTATACAAAGCCGACCCGGAACGCAACCTGTTACTAATCAGGGGAGCCGTTCCCGGGGCTAAAAACGGGCTACTACTGATAAAGAAAGCTGGAGGGGAATAGAGTGGAGGTACCGGTTTACAGCCCCAGCGGCGAGGTAGTAAAAAACATTGAAATAAGTGACGGTGTTTTTGCCGTGCCCTTTAACGAGGCAGTGGTACACCAGGCAGTTGTCAGGCAGCAGGCCAACGCCCGCCAGGGAACTGCCAGCACCAAGACCCGTGCCGAGGTTGCCGGCAGCGGCCGCAAGCTGTTCCGGCAGAAGCACACCGGCATGGCGCGGGCGGGCAACAAGAAGTCATCGCTGCGCCGGGGAGGCGGAATTACTTTTGGGCCCAGGCCCCGGAGCTACCAGCAGGACATGCCCAAAAAGATGCGCCAGCTGGCGCTGAGGTGCGCCCTATCAGCCAAGACCAGGGACGAGGAGCTAAAGGTCTTAGAAGAGCTGAAGTTTGACCAGACCAAGACCAAACAGATGGCGGTAATTTTAGTGGCGCTGGGGATAGACTCCACCGCCCTTATTGTGACCGATAAGCCGGAAGAGAATATAATCAAGTCATCCCGCAACCTGGCGGGGATTAAGACCATACCGGCCAATATACTAAACGTGGTTGACATCCTATCCTATAAAATGTTACTTATGACCGAGCCGGCGGTACGCAAGGCGGAGCAGCTGTGGGGCACCCAGAAATCGGAGACTTCCGGGGTAAAGCTGGGGGGAGGCGGCAATGCATCTATATAAGGTATTACAACGACCGTTAATAACCGAAAAGAACTCGGCTCTTCAGGCCCAGGGCAAATACGCCTTTGAGGTAGTCAAAGAGGCCAATAAGGAACAGATTAAACAGGCGGTAGAGAAAGCGTTTAAGGTCACCGTCACCGGGGTCAACGTGATGACGGTGCCCGGTAAGAGGCGCCGGATGCGGGGCCGAGAGGTAATGAACCCGTCGTGGAAAAAGGCCCTGGTAACCTTAAAGCCCGGCGACAAGATAGAACTATTCGAGGGGGTATAAGTGCCACTAAAGCAATATCGTCCAACCTCGCCCGGCCGGCGGAGTATGACCGGCTCCAGCTTTGAGGAAATAACCAAAAGCAAGCCGGAGAAATCGCTGCTGCTACCCCTCAAGAAGAAGGGGGGACGCAGCAACCAGGGCAAAATCACCGTCCGCCACCGCGGCGGCGGCGCCAAGCGCCGGCTGCGCATAATAGACTTTAAAAGAGATAAACTCGGCGTACCGGGCCGGGTAGCGGCTATTGAATACGACCCCAACCGCTCCGCCCGTATCGCCCTTATTTTCTATGCCGATGGGGAGAAGCGCTATATCCTGGCCCCCAACGACCTAAATGTTGATGACGTCATAAAATCAGGCGAGGGTGCCGAGTTAAAACCGGGCAACGCCCTGCCATTAAAGCTAATCCCCACAGGGACGATGATACATAATATTGAGATGCAGCCGGGTAAAGGGGGGCAACTGGTACGCAGTGCCGGCGTCTCCGCCCAGCTAATGGCCAAGGAAGGCGAATACGCCCTAATCAGAATGCCCTCCAGTGAGGTGCGGCGTATCCGCAGCAACTGTCTGGCCACAATCGGGCAGGTGGGCAATCTTGACCACCGCAGTATCAGCCTGGGCAAAGCCGGACGCAAACGGTGGATGGGCTGGAGACCCACGGTGAGAGGCTCGGCGATGAACCCCAACGACCACCCCCATGGTGGTGGTGAAGGCAGATCTCCTATAGGAATGCCCGGACCCAAGACACCCTGGGGTAAACCGGCTTTAGGCTACAGGACACGCAAGCCTAAGCCTGGAGATAAAATGATAGTCAGACGCAGGGGGAAGTGACTTAAATGTCAAGGTCAACTAAAAAAGGCCCAGCCGTTGATGCCAAACTGATGAAAAAGGTCGATGCACTGAGCGGCGCTGAGGAAAAGACGGTGATAAAGACCTGGGCCCGCTGGTCCACCATCACGCCCAAGATGGTGGGACTCACCATCGGCGTCCATGACGGGCGGAGGCACGTGCCCATCTATATAACGGAAAACATGGTAGGGCACAAACTGGGTGAGTTCGCTTCTACCCGAACCTTCAGGGGACACGTGGGCAGGGGCGATAGAGCCAAGAAGTAGGCTATAAGATGGAAGTAAAGGCAATATCTAAAGATACCGGTATTTCACCACGCAAGGTACGCCTGCTGGTAGATATGGTGCGGGGCAAAAGGGTAGACGAGGCACTATCCCTGCTCAAATTTGCCCCCTCCCCTACCGCCAGGGTGGTAGCCAAGGTGGTGAAATCAGCGGCGGCCAATGCCGAAAACAACTTCCAGATGGACCCCGCCGATTTAAAGATTGTAGGCATCTTTGCCGATGAGGCTAGAACCATGAAAAGGTTTCGCCCCCGGGCTCGGGGACGGGCTGCCCCCATCCTCAAGCGTTCCAGCCATATAACGGTTATCGTTGCCGAGGAGGAGAGTATTGGGGCATAAAGTACATCCTTTTGGCTTTAGAATCGGCGTCATACGCGACTGGCAGGCCAAGTGGTATGCCGAGAAGGACTACGTCGAATTCTTGCAGGAAGATATGAAGCTCCGCCGGGCCATCCAGTCCCGGTATACCGATGCCGGCATCTCTCTGGTGGAGATTGAACGCCAGTCGAACAAGGTATCGGTAACTATACACACCGCCCGCCCCGGTGTGGTCATCGGGCGGGGCGGACAAAGGGTTGATGAAATGAGGCTCATGCTGGAGAATCTTATCGGCAAGAGGATTCAACTCAACGTCCTGGAGGTGCAACAGCCGGAACTTGATGCCTACCTGGTAGGCAGGGCGATAGCGGAACAGATTGAACACCGTGTTGCTTTCCGCCGGGCCATGAAACAGGCACTATTCCGCACCATGCAGTCGGGGGCTAAAGGGATAAGAATCAGCTGCGCCGGCAGACTGGGCGGCGTCGAGATAGCCCGCCGCGAGGTTACCCACCAGGGGCAGGTGCCCCTGCACACCCTGCGGGCCGATATCGATTACGGATTCACCGAAGCGCACACCACCCTGGGCCGGATTGGCATCAAGGTCTGGATTTACCGGGGCGATATTCTCCCCGAACCCAGCCTGCTGGGAGCTGAAGAAGCCCCGGCCGAAGGGGAAGAAGCCGAAGCGGTAGAAACCAAGCCCACCGCTCCTCCTAAAAAAGAAGAAAAACCAGCAGCCCGGCCAGCAAAAACCAAAGCTAAAGCCGAGGAAAAAGCCCAAGCAGAGGCAGAGGTAACCGAAGCCAGGGCTGAAGAAAAGCCCGAAGCAAAGGAAGAGGCAACCAAGGCCAAGACCGAGAAAAAGACTAAAGAAAAGGCAGAGGTAGAGGTAGCCGAAACCGAGGCCGAGAAAGAAACCAAGAAAGAGGCAACCGAGGCCAAAGCGGAGGCAAAAACCACCAAGCCAAAGACAAGGAAAACCACCGCCAAGACAAAACCGGCGGTAACCGAGGATAAAGAGGAGACAGATGCTACAACCCAAGCGGGTGAAGTACCGCAAGAGCCATAAGGGACACCGCCGGGGCAAAGCCCAGGCGGGCAGCAGCATTGAATTCGGCGACTATGGCCTGCAGGCGCTGGAATCGGCCTGGCTTACCGGCCGGCAGATTGAAGCGGCGCGCCGTGCCATGACCCGTTACATCCGCCGTGGCGGTAACGTCTGGATTCGCATCTTCCCCGATAAACCGGTAACCAAAAAGGCGGCGGAAACCCGCCAGGGCGGGGGTAAAGGCGCCCCCGACCACTGGGTAGCAGTGGTTAGACCGGGCAGAATTTTATTCGAGATGGGCGGAGTCAGTGAGGCGGTAGCCAAAGGGGCAATGCGCCTGGCCTCACACAAACTCCCCATAAACAGCAAATTCGTAGTCAGAGAAACGGGCGTAGCCGTGGCTAGCGATGCCGAGGAGGCAGCCTAGGGTGAAGATTGAAGAGATTAGAGCTTTAAGCGATAAAGAGTTGGACAAACATCTGGAAGAAGCTCATCAAGAACTGTTTAACCTTCGCCTTCGCCTGGCGACCAAGCAACTGGTCAACCATCGCGAGATTCCGCGGGTGAAAAAGACAATTGCCCAGCTCAAGACAATAATGAGAGAAAGAGAGCCAGCTAAAAGGTAACAGACTATGGAAAGCAAGCATAAATTCAGACTTGGCCAGGTAGTCAGTGACAAAATGGACAAGACAGTGGTAGTGGCGGTAGAAACGCCCAAGCGCCACCCGTTATATAAAAAGACCATAAAGAGAGTGGTCAAGTATAAAGCTCACGACGAGAAAAACAAGTGCCATGTTGGAGACAAAATAATAATTGTGGAAACCCGCCCTCTTTCCCGGGAGAAACGGTGGCGGGTAGCCGAGATAGTAGCCAAGGCCGAAGTAGTGGAGATTTCTCCTGAGGAAATAACCCGGGAAGACCTGGCCAAGGTTATGCCGGAGAAAAAGCCCAAGGAAAAGCCAGAGGTAAAATCTGGGGAAGAAGAAAAGGAAGAGGCAGCTGAGGCCAAACCGGCCAAGAAAGCTAAAGAAGAAAAAGCGACCGAGCCTGAGCCCGAAGAAAAACCCGAGGAAGAGGAAAAGAAAGCCGAGCCCAAGGCCGAGAAAAAAGCTAAAGAAGAGGCAGAGGACCAGGCAACATGATTCAATCCTATACCAGGCTTAAGGCAGCTGATAACACCGGCGCAAGAGAAATTATGTGCATCACCGTTTTAGGCGGCACCAGGAGAAAATACGCCCACGTCGGTGATGTTATTGTAGCCTCGGTAAAAAAGGCCATTCCCCGGGGGGCGGTCAAGGAGGGGGATGTAGTCAGGGCGGTTATCATTCGCTGTGCCCAGCCCTACAGGCGCCCCGACGGCTCCTACATCAGGTTTGATGAAAATGCCGCGGTTATTTTAACCGATAAGAACAACCCCAAGGGAACCAGAATATTCGGGCCGGTAGCCAGGGAGCTGAGGGACAAGAATTTCGCCAAGATTATCTCGCTGGCACCCGAGGTGGTGTGAGACAGGATGAATATTAGGAAAGACGATACGGTACTGGTCATTGCCGGCAAGGACAAGGGCAAGAAGGGCAAGGTGCGCTTCTCCTACCCCGATAAGAAGCGGATACTGGTGGATGGCGTCAACTTCATCAAGAAGCACAGCAAAGCCAAGGGAGCGGCCAAGCAGGCGGGCATAATCGACCGGGAGGCGACAATCCCGGTATCCAATGTTATGCTGCTCTGCAACAAGTGCAATCACCCGGCCAGGGTCGGCTTCCGTTCCCTGGCTGATGGCCGGAAGGTGCGGTTCTGCCGCACCTGCGGCGAGGTAATAGACTAAATGTCAGAGCTTAAAGAAAAATATAAAAAAGAGGTCGTTCCCCAGCTCATGGAGCTTGGCGGGTACAAGAATATAATGCAGGTGCCGCGTCTGGAAAAGGTGGCCCTTAACATCGGCCTGGGCGAGGCGACTACGGATGCCAAGGCTCTGGAGTCAGCCGAGAAGGATTTAGCGGCTATTGCGGGACAGCACCCGGTTATAACCCGGGCCAAGAAATCCATTGCCGCCTTCAAGTTAAGGGAAGGGATGACCGTTGGGCTAAGAGTGACACTAAGGGGAGAGCGCATGTATCAATTTCTGGAAAAGTTGATAAACGCCGCCCTGCCCCGGATGCGCGAATTCCGCGGGGTTTCCCCCAACTCCTTTGACGGCCGGGGCAATTACACCATGGGGTTCAAGGAGCAGACCCTCTTCCCCGAAATAGACTATGATAAGATAGACAAAGCGCGGGGACTGGAGTTATCAATTGTCACTACGGCCAAAACCGACGAAGAAAGTAAACAACTGCTGGAATTACTGGGCCTGCCTTTTGCCCGAGATTGAGGTGGAATGGCTAAGAAATCAAAACTAGAAAAATGCAAGCGGCCGCCCAAATACAAGGTACAGCAGCGTAACCGCTGTTTCCTGTGCGGCCGGCCCCGGGGTTACATCCGCCAGTTCGGCCTGTGCCGGATTTGCTTCCGAAAGTTAGCTCTGGCGGGACAGGTTCCCGGGGTAAGAAAAGCAAGCTGGTGAGGGAGATATGGCTGTAACTGACCCGATAGCCGATATGTTAACCAGAATACGCAACGCCCTTATGGCCGGCCATGACTTTGTCCTGGTGCCGTCCTCAAGGACCAAGATGGCTATTGCCCGCATCCTCAAAGAGGAGGGCTTCATCACTGATTATGAAGTGCTCAGGAGCAAGCCGCACCGGTCAATCAAGGTCTACCTCAAATATGACGATAAAAGCAAGTCAATCATCTCCGGGCTGGAGCGGGTAAGCAAGCCCGGGCTGAGGATATACGTGGGACAAAAGGAGATTCCCCGCGTCCACGGCGGTTTAGGCATCGCTATCATTTCCACCCCCAAGGGGGTAATAACCGGCAAGCAGGCCTGGCGCCAGGGAATAGGCGGTGAAATACTATGCTACGTATGGTAAATAAATACCGGGGTGATATACATGTCTAGGGTAGGTCGGATGCCGATACCGGTACCCGATGGGGTAAAGGTAATCATTGAGCCGGACTCGGTCACGGTAACCGGTCCCAAAGGGGAACTCAACCGCCGCTTCAACCCGGACATAAGTATTGTCCTGGAAGATAAAAACCTGATAGTATCCCGCCCCGATGACAGCAAGGAGCACCGTTCCCTGCACGGACTTACACGCAGTCTGCTGGCCAATATGGTACAGGGGGTAAGCGGCGGTTTTGAGAAGACCCTGGAGATAGTGGGAGTTGGCTACCGGGCGGAAAAGGCCGAGGATAAGATAATGCTCAGGGTCGGCTTCTCCCACCAGGTAGAGGTAACCCCCTTACCCGGCATCTCGCTGGACGTAGAGCCAGGCAATCGCATCAAGGTCAGCGGAATTAACAAAGAGGCAGTGGGCGAAATGGCCGCTGAAATCAGAGCCATCCGTCCCCCCGATACATATAAGGGCAAAGGCATCAGATATGCCGGCGAGGTAGTCCGCCTTAAAGCCGGCAAGGCCGGTAAGGCTATAGGTGGTAGGGCATAATGAACAAAGGCGAAACCAGAATAGCACGCAAAAGAAGACACCTCCGGGTCAGAGCCAAATTATCCGGCAATGCTTCCCGGCCGCGGCTCTGTGTCTTTCGCAGCCTTAACCACATCTACGCCCAGGTTATCAATGACGAGCAGGGGCACACGTTGGTCACAGCTTCAACCCTGGACCAGGATATAAAAAGCGGGGCAGACAGCCAGGCCAAGTCAGCCAGAGCCGGGCTGGTCGGTTCCCTGGTGGCTAAACGTGCCCTGGATAATGGGATAAAAGAGGTAGTCTTCGACCGCGGCGGCTACAAATATCACGGCAGGGTAAAAGCCCTGGCCGAAGCCGCCCGACAGGCAGGACTGAAATTTTAGGGGGAATGTTAAGTTAAGTGAAACAAGCCATAAACAGGATAGACCCCGCTGAACTGGTACTGAATGACAAGCTGGTTTATATCAACCGGGTGAGCAAGGTGGTGAGGGGAGGCAAACGCCTCCGGTTCAGCGCCCTGTCGGTAACCGGCGATGGCAACGGGCATGTCGGCATTGGCGTTGGTAAAGCCAACAGCGTGCCCGAGGCAATCAACAAGTCGGGCGCCATCGCCAGAAAGAACCTTATTCAGGTTCCCTTAGCCGGGACAACCATCCCGCAGGCAGCGACGGTCAAATTCGGGGCGGCCCAGGTGCTGCTAAGACCCGCCTCACCGGGCACCGGCATCATTGCCGGCGGCAGTATCCGGGCGGTGGTAGAAGCCGCCGGAATTAAGGACATTCTCACCAAATCGCTGGGCAGCGCCAACCGCATTAACACGGCCAAGGCTACCATACTCGCCCTCAGCCAGCTCAAAGAACCCGAAGCAGAGCTGGCCCGGCGCCGGGTAACCACCAAGGTTGAAGGGAAGGCAAGCGGTGGCTAAGCTGCGCATCACCCAGATTAAAAGCGGCATCGGCTATCCCCAGAACCAGAAGCAGACGCTGAAGGCGCTGGGGTTTCACCGGCTAAACCAGAGTGTTACCCATGACGACCGCCCCTCGGTACGGGGTATGATTAACAAGGTGAAACACCTGGTTAAGGTGGAGGAGACAAGCTGATGCAACAGGAGAAACTCTCCCCACCCCCCGGCGCCAAGAAAGCCAGAAAACGCGTGGGGCGGGGTGACGGCAGCGGGCACGGCACCTACTCCGGGCGCGGCAGCAAGGGACAGAAGTCCCGCGCAGGATATAAAATGCGCCCTGGCTTTGAAGGCGGGCAGTTGCCGTTAATCAAGCGCCTCCCGGAAAAGCGCGGCTTTCACAATCCCTTCCGGACGGAGTATACCACGGTAAAAATCGGCCAACTCGGTATCTTCGAACCGGAAAGCGAGGTCACACCGGAGAAACTGGTCGCCGCCAAGATAGTAAAATCGCTGCGCCAGCCAATCAAGATTCTGGCCGGAGGTGAAATCAGCCACCCCCTGGTGGTAAAGGCAAGCAAGTTCTCCGCCGCGGCTAAAGCCAAGATAGAAGCCGCCGGCGGTAAAACGGAGGAGATAGGGAATGAGGCCCAGACAGACTAGGCCACGGCTGCTGCAGGCCATGATTGATGCCTTCAGTCTGCCCGATTTAAGACGGCGCATCCTCATCACGCTGGGCATCCTGATTGTCTTCCGCTTCGTGGCTCACATACCTCTTCCCGGCGTAGACCTCGAGGCACTGAAGGAGCTGTTCGAGAGCAACGCCCTGCTGGGCATGCTTGATATGTTCAGCGGCGGCGCCATGGCGCGTCTTAGCGTGGCGGCGATGGGGGTTTACCCCTACATCACGGCATCAATCGTCATGACGCTGCTGGTACCGGTCATCCCCAAGCTGCAGGCCCTCTCCCAGGAAGGGGAGGCGGGTAGAGACAAGATTAATCGTTTTACCCACTGGCTGACCATACCCATGGCCGGTATGCAGGCCTACGGGCAGCTGATCTACTTCCAGAGCCAGGGTGTCATCGGCAACGCCGCGGCGCTACCCATGGCCACCATGGTCATATCCATGGTAGCTGGCACCATGTTCTGTGTCTGGCTGGGAGAGCGTATTACCGAATACGGTATAGGCAACGGTATATCAATAATAATCTTTGGCGGCATTGTCGCCGGCTACTGGCAAACGACGGGGCAGGTTTTTATCGCTGCCGGACAGGGGCAATGGCTGGGAGCCGTGGTTTATGTTATTATCGCCCTGCTAACCACCGTTCTCATCGTAATTTTTACCGAAGCCCACCGCCGCATCCCCGTCCAGTACTCCCGCAGCGTCTTTCGCGGCGGGCGGATGTACCGGCAGTCAGGCTCAACCCACATCCCACTGCGGGTAAACACCGCCGGCATGATACCCCTCATCTTTGCCATGTCACTGGTCATCTTCCCCGGCACGGTCGCCAGCTACTTTGCCGCCCCACAGGGGGCTGACCCGAACTTCGCTAATCAGATTATGACCTTGCTTAACTCCAGCGCCCCCCTGCCCGAAGGCCTAATCTACTGGGGGCTTACTTTCCTACTGGTGGTTGGTTTTGCCTTCTTCTACACCATGATTATTTTCGAGCAGCAGGACCTGCCCGGCACCCTGCAGCGGCAGGGGGGCTTTATCCCCGGAATCCGGCCCGGCCCCCACACCAAGGAATACCTGGACGGGGTGATAAAGCACATTACCTGGGCAGGAGCCCTCTTCCTGGCGGTAGTAGCCATAATGCCCTTCGCCGCCAGGGAGATAAGCAACGTGCAGGTAATCCAGCTATCCAGCATGGGCTTGCTAATTGTAGTCGGTGTGGTGCTGGATACCATGAAGCAGATAGAAGCCCAGCTGGTAATGCGGCGCTATGAGGGTTTCATTAAATAGAGATAAAGATGTATATTATTTTTCTGGGCGCTCCCGGAGCGGGCAAAGGAACACAGGCAGCCGAGTTGGCCAAGAAGCTGGGGCTGGTACACGTTGCCACCGGCGACCTGTTCCGGCAGGCGCTGGAGCGGGGAACCGATTTAGGCCTAAAGGCTAAATCTTATATGGAAAAGGGGGTGCTGGTTCCCAGCCAGATAACCATAGACATGGTTCTGGAGCGCCTCTCAGAGCCGGACTGCACAAAAGGAGCAATCCTGGACGGCTTCCCCCGCAATCTGGAGCAGGCGGAGGCCCTGGATAAAGCTTTAGCCCAGCAGGGCAAGTCGATAGACAATGTGGTCTATATTAAGGTCTCCGAGGAGGAGTTACTAAAGAGATTAAGCGGACGCTGGATTTGCCGCCAGTGCCAGGCACCGTACCACGCCACCGACTCCCCCCCCAGGGTCTGGGGGAAGTGTGATAAGTGCGGCGGTGAACTATACCAGCGCCCCGACGATAACGAAGTAAGCATTAAGAAGCGGCTGGAGGTCTACCTCGCCGAAACGGCGCCGCTGATTGACTATTATACACAGGGGAGTAAACTAATAGAGATAAACGGCGAGGGGGGCGTGGCTGAGGTGGGCAAGAGAATAAAGGCTGCCCTGCCGGGAGAACGTTAAAACCTAAATGGGCATAATTATCAAATCGGAGCGAGAAATCGCCATTATGCGCCAGGCAGGCAGGATTGTGGCCACGGTGCTGAATATTTTGATGAAACAGGTAAAACCGGGAATGAAAACAAAAGAACTAGATGCTATTGCCGGCCGGGAGGTAGAAAGGCTGGGAGGCACCCCATCGTTCAAGGGTTACCGGGGGTTTCCGGCCAATCTCTGCGTCTCGGTAAATAACGAGATAGTGCACGGCATACCGGGTGAGCGGACCTTACGCCAGGGCGACATCGTTTCCCTGGACATGGGAGCCATCTTTAATGGCTTTCAGGGCGACTCCGCGGTGACCGTAGGCGTTGGGGAAATCAGCCCCCAGGCCAGAAAACTGGTAGTGACCACGGAAGACGTGCTCAAAGCCGGCATCGCTGCCGCCCGCCCCGGAGCCAGACTGGGGGATATATCGGCCACCATACAGAACTACGCCGAAGCCAAAGGCTATTCGGTAGTGCGTGAGTACACCGGCCATGGCATCGGGCGGGAGCTGCATGAGGAGCCGCAGATACCCAACTTCGGACCGCCTGGAACGGGTCCGGTACTAAAGAAAGGCATGACCATAGCCCTGGAGCCGATGGTTAATGCGGGCGACTGGCGCACCCGGGTCGGTGACGACCAGTGGACGGTGTTTACCGCCGACGGCAGCCTGTCCGCCCACTTTGAGCACACCATCGCCATTACCGACGGGGAGGCGGAGATACTCACCAGCCGGGAAGGAGTTTATGCCTAAGAAGGAGGCGATTGAGGTTGAGGGCACGGTAGTCGAACCGTTACCCAACGCAATGTTCCGTGTCGAGCTGGCTGACGGGCACAAGGTGCTGGCTCACATTTCTGGTAAAATAAGGTTACATTATATTAGAATCCTGCCCGGAGACAGAGTTCTCATAGAGCTCTCTCCCTACGACCTGACCCGGGGAAGGATTACATATCGGTTTAAGTAGCGGGGTTTATGATGAAGGTAAAAGCTTCAGTTAAAGTTAGATGTGAAAAGTGTAAGATAGTGAAACGTCGCGGCGTGGTCAGAGTTATCTGTTCCAACCCGCGGCACAAGCAGCGGCAGGGATAGCCGCACTTTAAGCAGGAGGCTATAGATGGCACGTATTGCCGGAGTGGATATACCCAAAAACAAGCAGGTCTGGGTCTCACTACAGTATATCTATGGCATAGGAAATACCCTGAGCCATAAGATTCTGGCACAGGCCGAGGTTGACCCAAATACCAAGGTAAGCGACCTGACTGAAGAAGAGGTCAACCGCTTGCGCGAGATTATAGACAAAGGGCATAATGTTGAGGGCGAACTGAGGAAGGAAACTGACCTCAACATCAAGCGCCTCATTGAGATTGGCAGCTATCGGGGCAGCCGGCATCGTCACGGCCTGCCGGTCAGGGGACAGCGCACCCGGACCAATGCTCGCGCCAAGCGCGGCACCCGCAAAACAGTAGCCGGCAGGGGCCAGCGGCGCGGCATGACCAAGAAGTAACCAGGGGTAGTTAAACGGAGGTAGAATGGCACAGAAGAAGCGTACTAAAACCAGAAGGCGGGAACGGAAATCAATTCCGGTAGGCAAAGCCTACATCCAGTCCACCTTCAATAATATTATCGTAACCCTCACCGACCCGCAGGGCAATGTCCTTGCCTGGGGAAGCTCAGGCACCGCCGGGTTCAAGGGCTCACGTAAAGGCACGCCCTACGCGGCGCAGCTGGCCGCACGCGATGCCGCCAGAAAAGCCATGGAGCACGGCCTGCGCCAAGTAGAGGTTTTTGTCAAGGGACCAGGCAGCGGGCGTGAGGCGGCTATCCGTTCCCTGCAAGCTTCAGGTCTGGCCATTACCAGCATCAGGGACGTAACGCCAATTCCGCACAATGGTTGTCGTCCGCGCAAGAGGAGGCGGGTGTAAAACCATGGCAAGATATACAGCAGCCGTTTGCCGGTTATGCCGCCGTAGTGGCGATAAATTAATGCTTAAAGGGAGCCGGTGCTTCAGCCCCAAGTGCGCCATGGAGCGGCGGCCGAAGCCGCCGGGGCAGCAGCCCATGCGCCGGCGCCGGCTTTCCGACCGCGGCGTACAGCTGCGGGAAAAACAGAAGGCCCGCTACAGCTACGGCATTCTTGAAAAACAATTCCGCCGGTTCTTTGCCGAGGCCGAAAGGCAGTCCGGCATCACCGGGGAAAACCTGCTGGTCCTGCTGGAGAGGCGGCTGGACAACGTCGTCTACCGTCTGGGCTTTGCCGACTCCCGCGCCCAGGCCCGCCAGCTAGTGCGGCACGGGCACATTATGCTCAACGAGCGCAAAACAGATATACCCTCCGCCCTGGTCAAGGAGGACGATACCATCAGATGGAAAGAGAGCAGCAGCAACACCGAATATTATAAGCAACTGGTTCCCAGCATCGAAAGCAAGATTATTCCCGGCTGGTTGAGCCTGGACATGGAAAAACTAATCGGCCGGGTGGCGTCTCTGCCCACCCCCGACGACATTGAGATAAAAGTCGAATGGCAGAGCATAATCGAATACTACTCCAGGTAGGTCAAGGAGGCAGGTTTTGTCTGGTCTAACCATAGCCAATATCGAGTGTCTGGAAACCGAAGAGAACTTCGGCCGCTTTCGCGCCGAGCCCCTGGAGAAGGGCTTTGGGGTAACCCTGGGCAACGCCCTGCGGCGGGTGCTCCTCGGCTATCTCCCCGGGGCGGCCGTGACGCGGGTCAGAATTGAGGGGACTCAACACGAATTCTCCACCATCCCCCTTGTCAAGGAAGATGTCACCGAGTTTCTGCTCAATGTCAAGACGTTACGCTTAAAATCCATCTCCGGCCAAGAGGGCAAGCTGATACTGGCCGTGGAGGGGGAGGGGCGAGTTACCGCCGCCGACATTGAGCCCTCTACCGACTTTGAAATCGCCAACCCCGAGCTCTATCTGGCGACACTGGACTCGCCGGAAGCCAAGCTCTATGCCGAATTTGACGTGGAACTGGGTGAGGGCTATCAGGAAGCCGAATCCAGCGACGAACTGCTCATCGGCACCATTCCCATAGACGCCATCTTCACCCCCGTACGCAAGGTCAATTTCATCGTTGAGCCGACCCATATCGGCGAGGAGACGGGCCAGGAGCGGCTGGAGCTGGAGGTATGGACGGACGGCACCCTATCACCGGTGGACGCTGTCAGCCAGAGCGCCAACATTCTCTCGGAGCAGCTGGCTCCCTTTATTGACTACTCCCGCGTCTCCCGCCTGGAGGTGGAGAAGGAGTTCATCCGCTCCTCCATTCCTGATGAAACCTATAATATGCTGGTGGAACAGCTGGACCTGTCGGTGCGCACCATGAACTGTCTGCGCCGCGGCGGCATCACCACCGTTGGAGAACTGATAAGCAAAGGTGAAAGGGAACTTCTCGCCCTGCACAATTTCGGGCAAAAGTCCAAGCTGGAGGTAGATGAACGGCTGGAGTCACTGGGGTTATCGATTACCCCCAAGGCAGAGGAGGAAGCCGGTGAGAGCGAGGAAGAGGAATCAGCATGAGACACAAGATAGCCGGTAGAAAACTGGGGCGGTCATCAGCCCACCGCAAAGCGCTGTTCCGCAACCTGGTCACCGACCTGCTCAACCACGAGAAGATTACCTCCACCGAAGCCAAGGCCAAGGAAATACGCGGCCTGGCCGAGAAGATGATTACCCTGGGCAAGAAGGGCGGGCTCACCTCCCGCCGTCAGGCGCTTGCCTTTATTTTAGATGAAAAGATAGCGGCCAAGGTATTTGACGAGTTGGCTCCCCGCTACGCCGAGCGCTCCGGCGGTTATACCCGCTTAATCAAGCTGGGGCCCAGGCTGGGCGACGGGGCGCCCATGGCCAGAATTGAACTGGTGGAATAATGGAGGCGGCAGTTTGGTAAACGGCACTCAGATTTTACTCATTATAGAATACGACGGCACCGGCTACCACGGTTTCCAGTGGCAGAACGGGCTTCCCTCCATTCAAAAGGAGGTGGAAAAAGCCATCAGTAAGCTTACCGGGGAGAGGCGGCGGGTGATATCCGCCAGCCGCACCGACGCCGGAGTCCACGCCAAAGGTCAGGTGGTCGGCTTCCGGACAAAGTCAGACCTGCCCATCCATAACTTTGTTAACGGGCTAAATCACTACCTGCCCAGGGATATTGCTGTAAAGGCAGCTTATAGAGTAAACGATGCCTTCCGTATCCGGCGTGACGCCGTCAGCCGCGAATACAGCTACTATATATTAAACAGCCCCACCCGCTCCCCGATAAGGGAAGGCCGGGCCTACCAGGTGGCTAATCCGCTCAACATAGAGGCGATGAACCGGGCTGCTCAGACCCTCATCGGCGAACATGACTTCGCCTCATTCTTAAGCGGCGACGGTAGCTGGCTTGAGAGCACGGTAAGGAATATATCCAGAGCCGAAGTGGAAAAAGACGGGGAACTGGTCACCTTCCACATAGCGGCCAACTCCTTCCTGCCCCACCAGGTGCGCACCACGGTAGGTGTGCTAATCAGGGTTGGACAGGGCAAGATGAAACTTGACCAATTTAATAGTATAATTAAAGCAAGACTGCCGGGAACGGCGGGGCCTACCGCCCCCGCCTGCGGGCTGTGTCTTGACCGGGTAAACTATTCTGTTCCCCTAGAGGAAGAGGCATCATGAAAACCTATAGCACCAAGGCTTCCGATATCCAGCGCCAGTGGCATGTCCTGGATGCTTCGGACAAGATTCTGGGCAAACTGGCCACTCAGGCGGCAATCTTGCTCCTGGGCAAGCACAAGCCTATATTCACTCCCAATCTGGATACCGGTGACTTTGTGGTCATCATCAACGCCGAAAAGGTCCGTGTCAGCGGCGGCAAAGAAGAAAAGAAGGTATATTACCGGCACTCCGGTTACCCGGGAGGGCTAAAAAGTGTACGCCTGGAGGAAATGATGCAGGCCGACCCAACACGGGTGATTCAAAAAGCCGTCAAGGGGATGCTGCCCACCAACCGCCTGCGGGCGGTCAGGATGAAAAAGCTCAAGGTCTATGTCGGTGAGGCTCATCCTCACCTGGCTCAGACCGGGACTAGCAAAAAGGAAGACTAAGTGGCTAAAACAGATAAGAAAAGCTATTTTTACGGCACAGGCAGACGCAAGACTTCTACAGCCAGGGTAAGACTGATGCCGGGTACCGGTGAAATCATCGTCAACGGTATCCCCTACGAGGAGAGATTTCCCCGCCCCGCCCACCGCCGGGCAATAACCAACCCACTCCTGGTCACAGAAAACATGGGTAAGTACAACACCGTGGTCAAGGTGGAGGGGGGCGGCATCACCGGCCAGAGCGGCGCCATCAGTCACGGCATTGCCCGGGCCCTGGTAAAGGCCGACGAGAACCTCAAGCCGGTACTGCGCCAGAACGGCCTGCTCACCAGGGACTCCCGGGTCAAAGAAAGAAAGAAGCCCGGGCTCAAGCGAGCGCGCAAGGCACCTCAGTACACCAAGAGGTAATATTGCCCCCGACCGTATTCCCTTGACGCCTCATTATTTTAGCAGGTATAATCCCCTTGCATCATTCTATATGCCGAAGTGGCGGAATGGCAGACGCGCTACGTTCAGGGCGTAGTGTCCGTATGGACGTGAGAGTTCAAATCTCTCCTTCGGCACCACTTTTGTTTTGGCGCTTGTAGCTCAGATGGATAGAGCGCAGCCCTGCGGAGGCTGAGGCCGTGGGTTCGAGCCCCGCCAAGCGCGCCATATTTAGTAGGCACCCGAGAAGCCCTCGGCTTTTTAGGTCTACAGTGGGGCGGTTAGCTCAGTTGGTTAGAGCACCTGCTTTACACGCAGGGGGTCAGAGGTTCGAGTCCTCTACCGCCCACCATTTTCTGAAGCTAAAAAAGCC
>Ga0315549_1002359_pt1 | contig 18065 bp, 13 predicted proteins | sample SalMarSW160200MG_FD_203101 | JGI IMG/M metagenome (GOLD analysis project Ga0315549, IMG submission 203101) | Salt marsh sediment microbial communities from the Plum Island Ecosystem LTER, Massachusetts, United States - Salt Marsh Sediment SW1601-200 ... | reverse complement strand
GGTTATTTTGCTTATACTCACCAAAATCCTGACAGTGGGCTTTTTGTTGAACCTTCTATCGCTTATAATTATAGAGCAATAGATTCAATTAATTTTTCTGACTCTACTTTTAAAAATTCTAATTTAACTAATCCTATTGATAATTCTTATCTTGATGTAGAAAATAGTCAATTTTTCTTGGATTATTTATTTGAGAAGCAAAATTCAGATGGTTCTTTTTCGGATATTGGAGGAATTGGAAATATGATTTCAACTTATCAAGTTGTTAAAACTATAGATAAATTAAATAGTTCTTATTTAGATACACCAGATAAATTGGAAAGAGTTGATAAAATTATTGATTTTATAAATATTTCTATGGGTGAGAATGGTTGGGGCTTTAAAGCTCATCCAATCGCAAATGTTTCAGATATTATTTCAACATATTATGCAATAAAACTAGCTAAACGGTTTAATAATTATTCAATATTACAGAATAGTAACATAAGTGTATTTATAAATTCTACTAGGTATTTAGCTCAAGGAGGTTATGGCCTCACAAGTTATAGTCCCATAGTAACTCCAGAAACTACCTATTTTGGAATAAAAGCTCATCTAGAAATGGATTATAATTTCACTTTAGAGGATTTAGTCTTACTTGAAACATTTTTTTTTTTAAGAAGAGATCTTTTAGGGGGATATAAAGACTCTATGACGGGTATAACCAATGTAATATCAACATATTATGCACTTGCTTCACAATATCTTCTAAATATACCACTCTCTGATTCATTTGAAGAAGTTACATTAGATTTTATACTTGATTGTCAATTACCTGATGGAAGTTTTGAATATTATCTTAATGTAATTTTGGATATCCCACGATTTAAATCTGGTTGGGCTGCCATGAAAGCTATTTCTTTATTAGAATATAATGCTACAGCACCTCTTAGCGTAGCTAATAGTGTTAAAAGCAAATATTATAATTGGTTATATAAAAATCAAGCAATGAATGGTTTAGTTGGACAAATATCTCTCCAAACAAATTATTTTGGGGTATTATCTTTACATAACTACGATATTCAGAATTATACTTATTATATTAAGATGAATGAAATCTTAAAATATGCGGATTCCTGTTACAATCCTAATGATGGTGGTTTTGGCTCTAAACCAAATTCTAATTCAACTATTTTTTCAACTTATTGTGCGATTTTTTTATATAACTTATTTCTCCCTTATAATATATCTTATCTTCCTAATGCAACAGCAACGAAATTATATTTTAAAACAATTCAAAATGAGGATGGAGGTTATAAAGTAGGTGAAGATATAGATGTTGTTATTTCCTTCTTTGGTTCCGTATATGAGCCAATCTTACATTTAATAAATACAAATATCTCTACAGTTATAAGTACATATTGGGCATTAAGTAGTCTAAATGATCTAGATGCATTAGATATAATCAATACTACTTCTTTACAACATTGGATTTTTTCATGTCAGAATGCAGATGGAGGATATTCATTATTCATTGGATTTCATTCAGATGTAATTTCAACATATTATGGATTAGAAATTCTTAGATTCTTTAATCTAGAACCCCTTTCTAAAATAGCTGCGCTAGAATTCCTTAAAAAAGCACAATCAGAAGATGGAAGTTTCATTCTAATACCATATCTTTCGTTATTATTTGATTTACCCACTTCCTTTATTGGTAATTATTTAGGCTCAATTTCCTTATATTATTATAGATCACAACCCCAAAACTTACCTAATCTAGCTAAGTGGTTTAGAAATTGTTTCAGTAATATTACAGGGGGAGTTGGAGATTATCCTTTTTTTGGAGGGGATCTTAGAAATACTCCTTATGGATTACTTATAATTGATCGTATTAGATTTGATCAAGCTTTTGATCCGTTACCATGGACTCGACTGATTTTTTGGATAATGATTTCAGAAATTATAGTACTATTGTTAATTGTGATGCTTAATATGGTTTCATATGTAAACCTATCTGTAGTTAGAATACTAAAATTAAAATTAGGTATAGGAGACAAATTAAATGTTGAATATTTAAAAAGATATCCAGCAATATATTGTGAAAATTTAAATATCTTTGTAGGTAAAAAGCTAATTGTTGATGGTGTATCTTTAGAATTAAATCATGGAAAAATATTAGGCGTATTAGGAGAAAGTGGAGCAGGAAAATCGACTTTTATAAAAGCTTTGTTAGGTATGAGAAAATATAAAGGTAAATGTGAAGTTTATGGGATGGATGCACGGAAAAACAGAAAGAAATTTAGACCTGTTTTTGGATATGTCCCGCAAGACTTAGGTAAAATTTATTCCAATTTTACTACTCTACAAAATTTAATCTATTTTGGAAGTCAATACGGTCTTTCTGAAAAACAAATAATTAGTAGAGCAAAAAGATTATTAAGAAGCTTAGAGATTGAAGATAAAATAAATGAACCTGTAAAAACACTATCAGGAGGTCAAAAAAGAAGAGTTAGTATTGCAATGGCTTTAATTCATACACCAATCTTTTGTATATTGGATGAACCTACATCTGGCTTAGATCCTGTAGTTAGAGAAAATCTATGGCTTGCACTTACTAAGATAAATGAAAGATTTAATACTACTCTTCTGGTTATTTCTCATTATCCAGAGGAATCAAGATTTTGTAATAAAGTCGTAGTATTTGGTAGAAAAAGAGGAATGATAGATTTTGGCAATCCAAAGGATTTATTAGCTCAATTACCTGGAAAAGGAAGAACTATTGAATTATCTTTTAATGATTTATATGAAAATGGAGTTCAACGTTTAGAATCAATAATAGGAATTGAAAAAGCTCTTGAAAATAAAGTAGGGAAGGATTTTATAATATTAACAGATTTGAATTTAAATGAAACTAAAAATAGAATTGAAATGGAATTCGGTAAAAACTCAATATCAGAATTGAAGCAATCTGATGCTAAAATGGAAGAATATTTTAGGTATAAAGCACTAGAAATTCAGGATTTAATTTAAAAATGATTGATGTAAGAAAATACTTATTTAAATCGCTCAATTAATCCTTTATAAATTAGATAAAAACATATTATTGATGAGAGTGCTGTAATATTCATAATTATTCTTAACAATTCGATATTTAGATAATTAATAAGGAATTCTGATAAAAATATTGCTAATAATCCAAAAACTCCCAAATAAAAAATTCGAAAATGTTCTTTTAATTTTTCATTTTCCATAGCATTGTATATTTCTTTTATAGTTCTCAATAAAGGAATAATCGAAATAAGAAGGACACAAATTATTATAAATAGGAAGAAATAAATATTAAGGACTATGTATCCTGACTTAAAGGTTATTTTATCAAGAATAGCTGCAAAAGTCATACCTAATATTAAAGATACTGCATAAATCTTTAGATAGTTGTTAATTTGAGACTTTTGAAAAGTTATCGATGATTTAATAATTATTTTATTTACTATATATAAAAATCCAAAAGCATAACAATTAAAAAAAGCAGAAATAATGTAGAAAATGATTAGTATAATTTCAAATACACCAACTATTAATAAAGTAAAATATACAATCATTGCAATACTCCCTAATGCAATTGCTATAAAAAACCAGGAAAAATATAAATTTAATTGCTCATCTTTAGATTTTAATATTTTATAGCTAAATAATAAAAAGAAACTAACTAAAGCTAACTGCATACAATATGTTAGTACTATATCATAAAGAGAGAATATTTCATTAATCATATGTTATTTTGAAAAGATTTTGAATTTTTTTTATGAATATTTTAATTATTATATAAACTTAGATATAAAAGTTATATTTCTATTTTTGGGAAAAAATTATTTTTTATTTTGTAATCCTAAACTATCACAATAACTCATTCTTTTAATTTATTTTAATATATTAGGATTAATAATTTTATAATTTTCTTTTTGTACCAAAGAGATTTATTTAGAGAAAAGCAATGATATTTTATCCTCTATATTATTCTTAGATATTCCAAGAATATTATCAATAATATTTTTGAATTGGATAAATTGTGTGGAATATGAAAAATCATGACCATGATAATTTACTTTAAATTTATGTAAAATGTTTTCTAATAGAGGATTAATTTTTCTTTTTACATTTTTATCGAATTTTTCATTCTTATCTAATATAAGATAGGCAAAGATATCTGTTATCTCTGAATTAATAGTATTAATTTTTTCCTTTTTAAAAATAAAATTATATTTAGTACTTTCAAAAGACTCTATTGGCGAAATAAGGGTTTCAGCAAAATTTAATAAACAAGAAAGTAATGCACATTTATGAATTAAATCCTCATCCTTTTCACTAGGATTAATATAATTAGCACTTATTATAGGAATACCCCCGATAATAATACCTGCTTCATAAATTTGCATTTTTATTATATATTTCTTTAATTTAAATATATATTTATAAAAATTTTAACCCGATATAATAGTAAATTCCTCTATATTTATATTTTTTTTAGGAAAAAAAAAATATTAAATTATCTTTTTATGGTACTTGATATTATTAAATTGGGAAATAACCATTTATTCCAGTAATTCATATGAATTAACATTAAAGTTAATAAATCTAAAAATATATCAAATTCATAAGCATTTATAAGGATAATTTATTCTTAAGGTATTTATAAAATAACGGTTTTGTGAAGATTGAATAACTATAGAAAAGAAGAATTAGAATTAATTAGAAAAAAAATAATAGATGCTATTCGATTTTCTGAGCGTTATTGGATGATTTATAAGAAAAATACTTTTGGATTTTCAACAATATTAGATTTGAATTATAAAAAGAGTTACATCGAAGTATTACTATTTTCGAATTATGATGTCTTGCATGAAGGAGTACCTTTAATAGAAATAAACACACCTATAGAAACAGAACTTGATTTTAATACAATTATTGTTGATCCTGATTTTGATGATGATGGACTAATAAGTCCTATAAAAATAATTGAACGAATTAATATATTAATTAATAAGGAATATCAATATCATATTGATTTTTTAAATAAAGAAATTGAATTAATGAACGAAGAATTTGAGAATTATCCATTTAAAGATATCCCCTATTTTAGGAAAATTCGAATTTATTTCCCTGATTTTTATATTAAATTGAAAATTAATTTTGAGCTTTATCCATCAAAACCAACATTTTACTTTTCAAAATTTCTTTCAAGAATAATAAAATTAGTAGAATTTTTAAATATTGATCCTATTAAGAATTGGAATGAATTAGAACCTCCTCATTTAGTAGATATATTAAAATATTTAATTAAACTTATTATTAAATCCCTTAAAATTAAGAATTATTACAAAAATTCTCAATATTTATTATTAGATAATTTTTTGTTAGAAAAAGATATAGATAAAATATCTTTTAAAATTCACAGAGGACAATCAATTGGAATATTATATGAGGGAACATCTGAAGAAAATAATGATCAAACTAGCATGAACATATTATTTAAAAGTATTATGGGGGAAATAAAAAATTTTTCAGGAGTTATAGATATATTTGGTAAATTTATTCAGCTGGTAGATAGAAAAGATCTAACAGGTATTATTAATATATCTAATTCAATAGATTTCAAAAAAGAAAATATGAAAATTAAGAAAGCAATTAAATATGGTATTAAATTAAAACCTAAATTAACACCCTATAGCACAGTTATATTAGGTAACCTACAAAATAAGGATAATATATTATTAAGAAAATCATGGCTTTTAAAAAATCCTATTTTTAAAAGTTTCTCAATTCTTAAGAAATTTAATAAAAAAAGAGAAATTATCAATAAAACTTTAGAAATAACAGGATTATCAAGTAAACTAAATTTAAAAGTATTTCAATTAAAGAAATTTGATCTTTTATTATTATCTATAGCAAGGGCTCTTGTTCAATTACCAAAGATAATAATTTTTCCGATTCCTCAAGGCATCTTAAATAGATTGGAATATGAAAGATTAAATAATTATTTAGAAATTATAAAAAAAAAGTTCCATATTGCACTTATAATTCATGGACCCGAGATAGTTGTTTCTAAATGTGACAAAATTTTAACTATTACAGGGAAGAAAGCTGATTCTGGAACAATGAAAGAATTAATTAAAAAAATACCACAATCAGGAGAATTAATTTCAATTGAATTAAATTATCCAAAAGAGGAAGAGTTAAATGAATTATTTCAATTAGAATCGGTTATAGTCCTTGAAGAGAGAAAATATGAAAAATATAAATTATTTCCAAAAGAAGATCCAGATAAATTAATTAGAAAAGTAATCCGTATATTTGGAGCTGATTTATATAGTTTTAAACGTTATAAAGCGTCTCTACATGAATTTGTTGAATTTTTAAGAATTTCATAATTAAATTAAAAAGAGGAAGTTATATGATTAAGAATATCTATATTTTAAGCAGAAATGGGATGTTGCTATATTCAAAAAATTTTATTGAACAAAAATACGATGATAATTTATTAATTGGATTCTTTACGTCAGTAGAAAATTTTAGTCGAGAAGCTTTAGAAAGTATTGTAAAATTTATAGATCTTGGTGTAGATAATAAATTAATCCTTAAACCAAAACCAGATGAAAAGATCTTTGGTGCAGCTATAGTAAGTTCTAAGGATAACAATATATTAGTGGGTAAGATACTTGATAACATATTGCAAGATTTTATTGATGATTTTTCACCTGATTATAATCTTGATAGAAAAAGTAAAAGTAAAATGGATAAAAATATAGAGGACAATCTAAAAAAACGGACATCTTCATCATTAAGAATTAGAATATTAAAAACTTGGTTAATATTAGGACCACTTGGATTATTACTTACAATTATTAACATAATGGCGACAGAATATTTTATTTCATCCAGACAATCTGAATATGGATCTTTTTTTTATATGGAAGATATTCTATTAAGCATAATACCACAAGTAGTTTTAATTTCTTTAGCTGAACTTGTTTTAGTATTTGGTGTTGCTAATTTCATATCTGGATATATAATATTAGACCTCAAGCTAGCTGCTATAAATGTACTTCTATATTTTGGTTATATTCTTATCTTTTACTTTATATCTGTAAAACCTGTCTTAGCTCTGATTATTCTCACGTTTTTTCCATTCATTATAGTCGCATCTTTATTGGCAGCATATCTTGGTTATGTTTTAGCGCTTCAGAGAATAACACTTAGAGTAAAAGAAATAGATTAAAGAGGATTATTTTCAATTTTTTTGTAACTCAAATTATTTAGTCTAATAATTCTAATGATAATAATTTAATAATCTATGAATAATCTTAAAAATAAATATAATTTATTTATAGTAAAATAATAAAATAATGAGCTAAAGGCAACAAAGAATAGGATAAAATAAAGGGAGATATAATAATGAGTTATAAAGCTCCAAATGAAAAAGATTTAGAATCTTTAAAATCAATTGTGGGTAAGGACTATGCTTCAATGGATGAAGCAATTACAGCATCTTATTTATCTAAATCTGTTATGGGTTTAGAAGGTCAAATTCCTGATATTGTCATACGACCAAAATATGTTGAAGAAATCAGGAAAATATTACTTTATTGTTCAGAAGAAAAAATAGCGGTAAGTCCCGTTTCTGGTGGCCTTTCAGGAGGATTTGCTTGTCCTACAATTAAACCTGCTGGAGTATTATTAGATTTGGGCAGGATGAATAGAATTATTGAGATAGATGAGGATAATCGATATGCAATAATTGAACCAGGTGTTACAAACGGGCAAATTTGGGCATATATGCTTAAAAATAATTCTGATTTTGCCCCACCTATAGCTGACGGAGCCCCCCCTGCTGCAACAGTCATGGGAGATGCTATTGATCGAGGATTTTCACTTTATACTTCAAGTGTTGGACCTCAAGGGGATAATTTTATGTGTGCTGAAGTTGTTTTTCCAAATGGAGATGTCTTACGTACTGGATCGTGGGTACTTCCAACAGCTAAACCATTTTACAAGTACGGAATTGGCCCAGATATGTGGAGCCTTTTGATGGGTTCCCAAGGAACATTTGGGGTTATAACAAAAGTAGCTGTAAAAATTTATCCTCACCCAAAATATAAGACAATTGTTGCTTGGGGAATGTCTAATCCTTATGATATGCAGAATGTAACTTATGAATTGGGTATAAGAGAGTTTAGCATTGCCCATAATACAGTTATGGTTCAAGGGGGAAATTACCCCTTAATTATGGCTCGATGGCCTAAAGATAAAATCCCCCACGATTATGAATTCTTTAAAGAGATGGGAATACCTAAATGGTGGATGAATTGGGAATGTTGGGCTTGGAATGATAGGGAGTTGGAATATATAACAGAAACAATTAATAATCATTGTAAAGAATTTGCAAAGAATAGAGCTAAAGATGGTAATAATATGCAACCATGGGAACTTCATCCAAAACAAATAACGAGTAGATTGAAAAAACCAAATAAAATTGCGATACCTTATGCACTTTGGGAGTCTGGATTTTTATTTATCACATGGTATACTCCCTGGAAAGATTGTGCTCAATTCGCTGAAAAATATATATCTATCTTAGAAAAATATGGTTTTCCTCCAGTAATTTGGATTGCTTCTATTGAACATTGTCGACAAGCAATATGTATGCCAATACTTGTTTTTGATAGTTCAAAATCAGAAGATATCGAACGTGTTCAAGATTTTAATAGGGAGACTACCGAATATAGTTTAAAACAAGGTTGGCTTAATTATAGACCTGATCCAAAATTTTCTATAAAAGCATATTATCAATCAGGATTATATTGGAAATATTTAAGAATGTTTAAAAGATTGGTTGATCCTAATATGATAATGCATCCTGGAAGACTAGGATTACCATAAAAAATTCTATAATTTCATTTGAATATATTATTAGACAATTTCATTATGTAAAATATGATTAAAACTAAAAATAAAAAGCCTGAAAAAACAGATTCTGGATTGCAAATATTATTTGGATTTCCTAAATTCGGAACATCATTAATCCTAGGATTAGAAACATTTTCCATGTTTACCCTTTATCCAAGTATTTTTGGATTGAATTACATTCTAACAGGAATTTCTTTAGCATTTGGTTATATATGTATAGCTTTAGGTCAATTAACTTTTGGATGGTTAAGTGATAGACGCTATACAAAATTAGGAAGAAGAAAACCTTATCTTTTGATATTATCACCAGTATTAGGTTTATCTTTTATTTTTCTATTTCTGCCTAATATGTTCTTACCAAATATTGATGATCAAATTATTTTATTTCTTTGGTTATTCACTTTTGAGGGTTTATTTAAATTTAGTTATGCAGTAACAATCCCTTATCAATCATGGATGGTAGAAGTCTTCCCTAATGAACAAAGACCAGAAGTATCTCAAATACAAAATATATTCAATTATATTGGGGTAGGTCTCATGGCAGTTATCACTTTTTTTATATTTGATGAGATATATGATTCTTTTAAAATTAATCCATATCTAATTCCAATCAAATATTTATCTATTGTTATAATCACAGGTATTACAATTTGGATAATATTTTATTTAATAGTATTAGTTTTTCCAACGGAACCATATCACGAAATTAAACATACTGGTATCAAAGAAAGTATAAAGATTATGAAGGAGAATAAGGATTTAATGAGGGTAATTCTCTCAAATGGTATAGCAGCGATAGCATGGGCAATTTTTGCTAGTGGTACGTTACTCTTTAATAAAGAAGTATTAGGGTTAGAAAAAACACAATATTTAATCATAGGAGTTTTTCTGGGAATTGGCACTTTACTTTTCCTATCTTTTTGGAGAGAAAGAATTGAATTAAAAGGAAAAAAAAAAATTCTTTTACAATTATTGATTATAGCAACTATTTTATCACCAGTCACATTATTGGGCTTATTATGTGATTATATTTATCCATTAATTATAGGAATAATATTTACCACTTCAATGGGATTAATAAGAGCAGGTTTGAATTTATTTCCATATATTATATATGCAGATATTTCCCAAGATAATGCAAAAAAATCAGGACAATTATTAGCAGGTATCTTTACAGGATTCCCTCTAATGATTTTAAATGCGTTTCAAGCTCTTGGAATGATATTATTGGGTATTTTTGGTACCTTTCCAAAAATAACTATTAATTCAATTGAATTTCCGATAGGATTAACTCTATGGGGACCAGTTTGTTCTATTATATTAATTATAGCTTATCTAATTACAAAAAAATATGTTATTTTAGATTTTGAATGGGAAAAGAAAAAAAATGGTAAAAAAGAAAAATAAATTTAGATAAAAGTTTAAACGTCTCGTGTTCTAAATCTTAGATAAGCAAGAATAATACTAGGAATTAAATAACATAGCAACATTACTACTACCCAATCGACTTTTAATATAATAACAATTTCTTCAGAGGTAACTTCACCTCCAAAAATAGATTGTCCGACTAATTCAGAATAAAAAGGGAAATAATAGGGGCTATTGACAAAAGCAAGGAGTATTCCAAAAGCAGCTCCTAATATAATCAGTGTAATAAAAGCCATAGTCATAGCTTGAGAACCAGATCGGAAAATGGTACTATGTAATATATATATAGCCGCATAAGTGATTCCAGATAAGCAAGAAAGCCCAAACCATATAAATAATTCAGTTGGAATTTGTTGATAATATATAATTGAATAGATCATTAATTCAATCAAGCAAGGTCCAATCCATATTAAAATAATTGTTAAAACAGCAAGAGTTTTACCAATAAAAAAGTTTGTTCTCCCTGTTTTAGTAAAATTTGTAAGTACTGTTCGTTTATCAAACTCATCTGTTAAAATTCCTCCTGCAAAAAATAGGGAAATAATTAATATTATCATCCCATAATTTTGGGTTATGGAGGATAAAAACTCTTTCGGATTTGGTGGAAGAAAAAAACCAATGAGAATCCCATATAAATTTATAATTAATATTCCTAAAAAGAGAAGATGTAAATATCTTTTCTTTTTAGAGATAATTCAAACTTATAAACTTCAGATATTAATCTTGGATTAGTTCCTCTTTTGATTTCTATATCAACGGACATTTTAATTATAACCTCTTTTCTTTTTTAATTTAGAATCCGTTTCAATCAGATCTAGATATAAATCTTCTAGACGAGAAGACCTGACTTTACTAAATCCAATTATAGGTAGCTTTAAATCTAATGATAAAATATCATGTATTTCTTTTCTCGATTTAGGCTTCCCATCATAGTATATATAGAATCCAGATAAATTTTCATTATATTGAACTATTGCTTTTGTATCTTCAACACAATAAGGAACGATTCTTTCAGATAAATCTTTAGTATAGTATTCAATTTTATTATTTTTGATAGGATCAAGTAATTCAACGGCTATTTCTTTTATTGTCATTTTTTGTTCAAGATTAACTATTTTATCAACAGCTATGAGTTCTCCATGATTTATAATGGCAATTCTATCACAGATTTCAGATATTTCATATAGCATATGTGAAGATAAGAAAATTGTTTTTCCTAATTCTTTATTTTTTTTCATAATGTTTCTTACTTGTACACGCCCTTCAGAATCCAATCCGGTTTGAGGTTCATCTAAAACAGCCACAACGGGATCATGAATAAGAGCTTGAGCCAATCCAAGTCATTGTGTCATTCCATTTGAAAATTCTTTAATCTTTTTATTTTTCCATTGGATCATTTCAACCAAATCTAATACCCAATCAATTTGCTGTTCTATTTTATGTCTTGGAACACCTAATAAACTACAATAATAGCTAAGATTCATTTTTGGTGTTGCCTATCCATAAAAAGCGGGTATATCAATTAAAAAACCAAATTTTTTGTATAATTCTAATGGGTGATCATTTATATTAATAAAATCTCCATTACCTGTGTTAATTTCAATAAATCCAGAGGTTGGTTTAACTAATCCACCGAGCATCTTCATCGTAGCTGTTTTACCCGCACCATTTGGTCCTACAAATCCTAAAATCTCTCCTTTTTAAACTTCAAGATTCAATTTATTCACCGCTATAAGATCACTATATTCCTTAGTTGTGTTATTAAATCTTGCGATAGTGTTATCTATCATATTTCTCATTTAATTTGATTTAGAATCATATCAATTATCTTTTGTTTGAAAAAAGTCATATTTAATTTTAAAAAGATTTGGAGTCCAATTTTTCAATTTATAAGAGTGCCATGACCTTAAATAAGAAAATATAATCAGATGTAACTTTTTAAAAAATAACTGAAATTGAATTAATCATTATAATTAAAATCAAAATTCTTTTAATTGATTTATTTTTATTAATTAAATAGAATAATCATAATGAATATAAGGGAAATGTCAAAGTCAGGAATAGAACGATTAGAAGAATTAAAGTCAAAAATCTATCAATGTATTCATTGTAAGGCTTGTAGATTTGCCTATTCAGGTCAACCAAGTAAGGAAGGCATTGGTGAATATGAAGGGAAACAGGGAAAAATTCTTTATGAAGGTATGATTGATTCCTGCCCTGCAGGTATTGAATATGGTTGGGAAGCTTTCTGGAATGCTGGGATAATCTGGATTGCTCGTTCTATTTTAAGTGGAGATCTAAATATTTCTGAATCCGTGAGAGATGTTATTATGCCATGTATTACATGTGGAATGTGTTCAACTCAATGTGAAAATAAAATTCCAACTGTAGATATCATTGAAGCCTTAAGAGCTGCTTGTGTTGAGGCAGGTGTACCTTTAGTAGAAAAACATGAAGTAATTAAAAAATTAGTAGAAGAACTGAATAATCCGTATGGAGGAAAAGCTGAAGAACGTTTTCAATGGGTAAAGGATGCTGGTTTCGAAAAATATATTAACAATAAAGATGCAAAAATCGCTTATTATGTTGGATGTACAGCAAGTTATCGTCAAAAAGAAATCGCTATTGCAACCTGTAAAATTTTTGAAAAGCTTGGAATTAATTTCACCCTGATCCGTGAAGAAGTTTGCTGTGGAAGTCCATTTTTCAGAATTGGAGCCACAGAAACAGCCCAAGAATTAATGAAAAAAAATCTTGAGAGTTTTAAAAAAGTAAAAAAAATATTTTTCTCCTGTGCTGGATGTTATAGAACTTTTACAATTGATTATCCAAAATGGAATAAATCAAAAAAAAATCCATTTCAGACATTACATGCTTTTGAATTAATCACACAATTGATAATTGATGATAAAATTAAATTTAAAGCAAATAAAAATCTGAAGGATAAGGTAGTTACTTATCATGATCCATGTCATACGGGTAGACACTTTGGTATCGAATTTGAACAAGAACTTATTGAACAGAGTGAAAATTTAATGTTTGATATGAGGAAACTCAATGAAAAACTTGAGGAATGGTTTGAAAAACCACGTATCATTCTAAAAAAGTTAGAAGAAGATGTAGGAATTCAATTTAAAGAGATGTATCGTATTAAAATGGATTCTATGTGTTGTGGGGCTGGAGGCGGAGTAAGAGCAGCTTATCCAGATTTCTCTCTAAAAACTGCAAGTCTAAGGTGTGATGAAGCCAATGCTATAGGCGCAGATATATTAACCACAGAATGTCCCTTTTGTTTTCGAAATTTAAGTGATGCTAATGAGAAATTTAAACATGAATTACAAGTGTATGGATTATTGGAAATTATCGATAAATTCGATTTATTAGAGATAATAGATACTCCATCTGAAGAATATGTATTAGATTTAAGGAGAAATATTCTCTGATATGAAATATCATTTATAGAATTTCTCACTTCTTCCTTTATTAATTAACCACAAAAAGGTTTTATCTAAGTGATTTTAGATTAGTTTATCAGTAATTTTAATAATTTTCTTTAAAAACTTATTACAGCAATCATTCCAATTATAATTAAACTTAAATTAATTGATAATATTATAACTTCCAATCTCCTACCCTTCTTTAAAAACCTAAGAATAAATGTTAAATTAACTATTAATGCTACATTAAAAATAAATAAAAGAAGAGCACGAATATTATCATCAATAGTAAATGAGGGTAAATGAAAAAGATCACGAACTATAAATAAAATTCCATATAAAATTAAGCTAAATATTATTATTGCTAATATTGGTTCGAACTTCTTCTGCTTACGGATCCACTTCCCCAATTTATTATATGGATAAGCTATTAAAGTAATACCTATTAGCATAATAGGGAGGGAGATGAACCAAAAAGTTCCAAGATAAACACCATCAAAATAGTTATAAAATATAAGACTATTTGTTTTTACTGAAAGGTTATGTAGTATATAAATTGCAAATATCTCTCTACCAGGTAATTCAATTGCTTTCAAAACTTTATTTGGTTTTTTTTTTATCATGGTAAAAGCGAATATAAGAACAGAATATCCTATCATAGGAAAAATAAATGTTCTAATAATATTTGTAAAAGGAATGTGAATATCTGGTATATTTAGAATTATAAAAGCACGGCTATCTGTAGTTAAATAGCTTCTATTTCCCCATGGATGCATAAAAGATGCTAAAATCAGGTATAATCCAATAAAAAATGTCAAAGATATAAAAGAAATATTCCTGATTGTTACACTTTCCTTTAATTTTTTTAAATTTGCCATATTATCTTGACTTAACCAGTATCCAAACATAACTCCAAAAAAGAATGAGAAATATTTTGGCGGTAACATATACATACCTTCAATATATAGATCTTGGTTTAGAAGATCTTTACTTAAATCTATAGATAATTCATTTAAATTTGTATAAAAAATAACATAAAGAACATAAAGAATAATGACTGAAATTAATGTAATATAGAAATATCTTCTTACCAAATAATAAAATAGTGGAAAAATTAAATATACCGATAAAAGAAAAGTAATAAACCAATAATGGGCGCAAATCCCCCAGAAATTAGTTCGAGTAGCAAAAGGATATGATTGTAATCCACTTAGATATAATAAATCATTATCTAAAGAATAAGGTCTTAAATCATCTTGTTGGAAGTAAAAAATAAAGATGATATTTATTATTACACCTAAAATAAATAAAGGAAAGATCCTTATTAATCTACTTTTATACCATTTTAACCACGAATGGTTTTCTCTTTTTCGTGTCTCTATACCAATTACCAACAACATTCCAATAAAAACTATGATAACTTCAACCGTAGGATATCCAATCTCTATTAAAAACATGAAAATTGGATGTCTAGTATCTTTAGAAAATGGAATAAATGACATATTCCAATGTTGGACAACAGTGAATAAAATAAAAATAGCTTTTAATAGATCTATTGCTGAGGAAGTACCTGGATCAATAGGTAACTTGCTTCTTGGAACTTTTTCTAAATTTATTATTGATTCTATTTCATTATTTTCCGTCATATAAACAAATTTTAAAATAATATATGAATATTAAATTTAATTTAATACTATAAAGGTAATTATGATTAAATCATCTATTTTTCGCAAATCCAATAATTCTTGATTATGATTGTTAATATCAGCTATAATTAACTAAAAATTTATAAAAACAAAAAACCAATCAAATAAATTCCTCGATGATTATAATTATCATAAAAATAAAATTTTCATATAAATCTGTTGAAAAATTTAGCTTATAGTTATCCTAAGAAAAAAATAATCATAAGGAGATTGAATAAATTAATTTAGAAAAAAATACTTGCAGATTTTAAATATCATTTAGAATTGATAAGAAGAGAAGATTTTTGGTATAATGAATATATTATTTGAAAAGATCTTAAAATATAAATTTGAGATCATTTGTTTTACTATATTCTTCTATTTTTTATTATATTTAAGGGTCATTACTCCTTATCACGATACTTACTTAGAATGGAAATTTGATCCTTATCACGATACTTACTTAGAATGGAAATTTGATTGGGATTTTTATAGACTTATGTACAACGATATAACAATTGTCTTTAACCGGGAGAACCCAGAGGTTATAGCTCCTTTTTGCTATAGGATTTTAACACCACTTGTAGTAAGATTATTTCCTTTTGAAGACATGACTTTAAACTGGGGATTATATAGTTTTATTTTTATTTATTTAACGGGTATAGTGCTTTATTTTATATTTAGAATTTATTTCAATAAATATATCTCAATGGTGGGACTTATTTTATTCTGTTATTTGTGCTTTACCTCTCCAACGATTCCTTCATTTGGTGATAGTATATATGATTATTATTTTATGCAATACTATTTTTACATGGTTTTTCATGTTGATCCTTTAGCGTATTTTCTTTTAATGTTATGTTTCTATAGTATTTTAAAATCAAATAAAAAATTATTTTGTATTTCTCTCTTATTAGGTATATTAACAAAAGAATCTATTCTATTCACAATTCCGGTGTATTTAATCCATGAATATTTAAAGAGAAGAAAAATCAAGAATCGAGAAAAATCAATCTATAATTTTCTAAACGGTTTTAAACCCATAGTACCAACTATATTAATCTTTATTTTAATGAGAATTATAATTACTCCAAAATCTTCCTTAGAAGAAGTCTATTGGGATGAATACTATCAAGGAAATGAATATATGTCATTAGGAATGATAGAAGTGTTATTAAAGTATTTAATTTCCGATTATCATGATTTTGGCTGGGGTATATTGGATTATTCAATTCTTTTTTGGAGTCCACTATTATTTATTTTATTTTGTTTTAATAAAAAGAAAGATGTCTTCAATTGGTTTAAATTATATAGTGTTTTTATAGCTGCTATATATTTTCAAATGATGATAGCAGGTGAAAGATCTCGTGCTCTCTTTTTTGGTTTTTTCCCAATACTTTTATTAGCGGTTTCTGGAGTAAATAATATTTATGAAATTATCCAAAAAAAAATCAATTATCGAAAAGCAAAAAAAGAGAATAATAACTTACCAATTAAAGAGGTTTTAATAAAAAAAGAAGAATTAATCCCATTGGATCCTATTTCACAATCCCAATTATTTTTTAAGCATCCTATTCTTCCAGAGGTACTTTATGGTGCTGTTATTTTAAGAGGGAAGTTGAAATTGGATGTATTAAATAATTCATATAAAAAAGTTATGGAAAAAAATCCTCATCTTCACGATATTTTAATTAAAAAGCGTGTGGGTGTGTTTTATAAAATATTTAGAAAACCTATTCAACCTCTCCCAATAGGAGAAATTAATTTGGTAAATTCAAATCTTCCATATCGGGAAAGATTACTTGAACATTTTAAATCTTCATTATCTAAGCATATTGATCCATTTAGAGAACCGACTTTTTATGCATATTATGTAAAATTAGATGAAAATATATTTGCTATTGCTTACATTTCTCATCATACTACATTGGATGGAATTGGATTTGTAAATTTTTATCAGGAATTATTTTCATATTATTATAAAGAAATCTATAAAAAAGAAAGTGAGTGGTCGAAGTCAGTAGGATTTATAAGCCTTAGAGATAAAAAAAATGAGGGTAATATAAAAATGGTCCCTTTAATTAAGCCACGATTTTCAATTAAAAAAACTATAAAAACAATAACAGTATTTTTATCATTTAGAAAAGCCCGAAAATTCACAATAAACCGTCCTTTATCTGAACTAAGCCATGCAAACCTTTTAAAAATCGAAAAAAATACTTTAAAGAAAATAAAACAATATGGAAAATCACTTAATTCTACTGTAAATGATGTTTTATTAGCATTATTATTTAGAACACTCTTTATTATATTTCCTGAGATAGAGAATAAAAAAAAAACCCATTATACAATAAGCGTACCAATTAATATTAAGAAAAAAATATCACCTAATAAAAGGATTATAAATAACATGACAAGCCTTTTTATTAGCATAGAAGGTTCTCAATTTAGAAATGTGGAAAAGATACTTAAAATAATAAACACAACCAAGAAAAAACAAATTGAAATGGGATTAGATATTTATCAATATCATGTTTTACGCATATTATTAAAAATCACTCAATTATTT
>Ga0315549_1002357_pt1 | contig 18075 bp, 19 predicted proteins | sample SalMarSW160200MG_FD_203101 | JGI IMG/M metagenome (GOLD analysis project Ga0315549, IMG submission 203101) | Salt marsh sediment microbial communities from the Plum Island Ecosystem LTER, Massachusetts, United States - Salt Marsh Sediment SW1601-200 ... | reverse complement strand
TTCACACCTGTATTTTACTATTGTTTAATCCATTTATCAATTTAAGGCTCAAAGCCCGATGGCGACAAAAATACCGAAACGGAAAATGGGGGAACAATTCAAAGGGGGGTAGCTACGAATGTTTGTTCCTAGAGTTATGTCAAGCTAGCTTCAGGGGAGGGGTCTTTTTGCCGGTATGCCGGGGCGGCGGGGGTAGTTTTCCGGGGTGGGTGACAGTTTATCGATGATGACCAGGCAGCGCTCATCGGGGAGGGAGGAGAGGGCGACCCTTCTTACCTCCCGGAGGCTGCCGCCCAGAATGCCGATTGCCCTGCCCGCCCGGCTTATCTCATCATCGATGTCGCCCTTCTTCTGGGCGATGAAGCTGCCGCCGACGGCGCAGAAGGGCAAAGCCAGCTCCACCAGCGTGGGCAGAGCCGCCACCGCCCGGGAGAGGACAATATCGAACTTCTCCCGGTATTGAGGCTCGCGGGCGACCTCCTCCGCCCGCCCAACCACGATTTCGACATCATCCAGCCCAAACTCCTGCACAATGTGGCGCAGGAATGCAGCTTTTTTGGAGGTGGCTTCAAGCAGGGTCAGCTCTATCGAGGGGAAGACGATTTTCAGCGGGATTCCCGGCAGTCCGGCGCCGGTGCCGACATCAATAATACGGAGGTTTTTTCCGGTTGCCTGCGCGGGCAAAGCTAAAACTACGGTCAGGGAGTCGAGGAAGTGCTTTAGCTGGACTTCTTCGTAGGCGGTGACGGCGGTGAGGTTTACCCGCTGGTTCCAGTCAATCAGCTCCTGGTAGTAGCTGGCGAATTGCTCCAGCTGGGCGGGGCTAAGCTCCAGCCCCAGTTCTTTAGCGGCTGATTTTAGTGTTTCCATATATAAGGATTATAGCATCTTTAGCCCCAACCCCCATTTTCAGCGTGAGTTTGTTTTCCCACCCTCCCGCCCTACAGAGGTTAGACCTCTATCAGTTTCTTTTTTATGGGGGTGGGGGGTAAATAGATCCCTTTTACGTTCGTCTATGCTATAATTTTCAAACAAGGTTACTATGCGTACAGACTTTGGCGATACAATAAATGTCCTCTGGTCACAAATATGGGGCAGCATGGAGGGAGATGACCGATACCTATGTGAAATCTACCTAAGAAGTGCTAGCCAGAAGCATTTGTTTGCCGAAAGAAGGTTAAGGAACCTTAAGAAGAAAATGACTGAATACAAACGGAAATGCACGGTAGAGAAGCATGATGAATTCAGAACCACTGTTTACCCTGATAGTCTACCTATTGAGATGGACTTCGACCATTGTATTTTGAGTCTACGAAGCTCACTGGAGCATCTGGCACAACTGATTAACGCCGTCATCCCATTAGATTTACCAGCAAAGAGAATAAAAAAATACGATAAGTTTGTGAGTATTACGAATGTTATTAGCGAAATAGAGCGCAACGAGTCATTAGGGAAAGACCCATATCTATCTAAATTGTCCTCCTACCTAGGAAATGTTATACAGGCAAGTTGGTACAAAGAACTACATGATTTACGCATTGAGTCGTTTCACGTTAAGTCAGGACGTCTTGCTAGAACTTCGCTTCTGACGCTTGACCGTCAACTATTAGAAATAACATTCCTTCTTCCTAGCGGCACAGCCAGCAGCGAAAAGACTGAGAAAGAGAGAAATATAGTTAATTACTGCCAGCGTAGGGTAGAAGATGTTGAGAGGGTTATTAGGGTTAGCTTTGAATTGATTAGTAAATATTTGGATAGCAAGCTAGGCGATGAATGGCTGCAGCAACCGTAAGATTGAAATGAGTTTATATTTCAGAACAGATCCCCTTTTCTGTTGCCTAACATAACTGCCCTGTCGGGTTCGGCAAGGTTAGAGATTCCTTAAAAGGTAAAACCTTTTTGGGCGGGGGGATAAGGGGAGGTAATTAATGGGGGTGTCTAAGAGGGGGCTTCGCCCCCTCTTTACCTTAACGGGCGGCGGGCGGGAATAGATATAATTGGGGGTGAGGTTGATATACCCAGCAAAATTGCATTTTAGCCTCGCCTGTGCTATATTCAAACTGTACAACTGAATAAAACCACCGCTAGGGGTGCTTGAGCGGCTGAGAGGCAGCATTACGCCAACCCTAGGAACCTGACCTCGGTAATACGAGCGGAGGGAAGCGGTAGCAAACCGAACCAAGGGTTTAGAGTAAGCGCCGAAGCCCCTGGTTTTTTGTTTTGGGGAGGCAGCTATGACACAACTGGAAATAGCCAGAAAAGGGACTATATCCCCGCAGATGAGCCTGGTGGCGGAGAGCGAGGGGCTGGAGGCGGAGTTCGTCCGGCGGGGGGTTGCCGAGGGCGCTATAGCCATACCGGCAAACCCCGGGCACAAAAACCTCGTTCCCGGGGGCCTCGGGCGGGGGCTAAAGACCAAGGTCAACGCCAATATCGGGACCTCATCCGACTACGGTGATATAGACACCGAGTTGGATAAGCTGCGGGTTGCCGTCGATTGCGGCGCCGACGCTGTCATGGACCTTTCCACCGGCGGCGACATATCCGCCATCCGAAGAGCTATCATCAACGCCAGCCCGGTAATGATTGGCACGGTGCCCATCTACCAGGCGGGGATTAAAGCCGTAACCGAGCGCGGCGCCATCGTCAAGATGACCGTCGACGACCTTTTTGCATCAATAGAGGAGCACGCCCGGGACGGCGTCGATTTCATCACCGTGCACTGCGGCACCACCCGCGCCGCCGTCGACCAGCTTAAAAAGCAGGGGAGGGTTGCCGATGTGGTATCGCGGGGCGGGGCTTTTCTTATCGGCTGGATGCTGCACAACGAGCGCGAAAATCCACTCTACGAGTATTTTGACCGCCTTTTAGAGATAGCCCGTGAATTTGATGTTACCTTAAGCCTGGGCGACGGCATGCGTCCCGGCTGTATTGCCGACGCCACCGACCGTCCCCAGATAGAGGAGCTTTTAGCCATCGGGGAGCTGGTAAGCAAAGCGCGACAGGCCGGTGTGCAGGTTATAGTGGAGGGGCCGGGGCATTTACCGTTAGACCAGATTGAAGCCAATGTCCAGATGGAGAAGTCTATCTGCAAAGGGGCGCCATTTTACGTCCTGGGGCCGCTGGTGACCGATGTTGCCGCCGGCTACGACCACATCACCGGGGCTATCGGCGGGGCGATTGCCGCCGCCGCCGGCACCGACTTTTTGTGCTATGTAACCCCGGCCGAGCACCTGTCCCTGCCCGACCCCGAGGATGTGAGGCAGGGGGTTATCGCCTCCCGCATTGCCGCCCACGCCGGCGACATCGTCAAGGGAGTGAAGGGCGCCGCCGACTGGGACAGAAAGATGGCAATAGCCAGAAAGAAGCTGGACTGGGAGGAGCAGGCCCGGCTCTCTTTAGACCCGGAGCTTGCCCACCGGGTTCACGGCAGGCACGCGTCAATAGGCAAAGCCTGCAGCATGTGCGGGGAGTACTGCGCCATGGAACTGGTGGAAAAGTACCTGGGGGTATCGGTAACCAGGTGCTAATACAATAAAATGGAGAGATAGATGGAACTTGATGAGATAACTATATCCAGAGCCATAACCGAAACCTTCATGAAGGACTTCCGGGAGGCGATGGACGTCGAGGTAGCCATTGGCGGTGCCGGACCGGCCGGTATGGCGGCAGGTTACTACCTGGCCAAAGAGGGAATAAAAACGGTCATCTTTGAGAGAAGTCTCCGCCCCGGCGGGGGGATGCCCGGCGGGGGTATGATGTTCAATACCATCGTGGTACAGGAGGAAGGCAGGGAAATACTGGATGAGTTTGGTGTCAGCACCAGAGAGTATGAAAAGGGCTACTATACTGCTGACTCTGTAGAGGCATCCTCAGCCATTTGTCTCAAAGCAATTCAGGCAGGAGCTAAGATATTCAATTTAATCAGCATCGAAGATGTTATGATAAGGCAAAACGACCGGATAAGCGGACTGGTATTAAACTGGAGCGCGGTTGATTTAGCCGGACTGCATGTTGACCCCCTGTCCATACGCTCAAAGGTGGTAATTGACGCCACCGGCCATGCCAGCGAAATTTGCCACATAGTGGTGAACAAGCTCGGCGTAAAGCTGAAGACGGAGGGGGGCGGAATACTAGGTGAAAGGTCTATGTGGGCTGATATAGCCGAAAGGAATATAATAGACAATACCAGAGAGGTCTATCCCGGCTTGATTGTTGCCGGTATGGCCGCTAATGCCGTTTGCGGTGGTCCCAGAATGGGCCCTATCTTCGGGGGTATGCTTCTATCCGGAAAGCATGCCGCCAGGGTCGCTGCGGAGATTATAAAAAAGTAGGCGTTCAGACAGCCGGAGCAATTATAGATTGGAGGCAAGATGGACAGCGCCAGCCAGAACCCGAACCTGAGTGAAGCCGCCAGCCGCTTTTTAGCCAGCCTGCCCGCCGAAGACGGCGAGAAAAGCCAGCAGGCGGTATACGGGTTTGTGCGCTGGTACGGGGGGAAGATTTCCCTTGCCGAACTGACCGCCCACGAGGTGGAAAACTACGCGGCGCGACTGCCGTCTTCCCAGGCTAATTATTTAGATCAGGTGAGAGCATTTCTGGCTTTCGCCAGGAAGCGGGGCTGGAGTAAAACCAACCTGGCAGCCCACCTCAAGACCAGGAAAACCAAAACCAGACTGTCTCCTTCGGGCCGGCGGCGGGCAACCAACACCCCTTTAACCCGGCAGGGCTACGCCGGGCTGGAAGCCGAGATTGCCAAGCTGAAAAAGCGGCGGCTGGAGGTCATCGAGGAGGTGCGCCTGGCGGCGGCGGATAAGGACTTCCGCGAAAACGCCCCCCTGGACGCCGCCCGGGAGGAAAAGGGGCACCTGGAGGGGCGCATCATGGAGCTGGAAGAGACACTGAAATCCGCCACCATCATTGACCAGACCAAAAGCGCCGGGCTCAAGGTAAGCGTGGGGGATAGTGTTATCCTGATTGACCCGGATTCCGGGGAGGAATTGCACTACACCGTGGTCAGTCCCCGGGAAGTAGACCCGGTCAAGGGCCGGATTTCCAATAATTCGCCCATAGGTAAAGCCATTATCGGCTGCGCCCAGGGAGAAACGGTGGAGATAACCGCCCCGCTGGGCAAACTTTGCTACCAGATTAAACAAATCGAACGCAAACAGCCGGATTAACCGCCAGAGAACTCATCCCCTACTATTGAGGTATTGACAAAGAGGTCAATGCTACTTAAAGTATTTAGACAAGATTTGAGGACTAAAAATGGTCAGATGTCGTAACTGTGGTCAGAGAACCGAGGGTGATTACTGCCAGTGGTGCGGTTACCCGATACTGAGGGGGCGTCACCGAAGGACGCGAAAATCAGCCGAAGAAGCCAAGGCTAAAGCAATAAGAGAGGTCGAGAAGGCTAAGGCCAGGCTAGAAGCCGAGGAAGCCAAGATAGCCAAGGAAGCCGAGAAGGCCAGGGCAATAAGAGAGGCCGAGGAGGCTAAGGAGAGGACCAGGATAGAAGCCAAGGAGGCCAAGGAGAGGACCAGGATAGAAGCCAAGGAGGCCAAGAAGAGAACCAGGCCAGAAGCCGAGGAAACCAGGTTAGCCAGGGAAGCCGAAGCTAAAGCGATAAAAGAGGCCGAGGAGGCTAAGGAGACAGCCCGGATAGAAGCCGAGGAAGCCAGGCTATCCAGGGAGGCTGAGGCTAAAGCGATAAAAGAGGCTGAGGAAGCCAGAAAAGAGGCCGAGGAGGCTAAGGAGAAAGCCCGGCTAGAAGCCGAGGAAGCCAGGATAGCCAGGGAAGCTGAGGCCAGTGCAATAAGGGAGGCGGAAGAGGTCAGAAAAGAGGCCGAGGAGGCTAAGGAGACAGCCCGGATAGAAGCCGAGGAAGCCAGGCTAGCCAAGGAGGCCGAGGCCGGGGCCGCCAGAGAGGCTGAGGAGACCAGGAGAGAGGCCGAGGAGGCTAAGGAGAAAGCCCGTCTAGAAGCCGAGGAAGCCAGGCTAGCCAAAGAGGCTGAAGCCAGGGCAGTAAGGCAAGCCGAAGCCGCCAAGAAAAAGGCTAAAGAGGCCCTGGAAGCTAAAGGAGATGAGGATAGAGCCCGGAAAGCCAAGGAGGGGTGGGAAAGAGTAAAGAGAGAAGCCGACCAGGCTAGAATCGAAGCCCAGGAAGCCAGGGATAAAGCCAGAAAAGCCAAGGAGGGCTGGGAAAAAGTAAGGAGAGAAGCCGAACAGGCCAGACTGGAGGCCCAGGAGGCCAAAGAGGCTAAAAAGGCCGAAGAAAAAGCCAGAAAATCCAGGCAAGACTGGGAGAACGCTAAAAAGGAAGCCGAGGTCGAAGAGGTCAAGAAAAGCGAAGAGGCCCGGGAAAAAGCCAAGAAATCCAGGCAAGACTGGGAGAAAGCCAGAAAAGAGACCCTGGAGGATTAGCAACGACGCAGGGAGGCAGGAAACATGCCAATTGTAGCGCTGGTTCTTATGTGTGTGGGCGGGGCTGGTCTTCTAACCAGCCTGATACTCTTCTTCACCTCCGCCGCCTGGGAAGACCCCCGTCTGGAACGCCAGATGATGGGAATCTTCCTCATCGGGCAATTCATTCTAAGTATCGGTATCGCCTACTGGCTGATACACCTGACCAACCTTTTGGGGCAGTAAGTCAGAGCCTAGCTACCAGGCTGTTTCCACGGCTATGCACAAGACTAAAAATAGTAAGCTGCCTGTCCTAGCCATAGACCTCGGCGGTACCAAGATAGCCGCCGCCCTTATTGCGCCCGACAACCGGGTGATGGATAAAGCGCACTCCCCCACCTTAGCTTCCGAGGGGCTTCAACCGGTTATTAACCGGATATTTTCCACCATTGACCGCCTGCTATCTCAAGGCAACACCAGCCCGGCACAGCTTTACGGCATAGCCATTGCCGCCGCCGGCGCCATAGACACCAGTAAAGGGCTGGTAACATCATCACCTAATCTGCCCGGCTGGTTTGATGTCCCGCTGCGGGATATGGTGGGGAAGCGGTACGGGGTTAACACCTGCCTGCTCAACGACGCCAGTGCCGCCGCCCTTGCCGAACACCGCCTGGGGGCGGGGCGGGGCACCAGTAATCTTATCTACCTTACCGTCAGCACCGGAATCGGCGGCGGTATTATAATTGACGGGGAGCTCTATTCCGGAACGTCCGGGTGTGCCGGCGAGCTGGGGCACATGACCATCGACGCCAACGGGCCGGAATGCGGCTGCGGCAACCGGGGCTGCCTGGAGGTATTAGCCTCGGGTAAAGCGGTTGCCAGTGATGCGAAAAGACGTATCAAAGAAGGTGAGAAATCCCAAATCACCGACATCGTTTCCGGCGACCTGGAGGCTATTACCGCCGAAAAGATTGCCCTGGCGGCACAGGACGGCAACCGGCTGGCGCTTGAAATAATCTCCAGAGCCGCCGGCTACCTCGGCGTGGGCATGGTAAACCTGGTCAATATCTTTAACCCCGAGATGATAATAGTCGGCGGGGGGCTGTCCAAAATGGGGGAGCTTTTGCTCGCTCCGGCCAGAGAGGTGGTAAGAGAACGGGCTTTCCCGCTGTGCGCCGGGGCGGTGCGAATCGTTACCGCCGGGCTGGGTGATGATGCCGGAGTGCTGGGGGCAGCTCTCTATGCCCGCCTTTAGATAGCGTTCCAGCCAAAATAGAGCAGCACGGCGACCAGAACCAGGAGAATCCAGTATAAAGCGGGGACGGGGCCCCACCAGCTAGTATGCCACCAGATTTTCCCCTTGCGGAAGTTCTTAATCCCGTAATTGGGGTTAAAGACAAACCAGAAAAAGTCCTCCAGCAGCATCATCCCCGCGTAAAAGCCGAGCAGCAGGCTTTCCAGCTGCCAGCTCCAGGGAACAAAGAAAAGGGGCAGGTGAACAACGGCAATGGTAAAAGATATCATTAATACGTGGTAGCCAGTGATGGGGCGTCCGCCGGTTAACCTTACCAGCCACCCCTTTTCCAGCCGCCAGCCGGGCAGCTTTGCCGCCCAGCCGTGTTTGCCCTCAATCTGTATCTCCCACTGGGCAAAAAGAAAAGCCAGAAAGACCATGAAGACTAAAAGCCCGATAATCACCTAAAGCTCTCCCCCGCCATATTATACTTCAGGAATCCTGTCTTTCAAAGCTTTCACCTTTTTTACAGGAGATTGAGGCTGACGGGGGACTAAATCACAGCTTCATGGTCAGGGTCAGCAGGTTAAAACCACCGAACCCTGCTTCCAAAGCAAGCTCGAGAGCAGATTAATTTATTAATAGTATATCTGCGCCAGAAATTAGTTACTACTTGCCTCTTATTCCCACAATAATGCCGACGGCACCAATGACCATCTTGACAATGGCATGCCATAGCGGCTCAGAGCCAATAGTAAGCGCCGGTATGGCGCCCATGATGCCCATGACGAGAACAAGTATGCCGATGATTATGAGAGTAATCCTCATTTTTTACAAACCTCCTGTATCAAATTACCAGTCAGTAACAATGATAGCAGGCTGGGAATAACGAAATCATAAAATAAGGGGGAAGAAAATTACAGAATTATAACATTGGTCGGGGTGGGCGGACTTGAACCGCCGGCCTCAGCGTCCCAAACGCTGCGCGCTGCCAACTGCGCTACACCCCGCATACCAGAGTATAGCAATGCTGTGACTGGGGGTCAATCCGAGGGATTAAAGCGGCGGGGTCAGTCCCGGCAGTCGGGGCAGTTACCGAAGGTGGAGGGGGGCAGACCGGTCTGTTCCATCATATATTCTATCTGCCTTTCCGGTATCCAGTAGCGGCCGCAGGTCTTACATTTTTTGAGCTTGAATTCCATCCGGCTGCTGGGCCACTTGATGTAGCGGGTATCGCCGGCATCCTCAAATTTTATGGCATCCACCGGGCAGATATAGGCGCAGGAGCCGCAGCCGATGCAGGCGGTAGAAGGCTCGTAGTAGGGGGTTGCCATCTGCCGGTCAACGCCGCGATTGACCAGGCTGATTGCCGATACGCCAACCACCTCCTGGCAAACCCTGACGCAGAGGGCGCATAAAATACACTGCTTATCGTCCTTCTGGAAGCTGGTGTCTTCGACGCCGAGCTTAGAGGCTAAGTCACGCACCTCTTTGTTATTGGGGCAACGGGCTAAAAGCAGCTCCATGAGCATTTTGCGGTTACTGATGACCCTGCCCGTGGCAGTCTTTACCTCCAGCCCGTCTTCTACCTCATAGAGGCAGGAAGCCACCAGCTTTTGCCTTCCCCGGCGGGTGATTTCTACCAGGCAGAGGCGACAGGCGCCGTAGGGCTTGACCGCTTCGTTGTGGCAGAGGGCGGGGATGTAGATGTTATTTTCTTCAGCCACCTGAAGTATGGTCTTGCCCTCTTCGGCTTTCAGCTTGCGACCGTCAATTGTCAGCGTAACCATTTATACTGCCTTTACTTCCTTACTACCGCACCCAGATTGCAAACGTCGTAGCAGGAACCGCACTTGATGCACTTTTCTTTATCTAAAATAACCGGCTTCTTCTTGCCCATATCGGTTATCGCTTCCACCGGGCACGCCTTGACGCAGAGACCGCAGCCGGGGCACTTCTCTTTGTCAATGGAGTAGGTGACCAGTTCCTTGCAGACACCGGCCGGGCAGCGCTTTTCTTTAATGTGGGCTTCATATTCATCGCGGAAATAGCGGAGGGTGGTCAGCACGGGGTTGGGGGCGGTGCTGCCCAGGGCGCAGAGCGAGCAATCGACCAGTGTTGCCGAGAGCCTCTCTAATAGCTCTATATCGCCCTCTTTGCCCCTGCCCTCGGTGATATCGGTTAAAATCTGGCTCATCCGCTTTAAGCCCTCGCGGCAGGGAAGGCACTTGCCGCAGGATTCGCCCTCCAAAAAGTTGATGAAATACTTGGCGATATCGACCATGCAGCTGTCTTCGTCCATGATAATCATGCCGCCGGAGCCCATCATCGAGCCGGCTTTATCGAGCTGGTCGAAGTCCACCGGCAGGTCGAGCAGTTTTTCCGGTATACAGCCGCCGGAGGGGCCGCCGGTCTGCACCGCCTTGAACTTCTTGCCGTCGGGGATGCCGCCGCCGATGCCGTAGATAATCTCCCTCAAGGTTATGCCCATGGGGACTTCGATGAGGCCGGTGTTGTTAATCTTGCCCACCAGCGAGAAAATCTTTGTGCCCCGGCTGCCCTCGCTGCCGATTCCGGAGTACCAGTCGGCGCCGTTTTTGATTATCAGAGGGACGTTAGCCCAGGTTTCTACATTATTAAGATTGGTGGGCTGCTCCCATAAGCCCTTATCCGAGGTGTGGACATACTTTGCCCTCGGCTCGCCGACCTTACCTTCCAGCGAAGCCATCAGCGCCGTTGATTCGCCGCAGACGAAGGCGCCACCGCCCCGGCTTATCTTGACCGAGAAGTCAAAGCCGGAGCCCAGAATATTCTTGCCCAGCAAGCCGTGCTCTTCCGCCTGTTCTATTGCCGTCTGGGCGTTCTTTACCGCCAGCGGGTACTCGTTGCGGACGTAGATATAGCCTTCGTGGCCACCGATGGCATAGGCGCCAATAATCATCCCCTCCAGAACGCTATGGGGGTTGCCCTCCATTAAGCTCCGGTCCATGAAAGCGCCGGGGTCGCCCTCGTCACAGTTACAGATAATATAACGTTTTTCGCCCTCGGCGTCACGGCAGCTCTGCCATTTATCGCCGGTGGGGAAGCCGCCGCCGCCCCGCCCCCTTAAGCCCGCTTTTTTGACCTCTTTTATAACGCCCTCCGGGGTCATGCCGGAGAGCGCCTTACCCAGCGCGGCGTAGCCGCCGACGGCGATATAGTCGTCAATGCGGGTGGGGTCAATTAAGCCGTTGTTGCCGAAGACCAGCCTTTTCTGCTTCTGATAGAATGGCACTTCCGGCTCATGGGTTACCTTTTTGCCGGTGTTGGGGTCGGTGTAGAGCAGCCTGTCAATGACCTTACCCCCGACCACCGTTTCGGCAACTATTTCGGGGACGTCTTCCGCCTTTACCTTCTGGTAGAAAATACCTTTGGGATTGATGACCACCAGGGGGCCTTTTTCACAGAAGCCGTGGCAGCCGGTGACCTTGACATCTATTTTGGCATCCAGTTTATTCTTTTTGATTTCCGCCTTAAAGGCGTCGCTGACCCCTTCGCTGCCGAAGGAGTGACAGCCGGTGCCACCGCATACCGTTACGCAGGGCTTATTTGGGTCTCTGGAGGCGACTATCTCTTTTCTTAGAACCTCAAGAGCCTTAACCGAGCCCAGCCGTTTTGATGTCTGCTTTTCTGCCATTACTTATAGCTTTCCAGTAGCGGTTTTACCTTGCCGGCAGTCATCTGCCCCGAGTAGGTGCCGTCTATTACCACTATCGGGCCCAGGGCGCATGCGCCGACACAGTTAACCGTTTCCAGGGTGTACCTTAAATCTTCGGTGGTTTCGCCGGATTTTATGTTAATCTCCCGCTGAATCTCGTCCAGCACTTTGCCCGCCCCACGGACGTGGCAGGCGGTGCCCAGACAGACGTTAATCAGGTGCCGCCCCCTCGGTTTGAGGCTGAAAGCCTTAAAGAACGAAGCCACGCTGTAGACCTGGCTCAAGGGGACATCAAGACCCTCCCCGACCTGCACTAAAGCCTCTTTGGGCAGGTAGTTGTACTCCGCCTGGACATCCTGCAAAATCGCCACCAGCATACCGGGGTCGCCGTCATAGCGCGCCAGTATCAATTTGATTTTCTTTTTATCCGGTTTGACTTCAGCCTTCAACGGCCTTCTCCTTGAGTTCGGCGTAGTCAGCGGTTACCCGCTGCTGTATCTTTTCGATAATATCGTCGGACAGGTGCCGGAACCTTCCCTGCAGCTTCATGTAGTCAGTCACCGGCTTGAGTTCGGGGAAATCAAAATTAAGCTTGTATTCGCCGTTTTCAACTTCATAGAGGGGGAATATCCCCGTCTCCACCGCCAGGCGGCCGAGCTTGACTGATAAATCGGTTGGGCAGCGCCAGCCGGTGGGGCAGACCGATAAGATATGGACATAGGCGGGCCCCGGCGTGGCCGCCGCTTTTGCCACCTTTTCCATCAGGTCGAAGGGGTAGCTGGGACAGGCCGTCGCCACGTAGGGGATATTGTGTGCGGCGGCGATTGCCGGCATATTCTTCTTCCAGCTGACCTGACCGATGCTGACCTTGCCCGCCGGGGAGGTGGTGGTGGCAGCGCCGTAGGGGGTGGACGAAGAGCGCTGTATACCGGTATTCATATAGGCTTCGTTGTCGAAGCAGATATAGACGAAATCGTGTCCCCGCTCCAGGGCACCCGACAGCGCCTGGAGGCCGATATCGCTGGTGCCGCCGTCGCCGGCCATAGCCACCACGGTAATATCCTGCCTGGCGATGCGGCCCTTCTTCATCATTATCTTCAAGCCCGACTCTATGCCCGAAGCCACCGCGGCGGTGTTCTCAAAAAGAGTGTGAATCCAGGGCACCTTCCAGGAGGTGGTAGGCAGCGGCGAGGAGACTATCTCCATGCAGCCGGTGGCGTTGGCGATAACGACATTCTGCCCCAGCGCCTTGCATGCCAGCCTGACCGCCAGCACCTCGCCGCAGCCGATGCAGGCACGGTGGCCGGGAGCAAAGGGCTCCTTTTTGGTTACCAGCCGGGGGACATATACGCCGTAGTTCTGCATTATTCCCTCACCCCGAATATCTCGAACTCGTTGGGGGAGCCTTTCTCCGAGATGGTTATGCCCTTATTAACTATCGCTTCAAAATCATCCACGCTGATATCCCGTCCGCCGATGCCGGCAACGAAGCTGACGACTTTGGGCTTCCTGGCTTCACCGTATAATGCCGCCTTGACCTCGGAGCAGACGGGGCCGCCGGGGCCGCCGAAGGATAGCGCCCTGTCAAGAACGATGAGCGTCTCGGTGCCGGCTACCGCCTGACGGAACTCTTCAAAGGGGAAGGGGCGCCAGAGGCGAAGCCTGACCAGTCCAACATCCCTGCCATCGCCCCGCATTTTATCTATTGCCGTCATTGCCGTTTCACTGAAGCTGCCCATGGTTAAGAGCAGGACTTTAGCCTTTTCGGCGTGGTAGCTCTCTACAGGCTGGTATTTCCGCCCGAAAATCTGGGCGAATTCCTGCCAGCACTTTAGAATTACTTCTTTAGACGCCCTTAAATTTACCTCCTGCGCCCACTTTGCCTCCGGATAGATGATGGGCGGGGCAAAATCGCCCATAGTCACCGGCTTATCGGGGTGGAGGGGCAGAGGATACTTATTGGGGGGCAGGAATTTGTCCACCTTGCTCTGGGCGGGGAAGGTTATGGGCTCGATGACGTGCGACAGATGAAAGCCGTCCAGGTGAAACATCACCGGCAGCAGAACTTTATTATCTTCGGCAATACGGAAGGCGCAGAAGACGTGGTCAATTACCTCCTGCCCGTTTTCGGTAAATATTTGAATCCAGCCGGTATCGCGGACGGCCATGACATCGGAGTGGTCTCCCCAAACGCTCAAAGGGGAGGACAGCGCCCGGTTAGCCACCGCCATCACTACCGGCAGGCGCATCGACGAGGCGACATAGAGCACCTCGTGCATCAGCTCCAGCCCCTGCCCGGCGGTGGCGGTAAATGTCCTGGCGCCGGCTGCCGCCGAGCCCAGGCAGGCGCTCATCGCCGAGTGCTCCGATTCCACGGGAATGTAAGCCGCATCCAGCTCGCCGTTGGCCACCAACTCGGCGAGGTGCTCCACGATGTGGGTCTGGGGGGTGATGGGGTAGGCGGCGATAACATCGACATTTGCCTGCTTTGCCGCTTCACCGATGGCTACCGAGACCTCGATGCCCACTCTATCAGCCATCACTCCTCCTCCTCGACCATGGTTATTACCCCGGTGGGGCACTCTTTAGCACAGATACCGCAGCCTTTGCAGTAGTACATATCAGCCTCAAAATTGCCGTCATCGTTGGGGAAAATACAGCCCTCGGGGCAGAAAATCTGGCAGAGGGCGCACTTGATGCACTTTTTAAAATCATAGGTGGGGCGCTGTGAGCGCCAGTCGCCGGTCTTATACCGGCTGGCGTTGCCCGGCTCGGTGACGATGGCACCTATCTCCAGGTCTTTCCATGTCATTTCGCCCTCTGATTTGGGCTTGCGCTTAGCCATCCCTACAGCTCCTTTACCTGAGTATCCTGATAAGCCTTTTTCATGGCGTTGACATTTCTTTCGGCGATGCGGCCGAAGCGGTTGTTTAACGGCTCGACCACCGATTCCAGCTCAACCACGCCGGTTGCCTTGAGCAGGGCGCCGACCATGGTGGTGTTGGTAATGGGCACCCCCAGAACCTCCCGGGCGATGGCGGTGGCGTCAACCTTTGCCATCCGGCATTTTGTCTTGAAATTGGCGGCGATGTCTTCAAAAGACTTTTTGGTGTTGATTATCAGCAAGCCGTTGTCTTTAAGACCGGAGATAACATTGACGATGCTGAGCAAGCCGGGGTCAAGCACCACCACCACATCGGGGCGGGTTATCTCCGCCCTTATCCGGATGGGCTGCTTGCTGTCTATGCGTACGAAAGCCAGCACCGGCGCGCCTCTTCTTTCCGGGCCAAAGCTGGGGAAAGCCTGGGCGTACTTGCCTTCGCTGATTGCCGCCTGAGCCACCAGCTCCGCCGAGGTGACCGCACCCTGTCCACCCCGACCATGCCATCTTATTTCAATAAGTCCGTTTTTGCCTGCCAATTTAGCCTCTTAAAGTTTTCAGTTAAACCGCCCCTGGAGCGACTCGAACGCTCGCAACCAGCTCCGGAGGCTGGTGCTCTATCCAACTGAGCTACAGGGGCAGAAGTTACAGAATATCAGAAAAATTACACCTGTATGATAAGGTAATGTAATATGATAACTTATAATCTGATTATAATGCAAACTTTTTAGACCTTTTCCCCCAGCGCCTTGACCACCAGTACCGGCGACTGGCTGTTCAAGACCACCTTGTTGGCAATACTTCCGAAGACCCACTTTTCGATGCCGGAGTGCCCGTGGCTGGAGATGGCGATAAGGTTGACCTTTTTTTCTTCGGCATACTTGAGTATCTCCTGGCCGACGTCACCGGCTTTCTCGCCGACCTTGAGGACTACCTTGACCGTACCCTTGCGCCTCTTCAAGCGGCGGTAAACACCGTCCAGGTATTCCTGCGCCTCCTTCTTGAACAGCTCCAACTGCTCCTCCGGATAGTTAATATAGTCCAGACCGCCTACCGAGCGGATATGCTGCCCCGATGATACCACCCCAAAGAGGGTGACCTCCGATTCCAGCCGGCTCATCATCTCCCCGATATATTCCACCGCCGCCTCGCCGGCCTCGGAGCCGTCCAGGGGGAGCAGAATCCGGTTGAGCAAAACCTCCCGCTGCGCCTTGCGCCCGGGCTTTGCCGCCCTGACCAGCAGCAGCGGCGCGGCGGCGCCCTGGAGCAGCTTGCTGGCGATGCTCCCCGTAGCCCAGGACATGATGCCGGAGCGGCCGTGGGAGGTCATGATGATAATGCCGACCTTGTTCTTATCGGCGTAGCTGATGATTTCGTCAGCCGGCTTGCCGGAGACAACCACCGGGGTGACCTTTTTGAAGCGCTCTTTAACCCTGTCCGCCACCTCTTTCACGTAGAGCTCGTGCATGTGCCGGTAGCGGTCTTCCGACGGCTCACTGACGTGCAGCAGGATAATCTCCGACTTGAAGGCGTTTGCCAGCTCCTCGGCGTAGGGCAGAGCCAGCTCGGCCAGGTCGGAGCCGTCCAGCGGGACCAGAATCTTCTTCCACATTTTCCACCTCCCTTAAGTATACCTTATTATTAAATACAGCCAGCACAGGCCGACGACCATGAGCATGGCCGGGATGGCGTACTTGCAGAACCTGCCCCAGCTGATGGGGTGCCCCTCTTTTTCGGCGATGGCGGTGCCGACCACGTTTGCCGAGGCGCCGATGGGGGTGGCGTTGCCGCCGATATCCGTCCCCAGAGCCAGCGTCCAGGCTAAAGTAGGCAGTTTGAGACCAGCCGTCTTGGAGAGATTGACGATTACCGGCACCATGGTGGCGGCGAAGGGGATGTTATCGACTATTGCCGAGGCGAAGGCCGATATCCAGAGAATGAGGGGTATCACCAGCATGATATTGCCCCCGGAAACCCGGCCGATGTACTGTGCCAGCATCTCCAGCACGCCGGTCTCCTCCAGACCGCCTACGCAGACAAACAGCCCGATAAAAAAGAGCAGAGTACGCCAGTCTACGCGGCTGATAATATGCCCGGCCTTGCGGCTTGCCGCCAGCAGGGTGAGAAAGGCGGCGATAACCCCTATCAATGCCATGGAGATGCCGGTTTCGGCGTGGGTGACAATGAGGACTACTATCGCCAGGAAGATGCCGGCGTTGATGCGGAAGTGGAGGGGGTCAACGATGGCTTCGCTGGGCTGGGGATAGTGGGCGACGGGAGTAGCGTTATCGCCGTGGGGGGCGCTCAGAACCTTGCGGAAGACAAAGTAGAAGAAGGCTAAAGTGAACAGCATCCCTATCCAGGCGATAGGGCCGGTGTTGGCGGCAAAATCGGTGAAGGTGTAGCCCAGGCCGGTGCCTATAATGATATTGGGCGGGTCGCCGGACATGGTGGCGCTGCCGCCGGTGTTGGCGGCGAATATCTCGGCGATTATTACCGGAACGGGGTCAAATTTGAGCAGGCGGGAAAGCTCGATGGTCACCATTGCCAGAAACAGGAGCACGGTGATGCTGTCGATGAACATGGAGAGAAAGCCGGAGAGCAGCATGAAGACCACCAGTATGGGAACAACTTTGTAGTTGACCAGCTTAGCCAGCAGCAGGCATATCCAGCGGAAGAAGCCGACCTCTCCCAGCCCTTCCACCATAACCATCATGCCGCCGATAAAGACAATGGTCTGCCAGTTGACGCCGTAGGACTCTATATGCTCCTGCCCCGGCACCCAGAAGTTCAGCGTGCCCAGCTGCTCCAGGTTCATTACGTTGACCACCGATTCCGGGCTTCTCATTACCAGCAGGAAGACGACCCCCAGGGTGAGGGCGGCGCCGATGAGGGCGGGGATAAAGCGGTGCACCTTGCCGTATATGATGGCGGCAAACATGATAACGAAGATGGCCATGGCGAGAATCTGGCTCAGCGTAAACATTTGTTCCAAAATCTCTTTTCTAGTGCAGAAAATGAGGCTAAAACTATGCTATTATAACAGAAGTCAGGCACTAACGAAAAGAGCCTGTATTGACATTTAAAGCACCACGCCCGTAAAGTGTTTCGGGGTTAAGCTTAAAAGGAGCAAGCCTTGGTCTGGTTGGTCTGGTTACAGTTTGCCTTTTGCGTCCTGGTGATATTTTTCTCGGGGAGGGCGGTTGCCAAATACGGCGACATTATCGCCATCAGGACCGGGCTGGGGAGGGTCTGGATAGGGGTTGTCCTCCTCGCCCTGGTAACATCGCTGCCCGAGCTATTTACCGGAATAAGCGCCGTGACTTTAGTTGGCGTCCCCGATTTGACGGTGGGTAATCTCTTCGGCGCCAACGCCTTTAATCTCTTTAATCTAGCCCTGCTGGATATAACCTACCGCTACGGCTCCGTGTTCAGCATGGCTAACCCGGTGCAGCGGCTGACGGGATGGTTCAGCATGGTGCTGGTGGCTGTTGCCGGTATCTCTATCTTCATCAGCAGCTACTTTTTCGACATGGGTATCGGCTGGATAGGCTGGTACACCCCGGTTATTATTATCGGCTACCTTTTCTTTATGTGGCAGATCTACCGCTCCCAGCAGCGCCAGCCGGCCCGCCCGCTGATTGAGCAGCCGGACTACGCCGGCATATCCATGAGGCGGGTCTACCTCTATTTTGTCATAGCCGCGATGCTTATCATCGGCGCCGGCACCTGGCTGGCGGTTATCGGTGAGGAGATTGCCGCCATCACCGGCTGGGGGGAGAGCTTCGTCGGCACCCTGCTCATCGGCTTTTCCACCACCCTGCCCGAAATCACCGTCTCCTTTGCCGCCCTGAGGCTGGG
>Ga0315549_1002354_pt1 | contig 18086 bp, 16 predicted proteins | sample SalMarSW160200MG_FD_203101 | JGI IMG/M metagenome (GOLD analysis project Ga0315549, IMG submission 203101) | Salt marsh sediment microbial communities from the Plum Island Ecosystem LTER, Massachusetts, United States - Salt Marsh Sediment SW1601-200 ... | reverse complement strand
TGCTCGATGCTATAGATTCAAAAATAAGCATTGCAAGTGTACTTAGCGAGCTGAGTTTTCTGGTTGACGGAAAGATTGTGCTCAGTGATGTCAGGTTCGAGGCACAGAAGTTTGAGACCAGCGGACAGAATAGTTCCTCTGCGTCCGGTATTCGTGTGGCAGGAGCATCCGCGAGAAAAGGCGCCGATGGGCTTCTCGGTAATGTCAGGTTCCTGGTTTTACTTCGCGGAGTAGCGGAACAGACTTCCGATGTGGGCAAATTTGTGCGAAGGCTGGAGGAATCGGATTATTTCCAGGATGTATCGCTGGCGTTTTCCCGCAGCAAGAACGTCAAGGTATCAGCTGCACAGGGTAACCAGCAGCGCCAGGTAAGTGAATTCGAAATCAGCTGTGACCTGGCCAATTATAAGGTTGAACGAGACGCCTCGAATTTAAAGTGAGTTCAAAATGGATGGTTCTAAAACTATATGAGGTTTCAAATTAAACAACAAGCTCTGATTTTGATTGCCGCGGCGGTTCTGATAAGCGCGTACATGGTTTTGCGATATTTGCCGATGCGCAGGATTTCTGCGGACCTCAAGAGAGAGAAGACGGAACAAAATGTTCTTATAACCAGCGGGCAGATCAAGCAGGCCGAGCTGCAAAAATTGCTGGAACGGCTGAACGAACTCAAAGAGGGACTTGTCGACTTCGATTCCAGGATACCTTTCGACACTCAGTTGGGGCAGTTCCTTGGCGGAATCGCCGCATTGATGGATGAATACGGACTAACCGAACAACAAATCGCGCCGCATGAGGAGATACAGGCCGAGCCGCTGGTCTGCACCGCGGTAACGATGAAATGCAGAGGCAGTCTCGATCAGATTCGCAGATTCTGCCGCTCTCTCCAGGAGCTGGACAGGGCCGTGCGGATAGAAAAATTTCATCTTGTAAACGACCCTGAATACACGGGCCAGCTTCGGATGGAAGCCGAGACGGTCATATACCACAGGAGGCCGCAGGGCAAGAGCTGAGGAGCAATGAGAATTTAAGCACGAATAGAAAATGAAGACAAACATAGACAAGACAGACAATGGATTGAATCAGCTGCTTAATCAGTTAGCGGCCCAGAAGAAGAAGGGTGTGATAGCCGCCGCTCTTATAGTGCTGATGATATTTATGTGGGTCAGGCTGCTTTCAGATAAAGGGCCGAAAAATGTGCACGCGGCGGTGACAGGCAGCGGCCTGAGCGAAGCGGCCCAGAAGTTGAAAGTTAAGTTTATCAAACTTCCGTTTGTACAGGGCAGACACGATGTACTTGCACGGGATTTTTTCAAAATGGACGGACAGTTTTTTGGAAGGTCAGAAGCAAGTATTGTCTCGATAGATGGAGGTATTGACGGGGTAAGGGAAGTGGCGCAGGGTCTGAGACTCGATGCGATAAGTACCGGCACGCAGCCGGAAGCATTTATAAATGACAGGTTAGTGAAGGTGGGTGATACCGTTTTGGTAGAAGGCTCAAAAACGTATGAATGTGAAATAGTGTCTATTAAAGAGAACGTGGTGCTCGTGAAATATGGTGAAGCTGAAATTGAATTGAAATTGAAGCAGCCCGATTAGGCTGCGAAACGGTTTGAGGATTAAGCCCGTCGAGATGGTTCGAAGGGCACAGAGCAAGGAGATTAATTATGAGTTGGATTAAAACAAAAGACAGATTAGCAAAGACAAGCGGACGATTTATCGTCTGGACGTTTGCAGCCGTTATGGCGGTGGCCATGGCGGTCGGCGACGTTGATTCGACGGTTAGGCAGGATGTTTATACCGCGGCAGTGATTCCGAGCGCACAGGCAGCCGAAGTTTCGGCACCAGCCGATGAGCAGATTGAATCCGGTCCGGCCATACAGTCGCTCAGCTTTAAGAAAGATATGAGCATAAGGGACGCCCTGCGCTTTTTGTCGGCGAAGTACCAGAAGAACATTGTACCTTCAGCAGGAGTTGACGGCATTGTTACTGTTACGAGCCTGTATGATGTAACTTTTAAGCAGGCCCTGCAGGCGATTCTCGGTTACGGATTCAAATACGACGAGGACGGCAACTTCATCAGGGTTTACACCGCAGAGGAATACAAGAAGGTTAAAGAAGATCCGGACAGGATGGAACAGGCTGTTTTCACCCTGTATTACGTCAATTCGACCGAGATGAGAAAGCTGATTGCGCCGGTTCTCAGCTCCAATGCAATAGTCGCGGCCTCGACCGCCGCTATGCAGGATACCGAGGCCGGTGACGGCGGCGACAGCTTGGCGATGCGCGACACACTTGTGATTTACGACTATCCTGAGAAGCTCAAAAAGGTAGCGGCGATGATTGAAGCAATAGATGTTCGCCCGCCCGGAATACTTCTTGAAGTTACGATTCTGGAAGCCCAGCTTAAAGATGAGACCGCGTTCGGTATTGATTTTAGCAACATTGCAGGAGCTGCGATAAGCATCAGCGGCCCTGAAGGCATCACATCGTCCGGTTTTGCCAGTTCCGTAGGCGGTGCAGGCAGCACTGCCGGCCTGACGGTAGGCTTTAAGATTGATGATGTAACCGGATTTATTCGTGCCTTGGAAAGCATTACGGATACAACCGTTCTTGCAAACCCGAAGGTTCTTGCTTTGAACAAACAAGCCGGCCACATTCTTATAGGTTCCGAGGACGGCTATCTGACCACTACTCAGATTAGCGCCGACGGCGCCGTGCAGCAGGTCGAGTTTCTCGAAAGCGGTACCCGGCTGAAGTTTCGCCCGTACGTTTGCCGGGATGGTTATATAAGGATGGAAATCAATCCCGAACAGAGTAAGGGCCAGGTCGAAGTAACCGGTGATTTCGTACTTCCCAGCAAGGACACGACTCAGCTGGCTACGAACATTATGGTTAAGGACGGACAGACCATAGTAATCGGCGGTCTGTTCAAGGATGATATCAGCCAGACTCATTCGCAGATTCCGCTGCTCGGTGATTTGCCGCTTATAGGGCATGCCTTTGAGCAGGTCAAGGATGTGTCTATCAGGAATGAATTGATAATCCTGTTGACGCCTCACATCATCGAAGACCCGGAAGAATTCGCCAACAGCAAGGAAGCCAAAGAGGTCATGCAGATTGTTGAAGGCGCCAAGGAAAGCCTGAGCATCGTCAACCGCACCAGGATTTTCGAGGAAAGACTCGAAATCGCCGAACAGTATTACAAAGATGGTTACTATTATGCCGCGCTTGCGGAGCTGGATAACATACTCGAGATGCGCCCGAATTATCCTGATGCACAGCACCTGCGCGACAAGGTAATGGAGAAAATCAGTCAGCTCGAATAGCTGTGACGTGTAAAACCGCTGTATAGGCGGTCGTTATTAGAAGGTGTCGAAAAATATGGTTTTGAGGCTGTCGATAAAAAAAAGGTCGGTACCTTTGGTGCCAATAGGCGTAGGTATTGCCGCGTTCATTCTGGCGGCTGCGCTATTGGTACACCTTTGGCAGAGGAGCTTCGGAGTTGGGTGGTTTATCGTTGAGGCTGTTTGTTGTGTAGCGGGCGCTATGGTCGTGACCTGGCTCGGCTGGTGCTTGCACCGGCTGCTGGAGTCTGTCACGTCCATAGCACGCCAGCTAAAGCAGGACGGCGAGGCGAATAAGCTTGACAGCACGGATGTGGCTGATGAGCTCGCCGATGCCATAGCCAGCAGAATCGATCATTACCGGCAGAAGCAGTTCACTCTCGAAGAGCAAATCAAGCAGCTTCAGATTCAGCTCCAGCTTGCGCAGCGCCAGAAGCATAACACCGACGCGATTATCTACAGTATTCGTGACGCCGTGATTGTCGTCGATGAATTTAACCGGCTGCTGATGGCAAACGAGGCGGCAGGTAAGCTGTTCGGCTTCGATTATAAGGATTCACAGTACAATCCAATCAGCAAGCTTGTTAAGCAGGACAAAGAGGAGTTCACCTCGCTGTTAAATAAGAGCCGTATCAACAAGTCTCGCGCAACCAGGCGGGAGCTGACCTTTGCCGACGGTGACAGGCCCAGGACTTTTGACTGCATCGTATCCTGTGTGTACGACAAGCGCGAGCAGGTCTGCGGGACAGTGGCGGTGCTGCATAATATTACACGTGAAAAGGAAATTTCTCAAATGAAAAATGACTTCGTCAGTCATGTCTCGCATGAGCTTAAGACGCCGCTGGCTTCGATTACCGCATATGCCGAGATGCTTGCCGACGGTGAAGCGGCTGACGAGAAAACGCAAAAAGAGTTTTACTCGATTATCCAAAGCCAGGCGAACAGGCTCAGCAGGCTAATTGAAGATATCCTCAATACCGCCCGGATTGAGTCAGGTCTGATTAAGGTGGACAAAAAACCGATGAGCCTGGCTATACTAATCGCCGAACAGCTCGGCATGATTAAAGGATACGCAGAAGAAAAGGACATCGAGATTATCACCCAAAAGCCGATTATTTTTGACCAGGCTTATGTGGACCATGACATGATGTCGCAGGTAATAGTCAACCTGTTATCGAACGCGGTCAAATATACTCCTAACGGCGGCACAGTGACAATCGAGACACAGGTAGATGAAATTGCCAAAGTAGTAAGAGTTAAGGTCATTGATACAGGCGTTGGCATCCCCGAAGATAAGGTCGAGCATGTTTTCGATAAGTTCTACAGGGTCAAAGAAAACGATAAACAGGCAAAAGGGACGGGTTTAGGGTTGAACCTCGTCAAGCAAATAGTTGAAAAGGTCCATGAAGGCAGAGTGTTTGTCACAAGCAAGGTAAACCAGGGAAGCACTTTTGGTTTTGAACTGCCGCTGGCTGTTAATGAGCCTGCGACAGTGACAGGTTGAATGAATGGAAAAATGGCGGCAGCCGGGATTATATCTGAGCGATAGTATTAGTTAATCGTTGGAGGAACGGTAATGGCGGACAAAAAAGTACTGGTTGTGGATGATGAAATCCATATCGTACATGTGGTTACGATTAAGCTGCGAAACAACGGCTACGACGTAATTTCAGCCTCGGACGGCGCGGAGGCTTACGAGCTGGCTTGTTCCGAAAAACCTGACATAGTCGTAACCGACTATCAAATGCCGGTGATGAGTGGTTTGGAGCTGGTTGATAAACTTCGCCAGACACAGCAGACTGCCGATGTGCCGGTAATCATGCTGACGGCACGAAGCTTCTCCGTGGAGGAGCAACAGAAACAACAACTGAAAATCAGTAAGTGTCTCAGTAAGCCGTTCAGTCCGAAGGAACTGCTTAGGGACATTGAGGACGTACTGTATCAGCAGGCGTTGAGTCAACAGGATTGATGTTTCTGATAGGCAAGGGTGATATGGCTGAGATTTTAGATAAGAGGACGGGTGCTTTAAGACTGTTCGAATTCGCAGACTTTAGCCGGTCTGTCAACAGTCTCGGTCTGGGTTTCGCGCTGAGCGACGATAAGGGACAGCTCGTTTACGTTGCCGAGCCGGACGGCCTCAGCAGCGACCGACAGTCACTGGCAAAAGTTTGCGAATCACTTCTTGGAAAGCCTGACTCGCAGACACACGACGTCGCCGTGCAAGTTGATACGAACTATATCGCCGCTGCCCTTGCGCAGAATAAACGTGGTAACGGCCATAAGGATTACAGCGGTATCGCGGTGATTGACCTCGGAACCAGCGGACAAAATGAATCGCTTACAACTGTGCTCAAGCAAATGCTGACTCAGTTGGCCGGGAGCTTTCTTGCCGAAGCAAAGGCACGGCAGCAAATCGAGATGGTCAGCACGGAGCTCTCGCAGATGTATGAAGAGCTGGTCCTTCTGCACAAATTAAGTGCAAATATGAAGGTCACGGAATCCGACTGCAACTATCTGCAGATGGCCTGTGACTCTCTTACCGACATCGTATCTGTGGAAGGCATTGCCGTTCTGGTTGAAAAACAGATTGAAGACCACAGGCAGCTTGTAATAGCAGCTGGTGCAGGGCTTATTGATATCGATTGGCATTCTGCCGCGGTCATCCATGATAGACTGGAGCAGGAGCTGACAAAAGGTAATGAAGCTCTGCTGGACAGCGAGGTCGATTCGCCTTTCAGATATCACTGGCCTGATAACATACGAAACGTAATAGCAGTCCCGCTCATCGGAAAAGAGAAAGCTTCAGCCGGTCCGTCCGGCCTCAGAGGACATAACCACAACATAATCGGGCTTATGGTTGCTGTGAACCGTATCGGCAAAGCCGATTTTGACAGTATCGACGCCAAGCTGTTCAACTCGGTGGCCAACGGCTGCGCGGTGTTCATCGAAAACGGCCGATTGTTCAACGACCTCAAGGAGCTGTTTGTCGGCTCGCTAAAGGCATTGACCAGCAGCATTGACGCAAAAGACCAGTACACGAGGGGACATTCCGAGCGGGTCGCCTTCATATCTAAATGGATTGCAGAGCAATTGGCTGGCGTTGAAGGGCTCGACCAGGAGCTGATACACAAAGTTTATCTGGCCGGACTGTTGCACGATATAGGAAAAATGGGTGTTGACGAGGTTGTGCTTCGCAAGCAGGGCAAGCTGACCGATGATGAGTTCGCACGTATCAAGGAGCATCCCACTATCGGTGCGGGCATACTCGGCGGAATTAAACAGATGCTCGAGATTGTACCAGGTGTACTCAGTCACCACGAGCGCTGTGACGGCAAGGGCTATCCTAATGGACTCAAGGGCGAGCAGATTCCTTTGATAGCAAAGATAATAAGCCTCGCCGACAGCTTCGACGCTATGACAAGCAAAAGGACATATCGGGAAGCCCTAACACTCGAGCAGGCTTTGGAGGAAGTCAGAAAGGGACTGGGGACACAGTTCGACGAAAAAATAGGCAGGGTGTTTCTTCAAAGCGACGTTTATCACCTGTGGGACATGATTCAGGACGGCCTTAAAGATATTTACAGCACGGAAGATATGTCTAAATACGGCATGACGGCTGTGGGGACATTAATAACATGAGAATTAAAAAGCAGGACCATAATGATTTAACGATAGTCGAGCTGCAGGGAGAGCTGGACCACGACTCGGTCGAAATATTGCAGAACACGATTACGAACATCATAAGCGCTCAAAAAAGCGGAATAATCATCGATATGCAGAACGTCGATTTCATCGACAGTGCGGGCCTGGAGCAGCTGCTCTGGGCCAGGGATTACTGCGACGAAAATCACTGCCAGCTGAGATTTGCTTCTCTGAAGGAAAATTGCCGCAAGATTCTCGAGCTGACGAGATTGCAGAAGCAGTTCGATTGCTACGATGAACCAGCCGAGGCGTTAAAGAGTTTTGCCTAAGCGCACCTCGGCGATTCGGGAGTTATAAAGATGTCGGAAGTTACGACAGGAAACAAGATGCAGTTGGGACAGCTGCTGCTGGCTCACGGTGTGGTAACCGAAGAGCAGATAGAGCATGCGCTGACCGAACAGCGTGAAAAGGGACACAGCAAGCTGCTTGGTGAGCTGCTTGTGGAGATGGGCTATTGCACCGAGAACGAGATTGCCGAATCCCTGTCCGAGGCTTACGGCGTCCCGTACGCCCAGGTCAATCCGAGGCTGTGCGACCCCAAGGCGGTGGAACTTCTGCCCCGTGAGTTTCTCGAAGAGCACTTCGTCCTGCCTCTTTTCAAGGTGTACGATGCACTGACGGTGGCCGTCAGTGAACCGACGAACGTGTTTCTTATCGATGAGATAGAGCGTATAACCGGCTGCCGCGTTCAGGTGGTCTGCGCAACCGTAAAGGACATCAAATCCACACTGCAGACCTATCTGCCGGCGGCTCACGTTTTTGTTATCGACGATATTATCGATGAGGACGGGCTCGAAGATTTCACACTGATAGAGAGTATCACTCAGGATATAACCAACCTCGAGGAAATGGCTGGCCAGTCGCCGGTGGTCAAGCTGGTCAACTATATAATCTTCAACGCGGCGCGTGAAAACGCCAGCGATATTCACATTGAGCCCGACGATAAAGTTCTTCGGGTGCGATACAGGGTTGATGGCAGGCTGTATGAAAAAATGAAGCCGCCGGCGCCTATGCATCCGGCAATCGTATCCCGCATAAAGATTATGGCCGAGCTGGACATCGCCCAGCGGCGCCTGCCGCAGGACGGAGGCATTCACGTGCTGGTCGAAGGCAAAGCCATCGACCTGCGTGTCTCGGTTATGCCCGGGAACTTTGGCGAAAAGGTTGTTATCCGTATCATTAATCCGCAGAAGATTCTGTTCAACCTCGAATCGCTGGGATTTGCCTATAACAATTTACAGGCTTATCGCAGCATAATGCGCGCGCCTAACGGTATCATTCTTGTCACCGGCCCGACCGGTTCCGGCAAGAACACCACACTATATGCGACACTGGCCGAGCTTAACAGCGAAGAGGTCAACATCTGTACCGTCGAGGACCCTGTCGAGTGCAATATGGCAAATATCAACCAGTTCCAGGTCAGCGAAACCGTGGGTTTTAGATTCGCTACCGCACTGAGGTCGCTGCTGCGTCAGGACCCCGACATTATTATGGTCGGTGAAATTCGTGACCAGGAAACAGCTAACATAGCCGTCCAGGCCGCGCTGACGGGGCACCTGGTTCTCTCGACTTTACATACGAACGATGCACCCGGCGCTGTAACGAGACTGCTTGATTTGGGTGTTGCTCCCTATCTGGTAAGCGCTTCACTGATTTCCGTTCTTGCCCAGCGGCTTGTCCGGAAAATCTGCCCCAACTGCAAGTGCGAATACGAACCGCCGGCCGGAATCCGCAAGATTGTTCAAAAGGTAGGCGGTAAAGTCGAGAAGTACTACAAGGGGCCGGGCTGCAAAAAATGCCGCAATACGGGCTTTACCGGACGAATCGCCATTCATGAGCTTTTCATACCGGACGAAGAGACAAAGGAATTAATTACAGACAACGCAAGCCTGAAAAAGCTGCGCCAGACGGCTGTAAAGAAGGGGATGGCCCCGTTGGTTCTGGACGGCCTTGAGAAGGTCAAGGCCGGTATAGTCTCGGTTGAGGAAGTCCTGAGAACCGCTTATACGCTGGATGAACAGCAGGAGTGACCCGACCGTGTTACAAACGCCGCCAAAAACTGCTTACAGCAAAAACGCTGACACACAAGGCAAGACCAAAGGCCCTTCGGTGATGTCCGTCCACGATGATTTGAATCTGAGTGAAGTGAGGGCACGTGTTGCAGTTCAGCGAACCTCACCTGTGAAAATCAAACAGCCGGATTTAATTATGTTTACCACGCAGCTTGCAGTTATGCTGGACAGCGGCGTGGTGCTCAGCGACACCCTCGACGCCATAGCCGAGCAGCGGGAGCAGGGTAACTTCCGTCGTATGATAGAAATCTTGGCCGATACCGTAAAAAATGGTGAGAATTTCTCAAACGCCTTGCTTCTGTATCCCCGAACCTTCAGCCCGATGTTTGTAAGTATGGTCAAGGCCAGCGAAGCGTCCGGCAAAATGGTCGAGATGCTGCGAGTCCTCAGTGAATATCTCGAATTCGAGGCCGATACGAAAAAGCGTATCAAGGGAGCGCTTACATATCCGATCATCATGGCACTTATGGCCGTGGCCGCCACCGGCACACTAATGTTCTTTGTCTTGCCGCGGTTTACAAAGATTTATGAAGCAAGGGGTGCAGCCCTGCCGAAGATTACGCAGTTGCTGGTCGGTTTCAGTCAGCTTATGAGCGATTTCGATGTCCTGACGATGGTCTTTACTTTTATAGTCATCGCCGCCGGCGGGCTGTATTATTTTGCAAAGACCGATATCGGCCGGCGGGTGACAGACTATCTTAAAATCAACACGCCGGTCCTCGGTACGATGTTTATCGATACGGTTGTCGCCAGGAGCATGCGGATAATGTCCACAATGGTCAACACGGGCGTCAGCCTGCTCGATACTATCAAGGTTATACGGGGCTCCTGCCGCAATTATTACTTCCAGCGTCTGTGGGATTCTGTAGATGACAGAATCAGGGATGGTTATCAGTTATCCGAATCGATACAGATTGCCCCGGACGGCTCACTGATTGCCGCCGGTGTAATTCAGATGCTAAAGGCCGGCGAAAAGAGCGGCAAGCTCGGCCAGGTAAGCGACAAGATTTCTTTATTCTATGAGAAGAAACTGCACGCCTCCATCAAGGCCGTTATGACCATGATAGAACCGCTTATGATAACCATTTTGGGCGCTATCATCGGAACAATCGCGATAGCACTGTTACTTCCGGTCTTCAGAATCTCCTCCGTCATCGCACACTAAAAACAGGCTCTCCTTTGTCTGCCTCTATTTCTACATTCTACATTAAATATTCATTCTTCTCTGTCCTCTGCCTCCCGTTATCTGTCTTCCGCGTTCAGTTCTCCGTTCTTTCGGCATAAAAATAAAGATTCTTGCCAATTCGGACGAACCACTCTATAATAATAAATTCGCCTCAGGGCGGTTCTGTGTCTTTTCGGCGGCACAGCAATAGCCGCCGGAGGACAGGAAAACGTTTTAACTTGTTATAGGAAAGGAAATTAGCACAGTATGCTGACCAAAGAGAAAAAAGGGAAGATTATCAACGATTTCGAGGTTCATGAAGGTGACACGGGCTCTCCTGAGGTCCAGATAGCACTGCTCACCGAGCGGATAAACGAGCTGACCGAGCATTTGAAAACCCACAAAAAGGACCATGCCTCTCGACGCGGACTGCTCAAGATGGTTGGGACCAGGGCTGCACTGCTCAAGTACGTCAGCAAAAAGGACCCGGCCCGCTATCGTCAAATCATCACACGACTCGGACTGCGTAAATAAACGTCAATAAAGTGGAAAGACGCAGGCCCGGATGCGGAACAGAGAGAGTTTTCCGGGTGTTCATCATCTAATAAAGGAATGCACATGTCGGATGTTTGCAGAGTTGAAAGAGAAATTGGGAGCAGAATATTATCAATCGAAACAGGCAGGATAGGCCGCCAGGCCGACGGCGCCGTCATAATCCAGTACGGCGAGACTGTGGTCATGGTCACGGCCGTTACTGCACCGCCAAGGAATGAGGACATTGATTTCTTCCCGTTAAGTGTTGAGTACCGTGAGAAGACCTCCGCAGCAGGTAAATTCCCCGGCGGATTCATAAAGCGCGAAGGCAGGCCGAGCACCAAGGAAACACTCACCGCCCGGATGATTGACCGTCCGATTCGGCCGTTGTTCCCCGAAGGCTACATTCAGGAAGTGCAAATCATCGCCAACGTACTGAGTTTTGACGGCGATAACGACCCGGATGTTCTGTGTATGATTGGCGCCAGTGCCGCACTTTGTATAAGCAAGATACCATTTTTGGGCCCAATCGCTTCCTGCAGGCTCGGCCGTCTAAACGGCGAGATGGTAGTCAACCCGACACACAAACAGCTTCCTGATTGCGACTTGAACCTGCTTCTTGGTGGTCGTAAAGAAGCTATAAATATGATTGAAATAGGGGCCAAAGAAGTCTCCGAGCAGGCAGTCGCCGAAGCGGTAGCAGCCGCACATATAGTGGTCGGCGAAATCTGCGAGATGATAAACGAATTGCAGTCGAAGGTCGGTGTTGAGAAAGAAATACCGATGGTTAAGTACGACCAGCAGTTGCATGAGAAGATTGAATCGGACATAGCCGAAACACTCTGCCAGGCCAAGCTAGTCACCGACAAGAAGCAGAGAAAAGATGCTGTAAAACAGTTGTTCGAGGATACGTTTACCAAATACTGCGAAGCACCTGAAGGTTCGGACGAAAAGCCCTTATATGAAAAGTCCATGGTCAAGCGAGTCCTTAGCAAGATCGAAGAGCAGACGATCAAAAAACTGCTGCTCGAAGGTAAAAGACTCGACGGCAGGGAATATGACCAGGTGCGACAGATTTCCTGCGAGGTGGGAATACTGCCGCGCACTCATGGTTCTGCCCTTTTCACGCGAGGCGAGACTCAGTCGCTGGTCACCGTAACTCTCGGCACGGTCCGCGACGCCCAGATTGTTGATGGCCTGCTTGAAGAGTACACGCAGAATTTTACGTTGCATTATAATTTCCCGCCGTTCTCCGTTGGCGAGGTCAGGCCGATGCGCGGCGTGGGCAGACGCGAGATTGGTCATGGGGCCCTGGCCGAGAAGGCACTTGCACAGGTTAGACCGCCTGGAGAGGAATTCGCATATACGATTCGTATCGTTTCCGACATTACCGAATCCAATGGTTCCAGTTCGATGGCTTCGGTCTGCGGAGGCACTCTGGCACTGATGGATGCCGGAGTTCCAATAAAGAAGCCTGTCGCCGGAATATCAATCGGCATGATTAGCGACGGAAAAGGTAGGCACGAACTACTGACTGATATCATGGGAGAGGAAGACCACTTCGGAGAGATGGACTTCAAGGTCGCAGGTACTAAAGACGGCATCACCGCGATACAGCTTGACATCAAGGCCGAAGGACTCGAAGAGGATATTATGGTGCAGGCCCTTGAAAAGGCGCGCGTCGCCAGGCTGCAAATCCTCGAGATAATGAACAAAGCAATAGACAGCCCCAGAACCCAACTCAGCCAGTACGCACCGAAGCTTATTAGTATCTCGATTGACCCGGAGCTTATCGGCAAGGTAATCGGCCCCGGAGGAAAAATGGTCAAGAGCATCCAGGAGCAGACGGGCACCACGGTTGAAATCGAGGACGACGGCACGATTTATATCAGTTGCGTCGGCGGTGAAAATCACCTCCTTGCAAAGGAAATGATTGAGGCTATGACAACGCCGCCGAAGGTCGGCAAAATCTATAATGATTGCAGGGTGGTCTCGGTCAGGGAATTTGGAGCCTTTGTCGAGTTCGTCCCCGGCGTGGAGGGCCTCTGTCACATAAGCGAGTTGTCCGACGGATACGTCAAGAACGTTGATGACGTCTGCAGGGTAGGCGACCAGATACCGGTAAAGCTGCTTTTGGTTGACGACCAGGGCCGTTACAAGCTCTCGCGGCGCGCGGCGCTTGAAGAAATGAAAAAGCAGGACAAAACCGAAACCGTCGCCGAACCGAAGTAACTTTCAAAAACAAGCAGCGATGAGCGTTTTGATTTACAATGCCTGTACCTGACCATGATTCATCTTCAAAGCAGGACTTGTCCTCTCGGCAGGTCGAGGAGCTTGCCAGGCTCACCGGTGAGTTAGCGCATGAAATCAAAAATCCGTTGTCCACTGTCAAAGTCAATCTGAAGCTCATTGCAGAAGAGCTCGACTGTGTCGATTCGGATACCGGTGCCGGTGACTCTCGGCAGCGCCTCGCAAGGGCCAAAAGAAAACTGACGGTCATTCAGCAGGAGACAGACCGGCTCGAGAAGATTCTCGAAGGCTTTCTAAAGTACGTCGGCCGAACGGAGTTGAACACGGCACGGACGGATATTAATGAGCTGGTCGGCGAAGTCGTGGATTTTTACTTTCCCCAGGCCCGGAGCCATTCAATTACACTGCGGCAGAGCCTTAACGAATCGCCTTTGATTTGTAAAGTCGATTCTGCTGTAATGAAGCAGGTCCTGCTGAACCTTTTCATCAACGCACAGCAGGCAATCGACCGGGACGGAGAGGTGATTATTCGAACAGGCAAATCCGGAACCGATGTCCGGATTACAGTCAGCGATACCGGCCCGGGAATATCGCCCGATAAGCTGCCGCGACTTTTCCAGCCGTTTTTCTCGTCCCGTCCTGACGGAACAGGTTTAGGTCTGGCCACCGCCAAAAGAATCATCGAAGCGCACGGCGGGAAAATATCAGTCGCCAGCGAACCTGGAAAAGGAACAGCATTTACTATAGAATTACCGTTGTTGACTGAACAATAAGGTTTTCGGCATGGCTGATGATATAGTAATGCTCGTGGTCGACGATGAGCGCAATCACGCCGACGGTATCGCCGAGGCGATGGAAAAATACTGCGCAAAGGCAATACCCGTTTATACCGGCAAAGACGCTCTTGAAATACTTCGCAGCGAAACCGTCGATATCGTTGTTACCGATTTGAAATTAGACGACCAAGATATCGACGGCCTTGATATTCTCGACGCAGCCAAAAAGAATAATCCGGCCTGCGAAGTGATTCTGATAACGGCCTACGCAACTATAGACACCTGTAAAGATGCGATAAGACGCGGTGCTTACGATTATCTTGTCAAGCCGCTCGATATTGACCAGCTCCGCACACTCACAGAGCAGGCAGGCAGGAAAATCACCTCCGAAAAGTCCCGCCGCCGATGGCAGGACGAAGCGGTGGACGGTTTTTTCTTCGAAGGTGTCAGGGGCAAAAATCCTGCGGTGCGCGGCATCTTCGAGATACTCAAGCGCGTCGCCCCTTCAGATATCTCGGTCCTAATAGAAGGTCCGTCCGGCAGCGGAAAAGAGCTGCTCGCAAGGGCAATCCACGACAACTCGAAACGTCGTGACAATCCGTTCAGGCCGATTAACTGCGCCGGATTTACAGAATCGCTGTTAGAAAGCGAGCTGTTCGGCCATACTAAAGGCGCCTTTACCGGCGCTACCGGCGACCGCAAAGGATTATTCGAAATAGCAGACAAAGGGACACTATTCCTCGATGAGATTGGTGATATGCCGTTGAATATGCAGGCCAAGCTGCTTCGCGTTATCGAAGACGGCGTAGTGCTGCCCGTTGGCTCGGACAAACCCATCGTAGTGGACGTTCGGATAATCAGCGCCACCAACCACGATATAGTCGGATTAGTCGAAGAGAAAAAATTCAGGCAGGATTTGTATTTCAGAATCAAGGGCGTCAGCATGGTCGTCCCGGCCTTAAAAGACAGGGCCGAAGATATACCCGAATTAATAGATTATTTTATCACTGAGGCCGTCTCGGAAACCGGCTCGAAGGTCTCCGGTATCACCGACCCGGCCAGGCAGTTATTGACCGCGTATAGCTGGCCGGGCAATATAAGGCAGCTTCGCAATTGCATTCGTACTATGGTCGTGATGTGCCAAGGCGATAAAATTGACGTCAAAGACATTCCTCCGGAGGTTCACCAGGTCAGACAGCTTCCCGGTCAGACAAGGCCTGTCGGTGACCTCGGCGGCAGGTCACTCAATGAGCTGGAGAAGCAGGCAATTATCGATACACTCAACCGCACCGACAATAACCGGGAAAAGGCTGCAAAAATCTTAGGCATCGGAGAACGTACCCTCTATCGCAAAATCAAAGAATATAATCTGTGATATTTGCCATCTCCGCAGGAGACTCCACATCGAACCGGATAGAGCGATAAAAATCCTATTATTCGGCCTGAACCATATCATGCTATCGGTCTTTACGAAGGCCGGACGGGCTTTGCGGTGACATATACCTGTCAATAAGACCGCGAAAAATTGGATAGGGTGATAGTTTGAGCCGATATATCAAATATGGCGATTTAACGACTTAAGGAGCTTTTATGGGGTAATCACAATGCAGAAGCCAGAACAAAATCACGGTTCCGATGAACGCAGAAAGCATAACAGATTGTCCGTTTACAGCTTTATGCACGCGACAGCTACGTTGTGGGATTCTGTTACGGCACAGCAAACAGACCCCGACGAACACGGACAATTTTGGACAGGGCTGTTAGAGGACATTTCATCCGACGGCGCACAAATTATTCTGCCTAAGGGTTGTGAGAAGCACTTAAATGAACAGCAGGATATTGTGATGCGGATTAAGACCACTTTTATAGAAGACGTGGAAATCGAGGTAACCACCCAGATAAAATATATTGTACCTGCTCAAAACCATAACGGTATGCAGGTTGGTGTTCAGTTTGTCGGACTGGATAAAAATCCGCTGGCCCGGGATGCAATCCTCAAAATCTGCGAATACGGCCAAAAGCTCAAAGCCGTCGGCGAACAGCAGGCCGAGCAGATAGCGGCCAATAAAGACTGACAATAAAAAATCCGTACTAATCACGGATTAAAATCATTTATTCAGCAGGTCCGGCTTTCCCCTTTGCAGCCACGAGGGCAATTCTTCACGGGCCGCTTCTTTCCATAATCCTTTGTTGAGTGAACGTGCACTCGATTCGAGCAGCTTATACTTATTATAGAAGCTGTGGTCAAATCTCAAATCTGCGTATGCATAGCCTTCGCTCAGCAATAGTTCATTGAGGTATCGGCCGTTCGGCAGTTGCACGTATGCTAAAAGTCTGCCGTATTTTCCACGCGTGTTATTTCCTTCGTCGAGATAAACGGCAACGGTTTTACCGAGGACCAGGTTTTTTGTGAATTCGGACGCCTCATTGCCGAAGTACATTTCGCCGCCTGGCGATTTTTCTGTTTCGGGCGTATCAACACCCCAGAGGCGAATTCGCGTATGAGGATAATTTGCATCGGGTATGTTTATATCGATAGTATCGCCGTCAACGACTTTTACTACCAGAAAGCTCTTGCCGTGATATTTCCGCAGGTCAACAGGATTTGAAAGGTTTGCGGCAACAGGCGCTGATTCACGGCGAGCGGTATGAACGGCCCTGTCGAGGACGGTGACCAGGGCAAGCAGCAGGATGACAAAGGCGAAAAGGAAGTTTCGCCTTCGGCGGCTCATGGCGTAAAAGTGTTTCTTGGTTTTGCGTGACACGAACTTATTTAGCTGTCTTTTTGCGTTTGGTTGCCGGTTTGTCTAAATCGAAGGCCCTGCATACCGTAATCAGGGCCTTTTTGCCCTGGGCCTTGTCAACGATACAGCTTATACGAATCTCGCTGGTAGTTATCGAATCGATATTGACTTTGGCTTTGGCGAGGGACGAGAACAGCCTGTCTGCCACGCCGTAATGCGTTCTCATCCCGATACCGACGACCGATATTTCGGCGATGTCCTCGCGGGTGAAGACGCTTTCGCAGTGGACTTTGTCTTTTATTTTGTCTACCGCTCTTTTGGCGGCTCGCAGGTCGCCGGCGCCGATGGTGAACGATATGTTGGCCTTTTCGGTGCTGACCTCGGTTTGAACAATATCGTTTACAACGACCTTTTCCTGGGCCAGGTGCGAGAATATCTTCGCGGCGTTGCCGGGCTTATTGTCAACACCTACTAAGGTTATCTTTGCCATGTTTTCCTGCAACGTTGCGCCGGAGACTACCAAATCTTCCATTTGGGCTACCTCATGTGTTATCAGTGTGCCTTCAATTTTTTTACTGCTGCTTCTGACGTGAATTGCGACGTCATATTTTTTGCCGAACTCAATTGCCCGGCTGTGCATTACACCTGCGCCGAGGCTGGCAAGTTCGAGCATCTCGTCGTAGCTGATTTGTTTCATCTTAACGGCGTCTTTGAATATTCTCGGGTCGGTGGTATGGACGCCGTCCACGTCTGTATATATTTCGCACTGTTTGGCTTTAAGGACGGCCGCCAGTGCGACGGCGCTGGTATCGGAGCCGCCCCTGCCGAGCGTGGTGACGTTGCCCTCTTCGTCGATTCCCTGAAACCCGGCAACGAGAACGACCTTGCCCCTGTTGAGTTCACGGCGGATTCGCTCGGCGCCGATACTTTTGATACGGGCCTTGGAATGGACGTTGTCGGTGATAATCTGCACCTGTCCGCCTGTGAAGCTTATCGCGTCACGGCCCATTGCCTGCAGTGTCATAGCGAACAGCGAGACGGTCTGGATTTCTCCGGTATGTAAGAGCTGGTCCATCTCACGGGCAGGCGGATTGGGATTCAATTCCATTGCGTCAGCAACGAGTTCGTCCGTTTGTTTTCCGCGGGCCGAGGCTACGACGACTACCTTATAACCCTTCTCGAGTGCGTTAATGACCCGCCGGGCCGCACGCCGGATTTTCTCGGCGTTCGCGACGCTCGTCCCGCCGTATTTCTGTACTACTATCGCCATAAAATATATCCGTAACTAAACGAAGGTAAATTTATACGGATTAAACCCCCCAATTTCAAGGATATTTTCCGTCGTCCCGGTTAGCCCCCAGGCCTGCCTGGGGGTTCTTGTCTTTATATTTAACCTTGCACTGTAGGGGGTTGTTTAGCAGTCGCCGGAACGGCGACTCGTTTAGCACCGTCACCTGTGGGCGGTGTATTGTCTCCTGCATCGCCGTGGGTTCTTC
>Ga0315549_1002344_pt1 | contig 18143 bp, 14 predicted proteins | sample SalMarSW160200MG_FD_203101 | JGI IMG/M metagenome (GOLD analysis project Ga0315549, IMG submission 203101) | Salt marsh sediment microbial communities from the Plum Island Ecosystem LTER, Massachusetts, United States - Salt Marsh Sediment SW1601-200 ... | reverse complement strand
AGTGAGGCGCGTTTGCTGAATCGAAGACCCGTTGTGTAATCAAATTCCTCGACCGCATTTATCAGTGCGAAATTGCCTCTGCTTACAAGTTCCGGAAAGCTCACACCGCTTCTGATATGTTTGCTTGCAATGCTCACTACAAGTCGCAGATTGGCTTCGATTATCGTTTTTCTGATATCTTCGGCCTGGGCTAAATAGTTTTCCATTTCTTTTAGCTTGGCGCTGGAGACGCGATTTGGTTTTATGCCGGTTATTTTTACACAAGCAAGGTATTTCAGGTAATTATATCTGCGAAAAAGTTCAATTTCTCCTTCTCTGTTGAGCACAAGTGCGTCCTTTAGTATCTGCAAGTACTCCGGCAGCAGGTGGTCCCCGAATAATTCGAAGGTTTTAATCCTTGTGCCTGGAGCTTTCTTTTTCATATCAATTGGCTTTGCCAGGATTTTTTCGCCGGCGTCATCTTTAAGAAACTCGTTACTGGCGACATATTTTATTTTTTTCCCCTGAAGCGCCCTTGCCCGTCTGACGTTTATAATGCGGTATATCGAGCTTTTACTGCGATTGAATCGCTTCATCAAATCTTTGATATCGCAATCCTGCTTATACAGCTTATAAATTTCAGCGGCCTGCGAGGAGTTGACTACGCCGGAGGGTTTCTTGAAAATAGTCTTTTCCGGATGTGCCTTTTCGTAATCTAAAAGCGTGTACCTGATAGTCTCATGGGCCTTATCGAATTTAGCGGCTATTCTGTTTATGATTTGGTGCCGGGACAGTCCTGTGGTAGCAGCGAGCTTAATGGCCTGCCGTATAATTTGCTGTTTTTGTTTGTCTGCTGTTCGTTCGAAGGTGATTGCTTTTGTAATAAGCTTTGGATTTGCGTCAGCAAATTTATCCACCATTGATTGCAGTAAGCCGAGGCGCTTTTGACCGTCATCGAAGATAAACTTTCGTGCAATCAGACCTCGTTTTCTCCAGCGGCAGATTGTTTTTGTTGAAATATTGAAGATTTTTGCAAGTTCTTCGAAAGTGTAAACTTTTTCGTCTTGTTCGGCAGCCGGCTCGGCGAGTTGACCGCTTATCTTGGAGATAAATATCTGCAGGTCCTCGAAAAGCTCGTTGCCTTTTATAAGCTGCTGGGCTGTTTCGCCTTTGGGGTGGAAGCCTGTTAAACGGTAGCATACAAACTCGAAAGGATAATCCTTGTCCTTATTGATGGCTTCGAAGAGTTTCTCAGCGGCATCGAGCTGTTTTCGGCGTTGCTTTTGGGACGCAAATCGAAACTGCATCAGTAATTCTGCTAAATTTTCATTCTTTATCTTACGCATAAGCTGGATAAATCCGAAATCCGAAGCACGAAATCCAAAACAATATCAAATGACCAAAATACAAATGTCCAAAACATTTGGTTTTTGCCGCAAGGCATCCTGCGGAGAAAATTTGAACATTTGAATTTCGAAATTGTTATGAATTTCGAAATTCGATATTCGAGTTTTCTTACTTGACCAAGTGTCCATTTTACCAAATTAAGCGCAAAAATACAGCCTTTTTCAATGCTGTTTAGGGGATTTTTTACAGGATTCAGAACGCAAAATAAAAGCAAAGGCCCTTATTAGTTATAGGCTTTTGCTCTTATACACTTTTTTAGGCGATGAGACTTTTAGCTACATCTACAGCCGAAGCGGCATCGTCTGCATAACCGTGGGCGCCAATCTTGTCGGCGTAAGCCTGCGTTACCGGTGCTCCGCCTACCATAATCTTGGCCGAAACCTCTGCATCGTTCAGGGCCTTCATAGTTTTCTCCATGCCGGGCATTGTTGTAGTCAAAAGAGTGCTCATACCCACTAAATGTGCGCCTGTGGACTTGGCCTGTTCTACGAACTTTTCCGGGCTAATATCAACACCGAGGTCGATAACTTCAAAGCCGGCTCCTTTTAGCATCATTGCTACTAAATTTTTACCGATATCGTGCCAATCGCCTTGCACGGTTCCTATTAGAAACTTCCCGATTGGTTCGACACCGGCCTTGGTAAGTTCCGGCTCAAGCACCTTCATCGCCATTTTCATTGCCTGTGCGGAAATAAGCACTTCAGGTATGTAAAACTCATTCTTTTTAAAGCGTATACCAACGACATCCATACCTGCAATTAATCCGTCGTTGAGGATGCTTTTAGCTGCAGTTCCTTCTTCAAGGGCTGCCTTGGTGATTTCTACTGCTGTATTTTGGTCGCCTTTAATGACTGCATCAGCTAATGCCTTCAAGTCTGCCATCTTGACTCACCTCCATCCCGTTAGAGTCCAAATGTAAAAACTCTCTAACGGGGACTATTAAAAATGCTAATCAACCTATAGAGTTCTCATCTTCTCTTACTCAGTTAAAACCGTGATTAAACAATATTCTGCAATCCAAAACAAGTATTAAATGACCCTTTTTTCCCAACAGGAGGATTTTCTGTGAAATAACGGAATAATGGTGAAAAAGCAAGTTAGCATTATTTGAAAAAAATCCCTGAAGATGGTATATTAACTTCTTTTGTTATTCTGAGATTATTTGCCGTATGTAAATAATCCTTTAAGATGAGTAGATTGTCATTCTAAGGCATAAGTGCTGAATTTTGATTGTAATCCAATCGATGAAAAACTATAAATCCGAAATATGAGCAACTATATAGTTTTAGTAAAGCAGGTTCCTGACGTAACTCAGATTACTGATAACGCGTTTGATTCGGAAACCGGTACGCTTATCCGAACGCGCCTTGCCAGCGTCATAAACGAGCTGGATGCTCAGGCCCTGGCCTTTGCGCACTATATGAAAAAAATTAGCGGTGCTCAAAACGGCAAAATAATTGCTTTAACTATGGGGCCGCCAATGGCTGAGGAGGTATTGCGATATGCTCTGAGCAGATGTGCTGATACGGTGGTGCTGCTGACTGACAAAGCCCTTGGCGGTGCAGATACCGTGGCAACGGCAAATCCTCTGGCTTTTGCCATAAGAAAAATAATCAAAGATATTCTTAAGAGCGGCAATGATTATTATGTAGTAACCGGTATGCAGTCGGTGGACGGTGACACAGCTCAGGTACCTCCTCAAATCGCTGATGAATTGGATTTGCCCTGCATAGCTTATGTTACCGGCGCAGAATTTAAGGATAGCAGGTTTGAATTCACACGCATTATAAGCGGCGGCAGCCAGGTGGTTACACCTAAGAAACTGCTGGCTGTGATAACCGTTGCTAAGTATGAGTATCCTCTGTTTGCTACATTTGCAGGAGCCAGATGGGCAAATAAAACAGAGGTTATTCAATGGGGAAGCGCCGATATAAATGCCGCGCATATCGGTGTCAAAGGTTCCAAAACGGCTGTAATCCGGGTTTTTCCTCCGGGTAAAAGCACCAGAAAATGCCGGCAGATTAGCGACACCAAATCATTAGCCAGGGTCCTTGTTGACAGTTTTACCAGTGGCAATGGCGAGTCCGGCCTAGGCACCGAGACCCAAACATATCGCTATATTTTACCTGATAAGCGGGCAGATAAGTTTGACAGGAGCTTCGAAGGAACAAAAAAGGAACAGCAAGATTATGAAATTTTGACTAATGTGCTTGCAGAACTGGGCATTACTGATATTAGCCGCGTCGATGATGCCGATAGGAAGAAGATTCTTTCTGCTGTAGGGGGGCGATTCCACAAAAAGACATTGGAGGATATGCTCAATGGTTTTAAGTTGAATGAGCCGGCCTTTAAGGGTGAGGTTTGGGTAGTAGCCGAACACAGCGATGGCGCGGTACATCCGGCTACGTTTGAGCTTATCGGCAAGGCTCGTGAACTTGCGGATTCTCTTCAAACAAAAGTAGGTGCTGCTGTAGCCGGCTACGAGATTGAGCCGTTTGCGAAAGAGTTGATTGCTGCTGGCGCGGACAATATCTATATCATCGAGGACAAATTATTGAGTGTATTTGACCCTGCTGCGCATCGCAAAGCTATCGCCGATTGCGTTAGCACATATTGGCCTCAAATTGTTCTATATGCCGCAACTCCGCAAGGCAGAATGCTTGCACCTATGGTCTCGTATAGAGTTGGCTGTGGACTGACCGCCGATTGCACCGGCCTGGATATCAGGGATAATTCACGAAATGGCCTGATAGGTATTCTGTTACAAACCAGACCGGCTTTGGGTGGTAACGTTATGGCTACTATTCGAACGAAAAACTCGAAGTCGCAAATGGCAACTGCAAGGCCGGGCGTTATGAAGCGCCTGCCTCCGGATAGCTCGCGAACAGGCAATATCATCAGGCATAAAGTGCAGCTCTCTGATGACGATATTAGTTTGGAAATTCTAAAAACAGAGTTGGGCACAGGTGAGGTGAACTTTGGTGCTGATGTGGTTGTCAGCGGCGGTAAGGGCATGCAAAGCCGGGACAATTATGAACGCCTTATGGGCATGCTTTGTGATGGTTTAAGTGGAAAGTTAGGTACGCAGGTCGAAAGAGGGGCATCGCGTGCAGCGGTAGAGCAGGGCTTTATCGAACGCGTCCACCAGGTCGGCCAGACCGGAACATCAATAGGGCCGAAAATTTACATCGCTTTGGGAATATCCGGGGCCATTCAGCATATGATAGGAGTTGCAAACACCGAAACTATCATCGCTATCAACAGCGACCCTAACGCACCGATTTTTAAGCAGTGCGATTACTATATCGTCGGAACTGTGGAAGATACAATACCTCAGTTGGTTAAGGCATTGGAGATAGTGTAAAAAGTGCCAAACGAAAAAAGCTACAACAAGGTATCTGTCTTGATAGTCGGAGCTGGGCCAGCCGGGCTGGCAGCAGCAATTCAGCTCAAAACTGTAAAACCGGATATGGATATCTGTGTTGTGGAAAAAGGGGCCGATTTGGGTAACCACAATCTTTCCGGTGCCGTCCTGGAAGCCGAGCCGCTGCATACGCTGCTGGACTCGGCTGTGCCGGCATGGCAGGATAGCGATGCCGCTAAAGATGTCCTGGCAAACAAAATTGATAAAGACAACATTATGTTTTTGTTAGGCAAAAAGCTGGCGTTCAACATATTCTTTGCGCTCAAGCTCGCCAAAATCTTTCACCTCGGCTTCGGCCAAATGCTCCATAAAGGCGACTACTCTGTTTCGATAAGCAAGCTTACCAAATGGATGGGGCAGATTGCAAAGGACCTCGGCGTCGAAGTTCTGACCGGCTTCGCAGCCGAAGATATTATTCTCGATGAGTCATCTGATAAAGCCATAGGTATCAAGCTTGTTGACCAGGGTTTGGATAAAGAGGGTAACAAGCAGCCGAACTTTGTCGATGGGGAAGTTATAGAAGCAGATTTTATTGTGCTTGCTGAGGGATGCGATGGATTGGTGACTGAGAAATTTGTTGAGAAGGCAAAACTTAAGAGACAGGCAAATCAGCTTTACTCGGTGGGTGTAAAAGAGCTGATAAAAGTTAGCCCTGAGCAATACGATAAGTTCACCTCCAGCCGGGTTGTTCACGCTATGGGCTATCCAATCTGGACGCCTCTCATTGGGCCGGGTATGTTCGGCGGCGGGATTGTTTACGCCGGTGCACAGGACCATATTTCAATCGGCATGATTGTCGGTGCCGACTGGAAATACTGCGATTTTAATCCCCAGGATGCGCTTACGAATTTCAAGAATCACCGCTTTGTAAGGAAATTTATTGATGGCGGTACGGTCGTAGAGGCCGGAGCAAAAATGATTCCCGAAGGCGGCTTCTATGCTGTTCCAAGAGACCCCCAGACCGGCAGTATCGGCAAAGCCAATGTAATGATTCTGGGTGACAGCGCCGGCTTTGTGAACATGCTCAAAATCAAAGGCCTGCACAACGCCATCGATTCAGGTATCCAGGCAGCAAAGGCAATTGCTGAAGCTATAGACAATCCGGAACAGGCAGCGGTCAAATATACCGAGCTGGTTGAGCAGTCAAATATTGCTAAAGAGATGAAGTCAGCAAGGAACTTCCGCCAAACAGTAGCAAGGTTCGGGCCTTTACAGGGTATGCCGCTGTCGGTTTTGGGCGGCCTGCTGCCGAAATTCGAGGTTGAGAAAGACTATGAAGCGATGACAGTGGCTCGATATCGTCTCAAACCTAATCAAAATTTCGATAAAGACACCTTTACCGCTATGGCGGCAACAGAGCATCGCGAAGAACAGCCGTCACATCTGATAATTTTGGATTCCGATATTTGCAGAACAAAGTGTACACCAATATTCAACAGTCCCTGCATTACGTTCTGTCCGGCGGGAGTATATGAGACCATCCACGATGAGGTAAAACCGGCCAATCCGTCAAATTGTTTACACTGCAAGACCTGCCAGAGAAAATGCCCATTCGACAATATCAGATGGACCGTCCCGGAAGGCACCGGCGGACCACGCTATAAGCGAATGTAGAATCTAGCGCATAAAAAAACCTTCCTGAATCGAAACGCTTATTCGGATTGGATGGAGAATAGGTGTTGGAAAATAATATTGCTGCTGGCTGTGTGTTTTACTTGTTCTGATGTTGGTGCTGCTTTTCCGGCTGCTCCTCAGGTTGCACCTCTGGTTCTTTCTTGGCCTTTTTCTTGGCCACCTTCTTAGGCTGTTTTTGTGGCTCTTCACCGGCCTCATCCTTGGCTTTTTCCGGCGGTTGCTCTTCGGTTACCTCATCAGACTTTTCTTGGGCTTGCTCTTGTTTCTCTGCCTTTTCTTTCTCTGCCTTTTCGCGTTGAATCGCTTCGTATATTTCTATGCGATGAACCGGTATCTCCCTGGGGGCTGTTATACCCAGACGTACTTTATCTCCACGAACATCTACGATGGTAATCTTAACGTCATCGCCAATCATGATTGACTCGTCTTTTTGTCTACTTAGAACCAACATTGTCAACTCCTTTTATCAGCTGGTCTTAATATGTTTTACGAAGCAACCTAACCAACGGTTCACCCAGCTGTTTGCAAAACGCTTTTCTATGTCGTTATTTCATAGCGGTTTAATCCGAGCGTCTGGCCGACAAACCTTAAACACACCTACTATTTTCGGCTAATTTCAAGACCGAAAACAACCAATTTTGGTTTTTTGGATTGCTAAAGGTAAGTTGCTGCATTTTTTGTGTATAACAGCTTGAAATATATACACTTACGTAAAAGAGGGATTTTGGAAAAGATGTGCCGGATTAGATAAATCCTGCATATTTTGCTATTTTTCCGCCGTAAGGCGTCCTCCGTAAGGAGTCCCAAGGACTGCGGAGTGTTTTCGCCAGAAGTTATATCGCACAGCCAGCCAGTAACCGGCGATTGCGCCTAATGTCCCGAAAGCCACCATTTGTACCGGCAATATCGAGATAACTGCATTAGAGAAAAAAGCACCCGGTTGATGCTTAACGAGATGTTGTAATACATCTTGTTTGACGTAAGCAATTATAGCGAAAGCATTTACTATGGAGCTGGCAATTGTGGGCCAGATGTAGCTGACATTAAGAAATGCTTTGACTGCAAAGCTGGCAAGCCCGAACGAGACTATAACTGCGAAGGCAATTTGCCCGACTTCCGGCTGACTGACAACTGAGCCTAATTTGGGGTCGAATATTTTAACATCCTGAGCAAGTAGTCCTATAAAAAAATAAGCTATTAAAACCGAGCTGACCAGACCAATCGCCGCATTTAGATATATTCTTGGGTTAGGATTAGACTTTTCTTGTGCATCGTTAGGTTCAGGCACTGACAGTCCTCGGGACGCCTTACCGCGGATTCTCTGTCCACTCAGAACGCCGGCATATCCGGCAGCGACGATAGCCAGCCAGAGTATCGGCTCCCATTTTAATACCGCAAATAGTGCCTGGCGTTGAGCGAGGGTTGGATTTAGCTGCATTAGAGAAGCCATGCTGCCGGTACGTAGTCCCAGGACAGCTAAGCCGGATGGAGCTGCCAGGATGCCAATCTCTTGGCCATAAGGCCAGGAAAGAAAATAGGCAATAAAGCCGGCTAAAAATGCCAGCACTACAAGGATTATTGAGTTACTTGCATTTATACTACCAGTAGCTACGGAGACCGCTCCGAATGGTTCGATGTGTCCTGCTATCGGCCAGGCCAGAATACCTATCAGGATAATACCGGTGGCCATCGCGGCAGCGATTCTCAATCTCATCAGCCAGGATAATTCCATAGCGAAGCTGCCTTTCGGTTTAGTTAAATGATTACTGATTAAATAACTCGTGCTACGTAGAGCACTACTTACCAATAACCAGTTACGAATTACCAAATTGTATGTAATAGGATACAACTTAAATTATCGATGAGCAATAGTTTATTATTGACTATTTACTATTTTGAGGTTGCTTTGTCGTTGAGCTGCTCGCAATGCCAATCTCATTGTATGTGTTTTTCTGCGCTGGCCTGTGAAATCTGTGCCTGCCCCTGCCCGTTGTTGGCGGTGGGTTAAAAAACTGTCCAAAAATCACTCCTGTATTTCTTGACCCCGTTAGAAATCCTGCGATGGGGTACTTAAAGATATTTTAAAAATATGATGCAAAGTGCAAAAAAACGAAATTTCTAACGGGGTTGACATTTTACCATTTTGCAGTTAGTCTAATGCCGCTCTGCGAAGTAGCGAAGCTCCTTCGCTACGAAGCACGAGTTGCAAATATTGGACGCCGAATATTTAATAAGGTACAATACGAAATATGAACCCCGTTAGAAATTAGGCGACGGGGTACCTAAGGGTATTTAATAAGAGTTATGGTGCGAAAACGGAAAATTTCTAACGGGGTGAAAGAAACCGAGCAAATCCAGTCCACAGGACGCCCTACGGCGGAGCGATTCGAGAAGATGCGCATTCTCGATGAGCTCAAGAATTCCTACCTCAACTATGCGATGAGCGTGATTGTTTCGCGTGCTCTGCCGGACGTTCGTGATGGGCTGAAACCTTCGCAAAGACGAATATTGGTTGCAATGAACGATTTGAACCTCGGCCCGCGAAGCAAACACCGCAAATGTGCCAAAATCGTCGGCGATACCGGCGGCAACTACCATCCGCACGGCGACCAGGCGACCTACGGAACACTGGTGCGTATGGGCCAGGACTGGAATATGCGATATACATTGATTGACCCGCAGGGCAACTTCGGCAGTATCGATGCTGACCCGCCGGCAGCAATGCGATATACAGAAGCGCGAATGACTGCCCCGGCTATGGAAATGCTCGAAGATATTAACCACGATACCGTGGATTTTGTGCCGAACTATGATGAGACCCGCACTGAGCCGACTGTTTTGCCTTCGAAGTTTCCAGATCTTTTAGTCAATGGCTCGACCGGAATTGCCGTCGGAATGGCTACTAACATCCCGCCACATAATATTGCCGAAGTGTGCGATGCGCTGTTACTGCTCATTAAAGAGCCCAGCTGCGGATTCAAGGATATTATCAAGTGCCTGCCCGGCCCTGACTTTCCAACAGGCGGAATCATTTGCGGCAGAAAAGGTATTGTAAATGCCTATACTACCGGTAGAGGCCACCTGACAGTCCGTGGCAAAGTAGATATCGAAACAAGCAAAAGAGGGCGGGAGAAAATAGTCATAACCGAGATACCCTATATGGTTGTTAAGACCACGATTGTCACCAAAATCGCAGATTGTGTTCATAAGGGTACAATTGCAGAAATTGCCGATGTCAGGGATGAATCGGACCGCCACGGATTGCGGATTGTCGTGGACTTGAAGAGAGATGCCGATGCCGAAGTTGCATTGAACAAGCTGTACCGTTACACTTCACTGCAGAGCACCTTTGCTATTGCCAATATCGCGCTTGTCAATAACAGACCCGAAACGCTCAACATCAAGCAAATACTCAATTGTTTCATCGACCATCGAAAGACCGTCATCAGCAGGCGAAGCAGATACCTGTTAAAAAGATGCAGAAACAGAGCACACATCCTCGAAGGGCTTATTTTAGCCGTTAGCGATATTGATGAAATCATTGAGCTGATAAAAAAGTCGCCCGATGCACCGACCGCAAAGCTGAACCTGATAAAAAAACCGCTGAAGTTAGCTGAGGTGGCTACACTGAAGAAAATTCTGCCCAAGGCCTTCATTAGGGAGAAAACCAAAGGCAAGCATTTCCTGACCGGCCCGCAGGCCGACGCAATCCTAACGATGCAGCTGCAAAGACTGACTGGTCTGGAGATAGAAAAACTGGCTAAAGAATACGCCGGCATTATCGAGCAAATAGAAGGGTACGAAGCAATATTGGCCAATGAAAGTATCCTGATGGACATCATTCGTGAAGACATCTTCGAAATCAAAGAAAAATATGGCGATAAAAGACGGACGCAAATCGCAGCTGAGGTTGAGCAGTTGGATGTCGAAGATTTAATAGCCGAGGAGGAGGTTATCGTTACAGTCAGTCACAGCGGATACGTTAAGCGAATGCCGATTGATACTTACCGCAGGCAGGGCAGGGGCGGCAGAGGAATCATCGGCTCAGATACTAAAGAAGGTGATTTCATAAAGCACCTCTTTGTTGCTTCTACCCATGATTATCTGCTTATTTTTACAAATCGCGGCAAATGCTACTGGCTGAAGGTCTATGACATCCCAAGTATGTCCAGACAAAGCAAAGGTAGAAATATCGTCAACCTGCTCAAGCTCGGAAATCAGCAGGTTGCCTCAATAATCAACGTCAGCAGTTTTGATGGCAAAGACGAGGAGGCACAGCGACAGCTTGTTATGGCCACAAAAAATGGTATTGTAAAAAAGACAAAGCTATCAGCTTACAGCAATCCGAGGTCGACAGGGGTTATTGCCATTAATCTCGACCCTACCGATGACTTGATTGGAGTAGCGATGACCACAGGGACCGACCATATTGTGCTCGGCACGCGCGATGGCATGACGATACGCTTTGACGAAAGCCAGGTTCGCTCAATGGGCCGTGCCTCGCGGGGCGTTAAAGGCATCAGACTTCGTTCCGGCGATGCTGTAGTTGGCATGGTGATTGTCGAGGAAAAAGCCGCTCTATTTACAGTCTGCGAGAACGGATATGGCAAGCGGACGGGTCTTGAGAATTACCGGTCGCAGAGTCGAGGCGGAGTGGGTCTTAAAAACATAAAAACAACCGCTCGCAATGGTAAGGTCGTTGCCCTCAAAGCGGTTCAGAGCAACGATGATTTAATGATGATAACCGCCAATGGGATGATTATTCGTACCGGACTTGATGAAATCCGCTCGATTGGCAGAAATACGCAGGGCGTACGTTTAATAAAGCTCAAAGCCAGTGACAAGCTCGTCGCAGCCGAAAAAATAGTTGGTGAACCGGACAAAATCAAAACGAAAGTAACAAACGATACTAATCAAAAAGAAGCACCAGAACCTGAAGCTAAAACCAACTCAAAGTCGCAGGTGAAGCCAAAATCAAAACCTGAGCTGAAGACAAAACCTAAGTTAAAATCAAAAGCTGATCGAAAGCCAAAAACAAAATCTAAACCGAAAGCTAAGGCCAAGGTAAAAGTTAAGAAAAAGACTCGCAAATCGAGATAGTACTCTACCACATTTTGCCGGTATGAGCTCAAATGACCAAAAGTAAGATAGGCACAAAGAAAAGAAATGAGTTTGTTTATGTCATCGCCGGCGAAGATGAATCTCTCGTCAGTTTATACTGCCGGGAATTACTTGATAAGCTGATAGAACCGTCACAAAGAGCAACCGGCCTTTTTGATGCTGACCCGAATCAGGCTTCCATTTCCGAGATTCTGGATGAGCTCAGAACTGCCCCTTTTCTGGCAGACAAGCGGGTTGTTGTGGTAAAACGGGCCGACAAATTCATTTCTAATAATCGTGATTTACTCGAAAAATATTTCGAGAGCCCCAGCCCTACGGGCATTTTAATTCTCACTGTTAACAATTGGGACGCACGAACCAAATTAGCTAAAAAGTTACCGAGCAGCGGCAAACTCATAACGGTAACGCAACCAAGGGGAGAGCAGTTGCTGAGGCGTTTGATTGATTATGCCCGGCAGGCACACGACAAAAAATTAACCCAAAATGCCGCTGAAATCCTTGTTGAGTTTGCAGGGGATGAATTAGCAAGGTTGTATAGTGAAGTTGATAAGCTGGCGATATTTGCAGATACCGAAAAGCTTATTGATGTAAGCCATATCGAGGCCTTGATTGGGCATAATCGTATATATGGTGCTTTTGCAGTGATAGACGCCTGTTTAGCAGGCAACTCCGCTGGTGCGATTGCTCGGCTGAGAAATATGTTCGCAGAGGATAAAAACGCAGAATATACTGTCGTTGGTGCTTTTGCGTTTCATTTTCGAAGGATGTTTAACGCGAAAGTCCTGCTTGAAGAGGGACTCAATCCTTATGATATTGCAGGCAGATTGCGAATCTGGGGCAACAGAGACGGTTTTTTTGCAATGCTTCGCAGAATGAGCTTGAAGCAGATCGGTGCTGCCCTGCAGAAGTTAGCGGCTATCGATTATGCAATCAAGACCGGCCGGACAAAGGCCGAAGTGGCAATAGAACAGTTAGTAATCGGATTAACTACCAACTCCAATAAACTTTGAAACTCCATAAGCTCCTTGATTGGATTAGAATCCTGCCAAACGGCTTGCCGGGGCGTAGCTCATAAATGTTTATTTAAACTTTTAATCCCCCGGCTTCGTTTTATGAAGACTACACCGTGACGACCTTCGCTCATAAAAGATGCTGTGAGCGAAGACCGGAGAGGGCGGGATTCCGGGCTTCGCCCTTGAACCCAAATTTGCCTTTGGCAAATTTCCATAGGAGCTCTGCCCCTCTGGCGTCGCTTCGCTCCTGTCACCCCGACGACCTGGGGAAATTCTTTCCCCAGACCCCTTTAGGGTTCGAATCCTGCCAAACGGCTTGCCGGGGCGTAGCTCATAAATGTTTATTTAAACTTTTAATCCCCCGGCTTCGTTTTATGAAGACTACACCGTGACGACCTTCGCTCATAAAATATGCTGTGAGCGAAGACCGGAGAGGGCGGGATTCGAACCCGCGGTAGGGACAAGCCCTACACAGCCTTTCCAAGGCTGCTCGATAAGCCACTCCGACACCTCTCCATAACATTCTATTTTTCTGTTTATTACTGCTTGTTACCAGTATAGAAAAATAAGCTGAGATGTGCAATTAGAATCTCTCGGGAAAGTTGGATGGGCATTATAAAAGGCCTTGGAAAATTGCGCGACCCTGCAAACTTCAGGGCCTGGGCGTATGGAGTAACGACAAATAAATCAATCGACTGGATTAGAAAAATAAAAGCTGCAAAACATATCAGTATAGTGAAGATAATTGCCTGGCAGATGGCCCACAGACACGGAATCAAGCGGGAAATAAAAAGGCTCGAGCTTCGCATCGCCGAACTAAACAAGACAGTCAAAAACAGGTAAACATAATAAGCTGATTTTTTTGGATTTTAATGGCCAAAAGTGGTGGTGTCATATACAATCTATAGTTCTGAAATATACATAAAAGGATTTTATTTCCAGGTGTTTCTGATGGGGGCGGCTAATATAAGGGAAAAATTTGTAAAATTTGAGTTAAGGAGATAACCAAAATGAAAAGAATCATTATTTTGCTGATTTTGTGCCTGCCTGTCACTGTTGCGGCCAGGAAATTTAAAGGATTGGCGCCGACACCACCTATGGGATGGAACAGCTGGAACACCTTTGGAACGAGTATCAATGAAAAGTTAATCAAAGAAATGGCTGAAGCTCTTATCTCCAGCGGCATGCAGCAAGCCGGCTACACTTATATTGTGCTTGACGATGGCTGGGAGGCTAGAACTAGGGACAAACAGGGCAACCTCGTTTGTGACCCGAGGAAATTTCCAGGCGGTATGAAGGCCCTGGGCGATTATCTTCACGAAAAGGGTTTCAAATTCGGCGTCCACAACTGTGCCGGGACAAAAACGTGCGCCGGCTATCCCGGCGGTCGAGGCCATGAGTTTCAGGATGCAAGGGCCTATGCTTCGTGGGGTGTCGATTATTTGAAATACGACTGGTGCAGCCACGGCACAGCCAATGCCGAGGAAACATACAAGACGATGCGAGATGCGTTGTACGCCGCAGGCAGACCGATTGTCTTTAGTCTTTGTGAGTGGGGCAACAACAAGCCGTGGTTGTGGGCGAAGGACGTTGGTCATTTATGGAGAACAACAGGTGATATCACCGACTGCTATGATTGTCAGGACGTATATGCTATGGGCTGGAAGTTTATCCTGGCCAGCCAGGTAGGCCTGGAAAAATACGCCGGCCCAGACCACTGGAACGACCCGGACATGCTGGAAGTGGGTAATCCCGGCCTTTCCTTTGTCGAATCAAGAGCGCATTTCAGTTTGTGGTGCATTTTGGCCGCTCCTTTGATGGCTGGTAATGATGTTAGAAAAATGTCCGATGAGGTCAAAGGTATTCTTACGAACGAGGAAGTCATTGCCATCGACCAGGACCCGTTGGGTAAACAGGGCTATCAGTTTATGATTCATCCCGGTAAGGAAATCTGGGTCAGGGAATTGTCAGATGGCGATTGGGCTGTGTGCTTCTTTAACAACAGCGATAATACTGTAAAAATCAGGGTGAAATGGACGCATCTTTCGTTTCTCAAAGGCAAATATAAGATTCGCGATTTATGGCAGAAAAAGGACATCGGTACAACAAGAGACGATTTTGTCGGCGATGTAGATTCGCATGATGTGGTTCTGTTCAGGTTAACTCCGGCTAAATAATAGCTCTTCCTGATAAATCGGGATGTAGCTTTTTGGATATTCGTCTTGGCGTTCTGGTCATGTTCTGCTGTTTAGTGAAAGGAGTCACAAATGCGTGGATTGAAAATCTGTTTGTGGATAACTGGCATTTTATGCCTGCTCTCGGTAGTAGGATTATTCCTGCCGCTGTCGGTGTTCGAGTCTATTGCAGGTTTTTTCGGGATTGATACCCTGCCGGACTCACCGTTGGTTACGTATGGAATTCGTACGTTATCAGCTACGTTTGCAGGCATTGGAGTATTTTTCATTATCCTGGCGATGAACCCTATGAAATACGGAGTAATGGTACCATTCTCAGGTCTGGTTTCAGTATTTATAGCTGTCATCTGCCTGATAACGGGACTGTTGGTGAATATGCCTGCTGCGTGGTTCCTCGGCGATTTTTTGAGCTGTTGGGTATTGGGCGTTCTCATCCTTTTGTTCTGGCTCCGGGCAAAGAAAGCCACTGGTTCAATTAGTTAACACGCTGCGATATAAATGCCTCGAGTAACCGGGCTTTTCGCAGCTTCGTAAATTTAATAGGAGATGAACCTATGCAATACCGGGACTTGGGACGCACGGGCTGGAAAGTTTCTGCCGTCAGTTTTGGTGGCTGGGCGATTGGTGGCACGTGGGGCCCCGTCAAAGATGCCGAATCTCTGGCCGCTTTACATCGGGCCGCGGAGCTTGGCGTCAACTTCTTTGACACCGCCGATGTCTATGGTGACGGCCACAGCGAACGCTTGGTGGCGCAATTGCGCCGCGAGCACAGTGAAACCATCTACATCACCACCAAGGCCGGACGACGGTTAAATCCTCACACCCCGGAAGGCTACAATCGCAAAAACCTCACGTCCTTTGTCGAGCGCAGTCTCAAAAACCTCGATACTGAAGCCATTGATTTGCTTCAGCTCCATTGTCCACCCGTGCAGGTTTACTATATGCCGGAAGTCTTCGCAGTGCTCGATGACCTGGTCAAAGCCGGAAAAATCCGCTACTACGGCGTCAGTGTCGAAAAGGTCGAAGAGGCCCTAAAGGCAATAGAGTATCCCAATGTTCAATCCGTGCAAATCATCTTTAACATGTTCCGCCAGAGACCTGCCGAGCTTTTATTTGAGCAGGCCCGCAAGCGTAGAGTTGGTATCCTGGCCCGCGTCCCGCTGGCCTCCGGGATGCTAACGGGAAAGCTAAAACCGGATACTGCCTTCGCGTCTGACGACCATCGAACCTTTAACCGCCACGGCGAGGCCTTTGACAGGGGTGAAACTTTCTCCGGCATTGATTATGATGTCGGTCTGCAGGTCATTGACCAGCTAAAGATTATATGTCCGTCAGAAATGACTATGGTTCAGTTTGCCCTGCGCTGGATTTTGATGTTCGATGCTGTAGCATGCACCATCCCCGGCGCAAAGCGTCCGTCACAGGTCGAACAGAACTGCTCTGCCGCGGATATGCCGTCGCTCTCCGAAGAGACTATGGCCAGAGTATGTAAAATCTATGATAGCCATATCCGTGAATTGGTGCACCAATATTGGTAAACTCAGCTAAATATCTGGTGTTTATTTTTCATCAGTGTTAATCTGTGTCCATTTGCGGCTGAAAAAAAAATTCAAGCTAAGGAGAAAGTTATGAAAGCAATTCGACAAATTGGTTCGCTGGCCTTTGTGTTGGGACTGTTTGTGGTTGTATTTGCCGGCGTGCCGTGGCACGTGCTCGTTGAAGATGATCCGGTCGTGCCCTGGTGGCTGCGGATAGCGGTTTTCTGCCTCTTGGGCGGTATCCTTGTGGTCCTGCTGACCCTCGCTCTCGAACAGAAGACGAGCAGGGGACAGGCAGAAGTGCTTCCATCAACCGTTTCTGAAACGGCAGTTTTGCTATTGAATTCCACGGAAGTACCCGGCAGAAAGGTCACCGAAATTCTCGGCCTCGCTCAGGGCCATACCGTTTTTGCTATCTGGCTTGGCAAGGACCTCTCTGCTATCGCAAGGCTTATTCTCGGCGGCGAATTGACTGAATATACGGAGATGATGGGAATGGCCAGGTCAGCAGCTACCAACAGGATGATAGCCCAGGCGGAACACATGGGAGCCGATGCGATAATCAACGTTCGCTATATGACTACGTCTGTCGTGGGAAGTGCCGCTGAGCTTTTAGTTTACGGCACAGCCGTCAAGCTTAGCTAATAGCCCGGCCTTGTATTATTGGCTTGTACTTGCAGGTCGATAGCTTACGAAAGCTACGTGCTTGCTGTCGGGTGACCAGGAAGGGACATTGATGGTTCCCTGCCCGCCGAATAATTTGGTTAATATTCGAGGCTTACCTCCGCTGGTCGGCATAATTCGTATCGCCACATCTTTATTAGGCGGATGTCCTTCCACGTCCTTATCATAGGAAAGAAACACAATCCATTTCCCATCAGGCGATGGATGGCCGAACCAGTCGGCATACTCTTCATCGAAAGTAATCTGCGTTTGGTTCTTGCCATCGGCGTCCATTCTCCAGATTCGCATTATGCCTGCCCGCTCGGAATTGAAATAGATACATCGTCCGTCGTGAGAATATTCCGGCCCGTCGTCCAGCCCTTCGGTATCGGTTAACTGCACTTCCTGCCCACCAGCCGCAGGTATAGCATAGATATCGAATTTACCGTTTCTTTCTGCGCAGTAAGCCAGGGTCTTGCCGTCCAGCGACCAGCCGTGCCAATACGATGGCCCCGATTCGGTTACCTGTCGGGGCGTTCCACCTTCACGGGGCAGTACATAAATAAGTGACTTTCCCTTATGATGATGGCTTATCGCTATGAGTTTACCGTCCGGCGAAAATCCATGGTCGTTGTTACAATGAACCGCAAAATCAAGGAATATGATTTATAGCTTCGTATTGTGTACTGCGAGCGATATTAAATATCAAAATGTAAAAAGCAAAAATTCGGAATCCCGGCAGGCCGGGATGAGATTCTATACTGAAGAAAATTTGATTTTTACTATGTAGTTTTGCAGTTTGATTTTTTATTTTTAATTTAATTTGGTATCGGCGAAAGAACGCTGTATAGGAAAATTAAAGAATATGGTTTGTAAACTTAATCGCAGATTACGCTGATTGAAGCTGATTCCAATAATAGTTTAGTGTATTATGAGGTGAGAGATGGAAGATTTAATCAATGCGTTCAGAAAGTTTTTGATACGAGATATGTCGTTCATAGTAGGCGGTGGCTCGGTGATCATCAGTTTTCTTTTTGTATACGACCACAAACCTCAAAGCCTGACCCCTTTTGGCTCTCCTTACAAGTTGTCTTAGTCACTAACTCGAAGGACCAATATGGCGTCTTCCCACTTTTCAGGTGGGACCATGTCCCGGACCTCATTCTGC